>OFGP01002147.1_pt1 | contig 12206 bp, 11 predicted proteins | sample 1521781 | NCBI WGS metagenome assembly OFGP01 (sample SAMEA3504113, study PRJEB24116) | mouse gut metagenome | biome: mouse gut; feature: mouse-associated habitat; material: faeces | place: Denmark | collected 2011 | reverse complement strand
GCCGCCATGTGGAACCTATATAAAGCCAATGTGGAACCTGTGTGAAACGGGAATTTTTCTTACTCCTTGGGCGTGACTACAATAACCCCTGCTGCTATTTGGCCTCCCTGCTTCCCGCTTCCGTTCCATTCCCTTCCGGCGGCTTTGCCGCCCATTCCCAAGGGAAGGGGCAGGGGAAAGGATAGGAAAGGAATGGAATGGGTAATTGATAAATCTTTACTTGATTTTTCTTTATTTACTTATATCTTTATTTTATTGTGTCGGATTTACCTACATAGGATTTTCCGATATTGGATTTCCCGACGCAGGTTAATCCAACGCCGGTAAAGCAGACACCGATTGCGGCTGTTCGTAGATGGTGTACTCCGCTCCCCGTAGCCGTCCCCGGCTGTCCCGTTCCCTCACCCGCACAATATATCCGGCCCGCTCCAGCTCGTGGACGGCCTGACGGATGGCGTCAATCTGCTCCCGGTTGATGTAGGCCAGCCCTTGCAGGGTGTAGTCCCATTCTTCCGGGAGTGACAACATTTGCGATAGGAGGCCCTTGGCTTTCAGGGACAGGGCTTTGTCCCGCAGATGGTGATTTGCCATAATTGTGTAATCTGTATTTTTCTTGACATGAAATACTGCCATTTTCGCTCCTTTCAGCGTATAAAGCGGCGTTCCCGGCCAGATTAGAGCAGAGAACGCCGCTTTTATGTTTCGTACATACCATGCTTGCCCGTCGCCCATACCCATTGATTTTCTTGTGTTTTTGGAAGTATCGTTATCTAACACCGTCTTTCGATAGACCTGGCTTCAACCAGCTTATCGCCGATGCCACCGCAGGGAAAATCAATCTGGTACTCTGTAAGGACCTCAGTCGTCTCGGCAGAGATTATATCGAAAGCGGGAAGTATACGGACATCGTTTTCCCGAGCCTCGGCTGCCGGTTCATCGCCCTTAATGACGGGGTGGACACCGCTCACAAGAACAATGAGATGCTGGTGATTTTGAAAAACGTCATGAACGACCTCTACGCCAGGGACACCAGCAGCAAAATCAAAGCGGTCAAACGTTCCTCGTTTCAAGCCGGGAAGTATGTCGGCTGTTATGCCCCTATTGGCTATCTGAAAAGCCCGGAGGACAAGCACATCCTGGTGATTGACCCGGCCACCGCTCCTATTGTCCGGCGCATTTTCGACCTACGTTGTCAGGGGTACAGTTACCGCAAAATCGCTACCACCCTGAACACAGAGCAAGTGCCAACGCCCAGCAGCTTCTACTACCTGCGCCAGGGTAAGCCCAACATCCGCAGGGAGGGCAACTACTGGCAGGCGCAGACGGTAAAGGCTATCCTTCAGAACGAGGTCTATATCGGTCACATGGTACAGAACAAGACCGGCAATGTGTCCTATAAGGTTCACAAGCAGATGGACAAGCCGGAGAGCGAGTGGATACGGGTGGAGGGGACGCATGAGCCGCTGATTTCTATGGAGGTCTGGGAGCTGGTGCGGACACTTGAGAAGCAGAACACCCGGAGCCGGACACAAGCGGATGGGGAGACCTCCCTTTTTTGTGGATTGCTTCGGTGCATGGACTGCGGCTCACTGATGCGTAGTTACCATGATGGGCGGCGGCGCAAGGACGGGTCAAAGTCCACCTATCGCAGTTACGCCTGTGGCCGCTACGCCAGCGGCGGAAAAATCGTCTGCACAGCGCATATCATGAACCAGCGTGTTCTGATTGAGGTCGTGCTGATAGACATCCGGGCAAAGGCGGAACTGGCGAAGCGTGACCCGGACAGCCTGATAGAGCGGATACAGACCCAGCGCAGGGCGGCATCCTCCGAGCAGATGAAGCAGACCCGGCTCCTGCTGGTCGCCACCGAAAAGCGGCTTGCGGAACTCTCCAAACTGACCCAGTCTATCTATGAGGACAAGGTGATGGGGCGCATCCCGGAGACCGTCTGCGTCCAGTTGATGAACCAATACGAGGCCGAGCGCACAGAGAAGCTGGAACAGAGGACGCATTTGTCGGGCGAATTGGAGGCGTACCAGCAGGAGACGGATGATGTCCAGCAGTGGATGTCCCTGATTAGGGAGTGCGCAAAGTTGGAGGAACTTGACCGCCCCACGCTCCTGCGGCTTGTCCAGCGCATAGACATCGGGGAGCGCAAGGTCGAGGACGGGCGTGAGATCAGGGACATCCGCATCCACTACAATTTTGTCGGGTATATCGAGGCCTGACATGAAAAAGCCCCGGCAAGAGCCGGGGATACATACCAGCCAAACCATCTTGCCGGTTCACATATATATTGCATTCTTTATGTAAGGTTCTCATCCATCTGCCATCTTAAAGGTAAAGAAATAATGCGGGACCTCTGCGGCGATATCCATAATGTTTTCGTGTGTCACCTTTTGATCGTTCACAGCTCCAAAGATGTCGGTCAAAATCACCTCAGCGGAAGAATCCAGAGGCGTTTGGCTGTCAAAAAAGGGAAGACACTCAACACCTCTGCACAGCAATTTTTGGACCGCTAAGGCTAATTGAGCAGCCGTTTCATCGTTGCTGACCAGTTGGGGTGCCATGTCGTCGGGCAGCGGGTCAAAAAAGCCACGGCTGGATGTTCCTGTTAATGGGAGGCGAACAACATCCTTTTTCTCCTTTTCCAGGGAGGTTTCGAATAGAGAGGGGAGTAAACTTATTGCGGACTATTCAGGAGAAGCTCCCATGCTCTGCGATATATCCCCCTGATTTCTCAATTCGAAAGTCAACAGAAGATATTGAGCCGTACATAGAAGCAAACACAGCATCCCTACTATCAACACCTTTCTTGAAACAGAAAAACTTCTTTTTCTCCTGTCTTGCTGCTCTTTTGACATATCATCGCCTCGCTCTGCTCTTCCGCTTGGAAAGCAGTAAGCTCACACTAACCAAGCCAAACTGGTTTGCAAATGTGGGGCAGCAAAATGCTTTTGCACTCTGCTGCCCCACGAGGGTAACATAAGGAATGGAAATTTATCCAAAGTATTTTGATGTCTTTTCTCCACCTGCTGAAACACCATAGGGTGACAGCTCTATTGGAAGAAAAGGAGTAGCATCCCGGCGGCAACCGCCGAGCCAATAACGCCGGCCACATTGGGGCCCATAGCGTGCATCAAGAGGAAGTTAGAGGGGTTGTACTTCTGGCCTTCCTTCTGGACCACACGGGCGGCCATGGGAACAGCGGAAACCCCCGCCGCTCCAATCATGGGATTGATTTTTCCTCCGGTGGCCTTGCACATCACCTTGCCCAGCAGCACGCCGCCGGCAGTACCCATACCAAATGCAATAACGCCCAGGACAATAATCTGGAGGGTTTGAGTTCGCAGGAACATCTCGGCGCTGGCCTTGGCTCCTACGGTGAGGCCCAGAAGGATAGAAACGATGTACATCAGGGACTTTTGGATACAGTCTACCAGCAGGGGTACACGGCCCGATTCCTTCAGAAGATTCCCCAACATCAGCATCCCAATCAGGGCTCCCGCACTGGGAAGCAGCAGAACGGTGAAAAGGGTAACCACAATGGGGAAGATAATCTTCTCAGTTTTGCTAACCTCCCGCAGCTGCTCCATCTTGATAACTCGTTCCTCCGGGGTGGTGAGGAGCTTGATGATGGGGGGCTGAATCACCGGTACCAGGGCCATATAGCTGTAGGCGGCGATGGCGATAGCTCCCAGCAAATCTGGTGCCAGTTTACTGGTGAGGTAAAGGGCGGTGGGACCATCAGCCCCGCCGATGATGCCGATGGAGGCCGCCTCCGGGCCGGTAAATCCCAGGAATATGGCGCCAAAGAAGGTAGTAAAGATGCCCAACTGGGCTGCCGCTCCCAAGAGGAGGCTCCGGGGATTGGCCAGCAGGGGACCAAAGTCGGTGCCCGCGCCGATGCAAAGGAAGATGAGGGGCGGGTAGATGCCCAGGTTGGTGCCCTGGTAGAGATAGTAGAGAAGACCGCCGTTCTCATCCCCTACGGCGTGGGCCATTAGGCCGGCCAGCGGCAGGTTCACCAACAGCATCCCGAAGGCGATGGGGATAAGCAGATAGGGTTCAAAGCCTTTTTTAATTGCCAGATACAGAAAGATACAGGCAATTCCAATCATGATCAGCTCCCCAGGGAGCCGCAGGCCAAACAGTTCGGTGTTGCACTGGACCAACTGGGAAAAACCTGTGCTTTCCCAGAAGCCTTGGAGTAACTCCAGCATCTGTCAGCCCCCCCTTACTGGAGGGTGACCAGCGGATCACCGGCCGCCACAGCGTCGCCCTTCTGAACCGAGACGGAGCCAACGGTGCCGTCGGCAGGGGCCACCACTTCGTTTTCCATCTTCATGGCCTCAATAACCACTAGAACTTGCCCGGCCTTCACCGCCTGGCCCGCTTTGACGGGGACATCCAGAACGGTGCCCTGGAGAGGGGCGGTGATAGCGCCAGCAGCGGCCACCGGCTTTCGGCCCGCAGGAGCCGCCGCAGGGGCGGGGGCAACCACGGGAGCGGGAACAGAGGAAACAACGGCAGAGCCCAGCTCCTCCACCTCTACTTCGTGGGCGATGCCGTCTAAAACAACACGGAATTTTTTGATAGCCATTTTATTGCACCTCGTTTATGTAATGTTATTGGATGGTGTTGAGCCTGCCGGACTGTATCCAGGGGGTCTCTTCCCCGGCCACCCGGCGGATGCTGCGGACAACGATCCGGTCGGCGGCGGTTCCCAGGCAGGCCGCAATCGCGGCGGAGATAATGGCCGCATCGGCGGTGGTATCCTTTGCTGGGGCTTCGGAGACCTCCAACGTGAGGGTGGCAGGGGCGGCTGCCGGCTTTTTCTGGCCCTTGGTCAGCAGCCAATGGACCAGGTCGATCATATAAGAGATGGCGAGCAGGACAAGGAACACAACCACCAGGCTAAAACCGCAGACGATGAGAGCCCTTCCCATGGTAATGGTTTCATGTGCAAACATACCGGTCCCCCCTTACAGCGGAATGTTTCCGTGCTTCTTCTTTGGACGGTCCACCCGCTTTCCAGCCAGGGCCTCAAAGGCGCTGATAACCCGCTTTCGGGTCTCGCTGGGCAGGATAACATCGTCCACATAGCCACGGGCAGCGGCCACATAGGGGTTCATCATGGCCTTTTGATACTCTGCGATCTTGGCTTTCCGCTGGGCGGCGGGGTCGGCGGCAGTCTTGATGTCCTTGGCGAAGATGATGTTGGCGGCCCCGTCGGCCCCCATAACGGCAATCTCGGCGTCGGGCCAGGCGAAGACCATATCAGCCCCCAGGTGCTTGGAACACATCCCGATATACGCCCCACCATAGGCTTTGCGGGTGATGACGGTGACCTTGGGGACGGAGGCTTCGCTGTAGGCGTAAAGCATCTTGGCCCCATGGCGGATGATGCCGCCGTGTTCCTGCTGGGTTCCAGGGAGAAATCCGGGGACATCCTCCAGGGTCAGCAAGGGGATGTTGAAGCTGTCACAGGTGCGGATGAACCGGGAGGCCTTATCGGCGGCGTTGATGTCCAGGCACCCGGCCATGGCCTTGGGCTGGCTGGCAATGACCCCTACCGATTTGCCGTTGAGGCGAATAAAGGCAGTGATGATATTCCTGGCAAAATACTGCTGGTACTCCATTACCTCGCCGTTATCGGCCAAGGTGCGGATGATCTCCATCATGTCGTAGGGCTTGTTGGGGTTCTCCGGCACAATGTCGTTAAGAGAACTGTCCTCCCGGTTCAGATCGTCGCCGCAGCCGTAGACTGGGACAGGGTCCATGTTGTTCTGGGGCAGGAAGCCCAGCAGCTGGCGGATCTGGGTGATACACTCATCCTCGCTGTCAGCGGAAAAGTGGGCACAGCCGCTGGTTCCGTTGTGGGCCATGGAGCCCCCCAAGGACTCGGCGGTGACGTCCTCCCCGGTAACCGCCTTGATGACCTGGGGCCCGGTGATGAACATTTGGCCGGTGCCCTTGACCATAAAGATAAAGTCAGTCAGCGCCGGGGAGTAAACCGCCCCGCCGGCGCAGGGCCCCATGATAACGCTGATCTGGGGGATGACACCGGAGGCCATGGTGTTGTTGTAGAAGATGCGGCCATACCCGGCCAGGGCGTCTACACCCTCCTGGATGCGGGCGCCGCCGGAATCGTTGATGCAGATCATGGGGACACCGGCCTTGAGGGCCGCCTCCTGGGCCATGGCGATCTTGGCGGCGTGCATCTCGCCAAGGCTGCCGCCGATGACGGTGAAGTCCTGGGCGGCGGCGTAGACTAACCGCCCATCAATCGTGCCATAGCCGGTGACCACCCCTTCTCCGGGGGCCTCCTTCTTGTCCATGCCAAAGTTCTGGCAGCGGTGCTTCACAAAAAGCCCTGTCTCTACAAAACTGTCCTCGTCAAAGAGCTTGACAAGGCGCTCCCGGGCGGTCTGCTTGCCATTCCCATGCTGCTTTTCAATGGCTTTCTCTCCGCCGCCCAACCGCAGTCGGGCCTTGAGCTCCAGCAGTTCCTGCTGTTTTGCGGTTGCCAATTCGATCCCTCCTAAAGTTTATCTTTTGGGAGACGGCCCTCTTCCCTTTCCCGCAGGGGCCGCCCCCCTCTCACGATGCTGTTATTTCTTCTTCTGAAAGCGTTCGGGCACATGATACAGACCGCCGGAGATTTCCGCGATCTCTTCCAAAGACTGGGCGGCCAGCATGGTCCGGTTGGCCTTGTCGGGAGAGATGCCCAGATCCTCCGGGAGGGCCACCTTTCCCCAGGCCCGGAACCGCCGGATCTCGTCCGGGGTAACCAGGGAGCCGATGGGTGTGCCCTGGGCGACGCTTCCCAGGAGCTTGGTGCGCTCCTCGGCATTTTGGGCCATATACAGGTAAGCGATGCCCTGTTCGGTGACTACATGGGTCACATCTTCGCCATAGATCATCACCGGCACCCCCTGAAGGTTAGCCTTCCGGCCAATGTCCACGGCGTCCAGCACCGGGGTGAAGGCGGGGCCGAACCGGCTGGCACTCTTTGTCATCTGGACCACCAGCTTCCTGCCGGAGATGAGGGAACCGTTCTGGGGGGCACAGTTGCACCAGGCCTTGGTGGTGTGGCGGCGGCCGCCGGTGCTGTTGCCCATATTGGGTGCGCCGCCGAAGCCGCTGAGCCGCCCGTTGGTGACGGTGGAGGAGTTGCCTAGGTAGTCCATCTGGAGGGTGCCACCCAGGAAAAGGTCGATGCCGTAGAGGCCGGCCATCTGGGCCACCGCCCGGTTGGAGCGCAGGTTTCCGTCCGGCCCGCAGAAGAAGATATCTGGCCGCGCTGTGGCGTACTCGTTCATCCCCAGCTCCCCGCCGAAGGCACAAATCTGCTTGACCCAGCCCGCCTCGATAGCGGGGATGAGGGTGGGATGGGGATTGAGGACCCAATGGGTGCAGATGCGGCCCTTAAGCCCCAGCTCCTGGCCGTAGGTGGGGAGCAGCAGCTCGATGGCCGCCCCGTTGTAACCGATGCCATGGTTCAGGGTCTTCACTTCGTGTTTGGCGTAGATACCCTTGATGACCATCATGCCCATAAGGATGTGTTCATCCTGGATTTTCTGGGGATCGCGGGTAAAAAGCGGCTCCATGGGATAAGGCTCGTCAGCTTTAACGATGTAGTCCACCCAACCGGCAGGGACATCCACTCTGGGCAGTTCATCGGTCTCCACAATCTCGTTCACCTGGGCGATGACAATGCCGTTTTTAAAGGCGGTGGCCTCCACAATTATGGGGGTCTCCTCGGTATTGTAACCGGTGTAAAGCCGCCCGTACTTATCAGCCTTGTCCGCCGCAATGAGGCAGACCTGGGGAGTCAGGTCCACAAAGAGCCGCCCATACAGCTCCATATAGGTGTGGATGGCACCGATGCGGAGCTTCTCCTCCGCCAGCATCTGAGCCAGCCGGAGGCTCTGCACCCCGGCAAAGGCGAAATTCAATTCCTTGGCGATGCCCTTTTCAAAAAGATCCAGATGTTCGTCCCTAGAAATAGAGGGGATGAGCATATTGAGGTTATGTACCTTTTCGGGATCCACCTGAGTCAGCGACCTGGCCAGGAAAGCTGCCTGCTTTTGGTTGCAGCCTTCCAGCACCACCCTGTCTCCAGGACAGATAACCCCCTCCAGGAAAGGAACGATATTTTCGGTAAATACCACTTTCCCATCGGTGTACTGCTTCACCTTGTCCTTCCGCTCCAACTTGGATCTTCTCTCGTTATCCCAGACCATTGCCATTTCTCCTTTCTTCCACCAAGGCAGTATAACCGCCGTAATTTAAGGGGGCCTAACTAAGTCTGATAAAAATTTGTTTTTCTGTCCCTTATAATATCATTGACTTTTAATATCGTCTAATATATAATTTGGTACATACAAATATCAAAAAAGATATCAAACGAAAGAGGCACTTCTTATGATTGATCTCCACTCCCTCACCTACTTTAAGAAGGTGGCGGAACTCCAGCATCTCACTAGGGCGGCGGAGGAGCTGCGGGTGGCCCAGCCCTCCCTAAGCCGGACCATCGCCGGCCTGGAGGCGGAGCTGGGGGTAAAACTGTTTGACCGGGTAGGCAAGGGTATCGTCCTCAACCGCAACGGGGCCATCCTCCTACGGCATACCAACAGCGTCCTTCGGGAACTGGCAGATGCCCAAGCGGAACTGGCGGATCAGGAGGCGGAGGGAAACCGGACGGTGACCATCTCCCTTTTTGCCGCCAGCAAGCTCCTCCCTCAGCTGATCTCCGACTTTAAGGCGGAGTTCCCCTCCATCCGCCTCCAAATCATTCAGCACGATCTCCGGGAACAGGGGGAGGGGGAGCGGGACATCGCCATCTTCTCCTCGGTGCAGCCTGCTGTGGGGGAAAATGAGCGGGTCCTTATCGAAGAGGAGCTGCTCTTGGCCCTCCCTGAGGGGAGTCCCCTGGCCAGCCAACGGATACTGCCCCTTTCCGACCTGGCGGAGATGGAGTTCATCTGCCTGCATAAAGGTAAGAGCCTGCGGACCATCACCGACCTGTACTGCCAGATGGCGGGCTTTTCCCCCAGGGTGGTGCTGGAGTGCGACAGCCCGGAGACGGTGCGGGAACTGATCTGCGCCGGAATGGGCATCTCCTTTGTCCCCTCTATCACCTGGCGGGGAATGGATACTCGAAACATCGTTCTGCGCCGCATCTCCTCCCCGGTTTGCAAGCGGTGCATCAACCTCAGCTGGCGGAAGAAGGGATACCTCTCCCCTGCGGTGATTCTTTTTCGGGATTTTGTCCAAGATTATTTCGCTGTCCTTTCCCAGCAGTAACAAACTGATAAATACAAAATCCCCCCTTGCGTCTTCTCCTGTTGGAGAAAAAACAAGGGGGGATTTCTTTTATGCTTTTGCGACTATTGATAACAATTAACACATTATTTATTAACAAAAAATGTATTTTACATCATATATTTTCAGCGCTACGATATAAACAAAATTAGCAAAGAGCTGGCCTCCAAAATAGTTGTTTTGCCAGTCTCTCTGGAAGGGAAGGGTTATCCAAAATGGGTGTGTATGGTTTTGGACTGATTGGAGCATTTATGTTTTTAGGGTGTTTTCTGGGAAATTTGCTGGGAAACGCCTTGGGACTGGGCAGCGATGTGGGAGGCGTGGGCTTTTCCATGGTCTTTCTCATCCTCTACCAAATCTGGCTGGAGAAAAAGGGGAAAAAGCTACATAAGGCCACCGAAGGGGGTATCCAGTTCCTCTCCGGTCTTTACATTCCAGTGGTGGTGGCGATGTCCATGAACCAGGATGTCTTTTCAGCGCTGGCCCATGGACTGGTGCCGGTGCTTTCCGGGACCTTGGCAGTGGTGGTCAGCCTGCTGGCCATCCCACTCATTTACAAAGTGCTTGTAAGAAAATAATAGGAGGTAGGTACAGATGGCAATCTTTGCGAAAATGGCGTCCTCTTACGGCCTGGTAGGTTCCTTTATTTTAGTTACGGTGGTGATGATGGCTGGCTATTCCCTGGCCGGCCTCATCCATCAAAAGCGGATGGGCGCAGCCTTCTCCATCCTTCTGGCCCTGGTGGTGGCCTGGGTGGGCGGCGTCATTGCAAACGGGCAGCAGGCGGCCTATGGTGCGGAACTCATCTCCAGCGTCAGCCATGGTATCACCGATGTAAAATTTATTACTCAAAGCGGTTCCTTCCTGGCCATCTTTGGTGGTATTGGCATCCTGGGCGGCGGCATGATGCGGGACTACACGATCATCTCCACCGCCTGGGGCGTCAAGGGAGAGAACATCATCAAAGCCGGGCTCGCTGGTTTTATCGCCCTGCTCCTGGGGCTTATCATCTCCTACCTCAGTGGGGTGGGCATTGGCTATGCCTTTGGTTACCGGGATCCTTACGAGCTTGCCACCATCGGCGCGGGAGTACAGACCTTTGTGGTAGGCCCGGTCACCGGCACCGCCTTCCAGGTAGGCTCCGATGTTATCGCCCTTTCCATCGCCGCGGGTGTGGTCAAATCGGTGGTGGTGATGATCCTCGCTCCCCTTCTGGCCCCCAAGATCGGCCTAAAAGACCCCTCTTCCGCCATGATTTTCGGTGGACTGATGGGGACCACCTCCGGCGTCGCCGGCGGTCTGGCGGCAGTGGATGCCTCCCTGGTACCCTATGGAGCTATGGTGGCCACCTTCTACACCGGTCTGGGGTGTCTGCTGACCCCCACCCTGTTTGCCAACATCACAGCAGCGCTGATCCACTGAAAAGTTATTTAGAGCCTATCCCAGAATTAGACGTATGCAGATCGGCGAGCAAATTTTTCGTCTGCCGAAGTTCGAAAACCGCAGGTAGCCTATATGGCTTTCAAGGTTTTCGGGCAAAGGCAGACGAGAAATTTGCCGACAAGATGCGTGCGGATAATTCCGGGATAGGCTCTTAGAGCGTCGTCAAAAGAATAACTCCTATTAAGATAGACAGTATTCCCATCAGCTTTTGTTTCGAGATAGCTTCTCCTAAGTATTTACGGGCAATAATCAGCGTCCAAATATAAGTTAGTGAACCCAATGGAATGACAACAGAATATGGGAGTCTTTTCAAGAGATACAAATTCAATAGCGCAGAAAGCACATATAGCCCGCCACCCAAATAAAGGTACGGATTTATTAAGAAACATATCATACGGTGTAAACACAATAACTGTAAACGAAAAAACAGGTTGACAATTATAGACAATACAATTTTCTGTTTTGAGGTGAATACAATTTCACTTTTTAAAGGAGTGGTATTTCAGCCATAGGCCATATAAGCATGGAAGACCTAGTGCAATAACAGAACTTAAAAATAAGTATTCTATCACAAACAAAACAGAAAACAAATCCGCATTAACTATCCAATTTGGATGCTGAAAGAAAACTGTAATAACCCCAAAATAAAACATCGATATTATGCCTGTTAAAATCATATATATCGCCAAAAAATTCTTAATATTAAATTGCTTTCTTTGGATCTTCTCAAAAATTATACCACTAATAAATGATGGTATTAAAAAACACAGAATTTGTATCATTCCGTATTATCCCCCCTTAAGACATTCCACCGTTTTTTTAGTCTCCAATTGAACTCTCCTATAAGCTATCGAAAGAACTATTGCAAACGAAAAACTTAAAAGAAGATACTTGAACGTGAAATCCACATTAAATGAGCCTTGATCTACAATATAGTCAGGATGGTGAAATACAACTGCAACCACGAGCAAACATAACAAATTTATTATCCCTACAAAGATAAGATATAGAGTTAAAAATTCCTTAATGGTCAACGGTTGCTTCCGTCTTATTTCAAATAGCTCTGTTGCTAAAAGGACTGGGATAAAAAACATATTAATAGGATCACTTTTTATTTTTCCTTCTCTCTATTACCGCTTGAATTGTCAAGTGAAGTGCAACAGAAGGGAGAAATGGATTTCAAAGGGAGTTCTAAATTCCAACGATTTTCTGGGGCGGAAGTTTAAGGCATCTTCCACCAACTGAAGAGACTGGGTTGAGAGGTTTGCCAGGTCATATCCTTTTGGGAAAAACTCACGAAGAAGTCCATTGGTGTTCTCGTTCGTGCCCCGTTGCCAGGGGTTATGAAGCAGAGCAAAATAGAAGGGCACGCCATGGCGCCTTTCGGTAATCTGCGCATGACGCTGAAATTCTTTACCCCTATCGGGTGTGAT
>OFGP01002144.1_pt1 | contig 12233 bp, 9 predicted proteins | sample 1521781 | NCBI WGS metagenome assembly OFGP01 (sample SAMEA3504113, study PRJEB24116) | mouse gut metagenome | biome: mouse gut; feature: mouse-associated habitat; material: faeces | place: Denmark | collected 2011 | reverse complement strand
TGTCAAAATTACACTTTGGTATTGACGAATTTATTAATTAAGAATATAATTAAATTAATCTAAAATATTAATTAAATAATTAATGTCAATAAAAGGAGGAGAGATGGATGAAGAAACGGTGGAAAAAGGGCCTGACCGGTCTTCTTACTGTCTGCATGGCTCTGTCCGTTGTCTGCCCGGGAGGCTATGGAACCCTGAAGGCGCAGGCCCGGACGGAGCAGTCTCTGGAGGGGTATAAGGACGTGCTGAACTATACGGCCGAGTACCAGGATTTCAGGGAATATCAGGAGCAGCATCAGGGAAGCGTCTACCCGGAGGATGTGTATGTCCTGGAGGGCGGCGACTTTGTGCGGTTCGAGGGCAGGGAAGAACCGGAAGTCCTGACGGATTACGAAGGCAGGGCGGGTACATCGGTTCTGACCCATGACACGGGGATGGTGGAGTATGAGGTGGACATCCGCACCGAGGGGATGTATCAGCTGTCTCTGACCTACTATCCGGTAGAAGGAAACGGTTCCTCCATTCAGAGGGCGTTTTTCCTGGACGGAGAGCTTCCGTACAAGCAGCTGTCGGAAATCGAGTTTTCCAGGGTATGGACCAATTCGGTCAGCGAATGGGCCTCTGACAATCAGGGAAATGACCTGAAGCCCACCCAGGTGGAGGCGCCGGAATGGGTGGAGAGTCAGCTTTACGACGCGGAAGGCTATGTGGTGGAGCCTTTGAGTCTGTACCTGACGCCGGGAAAGCATACCATCACGGTGGTCTCCCAGAGAGAGCCCATGGTACTGGGGGTGATAACCTTAAGGAACCGGAAGGCGCCGTTGGATTATCAGGAACAGTACAAGGCGTGGTTTTCCGAAGGGGCCAAGGATACTTCAGGAAAGCTTGTGGAGATTCAGGCGGAATACGCGGAGAAGAAATCTTCCAGTATGCTTTATCCAACCCAGGCCCAGTCCTCACCGTCCGTTTATCCCTACAGCGCCAGGGCATTGAAAAACAATACCATCGGCGGCAACAGCTGGAGTCATACGGGGCAGTGGATTGAGTGGGAATTTGATGTGGAGCAGGACGGTTTCTATCATATCGCCCTTCACGCAAAGCAAAATTTCGTGAAAGGAATCTATGTCTCCCGGAAAATTCTCCTGGACGGAGAAGTGCCTTTCAGCGAGATGAGTCATTACGGTTTCACCTACCATTCCGACTGGGAAATGATGAAGCTGTCGGATGAGGTGCAAAGGTTCCCAAGGCCCCGTTGTTGGAGTAGATGGATGCAGGCGGTTCTGGGAGATTTTGCCCGGGTGGTGAGCGATGTGCAGAATACGGTAATCAAGCTGAATGCGGTGTACCGCAATATCATCCGGATTACAGGCGTTTCCCCGGACGAGTACCGGGACTACCAGATTGAGAAGCGGCTGCCGGGCCTGGGCGAGAGCCTTGCGGAGATCAAGGGAGATCTGGACGGCATCCTTATCAGCCTGGAAGAGCTGAATGTCCGGGGCAGCGAGGAAAATGTCATCATCACCATGCGGGATCAGTTGGAAGATATCCTGGAGGATGTGGAGAAGGTTACCAGGATGGTGGGGGATTTCAAAACCAATGTAAGCGCCCTGGGAACCTGGATTACCAATGCCCAGTCACAGCCGCTGCAGTTGGACGCCCTGTATATTCTGTCTCCGGATCAGGATACGCCAAAGGTGAAGGATTCCTTTTTCAGCAAACTGGGACATGAATTTAAGAAGCTTTATTATTCCTTTATCGTAGATTACAATGCCATCGGTAACATTGCAGAGGAAGGCGGGGACAGCCCCACCATTACCGTGTGGGTGGGCAGCGGACGGGACCAGGCGAATGTGATAAAATCCCTGGTGGACGAAACCTTTACCCCCAGGAAAAATATCAATGTAAACGTGATGTTGGTGGACATGAACACCCTGCTGCAGGCTTCCCTGGCGGGGCAGGGACCGGATGTGGCGCTGCAGGTGGCCAACTCCGGAGGCTCCGTGGCTACCTCCGCAACAGGAACCACCGGCTCCTCCAATGATTTGCCGGTAAACTACGGGCTGCGCAGCGCGGCGGTAGACCTGACTAACTTCCCGGACTGGGAGGAGATTGCAGCACGTTTCCGGGAAAGCGCCCTTTCCCAGTACCGGTTCGAGGGTTCCCTGTATGCACTGCCGGAAACCCAGAATTTCCAGATGATGTTTTATCGGAAGGATATTCTCAACGAACTGGGAGTGGAGGTGCCCAAGACCTGGGACGACATGAAAGTGGTGATTTCGGAGTTGAGCAAGAACCAGATGAGTGTGGGGATGCTGCCTTCGGAGCTGACCTTTACCAGTCTCCTGTATCAGTATGGCGGGGAGCTGTACAATGAGGACGGATCGGCCTCGGCGCTGAATTCAGAGGAAGCCATCAACGCTTTTAAGGCATATTGTGAATTTTACACCGATTACAAACTGGACCGTGCCACCAGTGTGGAGCAGCGGTTCCGTACCGGAGAGTCTCCCATTATCATAGCGGACTACACCACTTACAATGTGTTGGAGGTGTCCGCGCCGGATATCAAGGGGCTGTGGGGCTTTACCACGCTGCCGGGGGTTGTGCAGGAGGACGGTTCCGTGAACAATGTGTCCGCCAGTACCGGGCTTGCCTGCATGATGATGAACGGTTCCGAAGATAAGGCTGCATCCTGGGAATTCATGAAATGGTGGCTGTCCGAGGAGACCCAGACCGCCTACGGCAAGGAGATGGAAGGCCTTATGGGCGAGGCGGCCAGGTATCCCACCGCCAATGTGGAGGCATTCGCCAATCTGCCCTGGCCGTCGGACGACTACGAGGCCCTGGAAGAACAGCTTGCCAATGTAAAGGGCTTCCGCCAGGTGCCCGGCAGTTACTTCACATGGCGTAATGTGAACAATGCTTTCTACACCGTGGTTGTGGCCGAGGACGACAAGAAGATGCAGCCCCGGGAAGCCATGTACGAGTACATAGAGTATATCAACGCGGAAATCACAGGCAAACGCCAGGAATTCGGAATGACGACAGAGGCAGAGTAAGGAAGGGGCTGTCGCGCAGCGACTAAAATAAAGTCGCGAGGGCAAAGAAAGCGCCGAAGGGACTTTATACTTCAGAGCTGTCGCGCAGCGACTTAAATAAAGTCACGAGGGCAAAGAAAGCGCCGAAGGGACTTTATGCTTCAGAGCTGTCGCGCAGCGACTAAAATAAAGTCGCGAAGGCGCGTGAGAGGAAGGTTCATGAGAGAACTTTCGAATGAAGCTTCCTCTCGGGAGAAAGCGCCGAAGAGACTTTATGCTTCAGAGCTGTCGCGCAGCGACTAAAATTAGGAGATTGATATGGAGAGAAAGACAAAATGGCAGTATTTAAAGCAGGATATCAGGGACAGCCGTATAAGTTATGTGATGCTTGCGCCCTATTTCATCCTGTTCTTTATCTTCACCGTATTGCCCGTGGCGGCTTCCGTGGTCATCAGCTTCACCGATTTCAACATGTTGGAAGCGCCGAACTTTGTAGGGTGGAAAAATTACATTAAATTAATGTTGGACGACGATGTGTTTAAAAAGGCGCTGAAGAACACGCTTGTGTTTGCGGTAATTACAGGTCCTTTGAGCTACATCATGTGTTTCCTGTTCGCCTGGGTTATCAATGAATTCAAGGGAAAGCTGCGGGCCTTCCTGACCCTGATTTTCTATGCGCCCTCCATTGCGGGAAATGCGTTTATGGTATGGTCCATCATCATTTCCGGGGACCGTTACGGATATCTGAACGGCCTCCTGATGAAATGGGGTTTTATCTATGAACCGATCCAGTGGATGCAGACGGAAAAATATGTATTGCCCATGCTGATTGTGGTGCAGCTGTGGCTTAGTCTGGGAACCGGCTTCCTGACCTTTATCGCAGGGCTTCAGACCGTGGATAAAAGTCTGTTCGAGGCGGGGGCCATGGACGGCATCAAGAACCGGTGGCAGGAGCTATGGTATATCACCCTGCCGTCCATGAAGCCCCAGCTGATGTTCGGCGCAGTGATGCAGATTACCCAGTCCTTTGCGGTGGCTGACATCTCCATCAATCTGGCAGGGAATCCCAGTGTAAACTACTCGGGCGCTACCATCGTGACCCATCTGATGGACTACGGCACCCGTTACGAGATGGGGTATGCCTGTGCCATTGCCACCATCCTGTTTGCGCTGATGGTGGGAACCAACCAGGTAATCCAGAAGGTTTTGAGAAGGGTAGGTGAGTGAGATGAGCGGGAAGACAAAAGAGCAAGGCAGGACCTATACCGTTGCCCTGAAAAAACCGAACCGGCGGTTCCTCTTTTTTAAGAAGAAGGAAAAGCAGCTGAACCGTTCCATGGCGGGCAACACAATCATGTTTGTGATTATGGCGGGGTGCGGCGTGTTCATGGCACTGCCCCTGGTGATGATTCTGAACAATGCCTTTAAGCCCCTGGATGAGCTGTTCCGGTTTCCGCCCCAGATTTTCGTGCGGAACCCTTCCGTGGACAATTTCGGCGATCTGTATGTGCTGATGTCCACCTCCTGGGTGCCTTTTACCAGGTATCTGCTGAATACTTTGATTATCACGGGATTCGGCACGGTGGGGCATGTGCTCTGTGCTTCTCTGGCGGCGTATCCCCTGGCAAAGCACAAGTTTCCGGGAAAGAAGATTCTGTTTCAGATGGTAGTGCTGTCGCTGATGTTTTCCTACAGCGTTACCTCCATCCCCAACTATATGATTATTTCCTGGCTGGGCATCAACAATACCTACCTGGCGGTAATCCTTCCGGCCTTTGCCTACGGATTGGGACTGTACCTGATGAAGCAGTTTATGGAGCAGCTGCCGGATTCCCTTATCGAGTCCGCCAGACTGGACGGGGCGGGAGAGTTCCGGATTTTCTTCGGGATAGTGATGCCTAACGTGAAACCGGCGTGGCTGACCCTGGCAATCTTCCAGTTCCAGTCCATGTGGGCCAACACGGGAAGCGGCTTTCTGCGCAGCGAGCAGCTGAAGTCCCTGCAGTATTCCTTGTACCAGATTGTGGGCGGCGGTCCCGCCAGGCAGGGCGCAGGCGCGGTGGTGCAGCTGATTATCGCCGCCATACCGATTACTTTCTTCATTGTCTGCCAGAGCAATATCATCGAAACGATGACTACCTCCGGCATGAAGGATTAAGGAAAGGGGGAAGCAGATGAATAAGATACGGAACAGACTGTTTTTCGGGAAAACCCCAGGGAAATCCGCGGAAGCAGGGAAGGCGGAGAGAGTCCGCGCAGCAGGAGAAGCCTGCGGGAAAGCGAACAGCCGCACAGCAGGTTCCCTGGTCAGAGCCGCAGCCTTGCTTGTGGGAACCGCGGTGCTGCTGTGGGACGGGGCGGCTGTCACGGTGCAGGCAGGACAGAACGTGCCCTATGAGACTTACAATTACGATTATTATGAAGATATCAAGTACACCCCGGCGGCCTATGTGCCGGACGGCATTGTCACAGGGGCGCAGATCGGATGCGGGAACCTGTCGGGACCCCAGGATTTGAATACGGATGAGGCTGGAAATGTCTACATTGCGGACACCAACAACAACCGCATTGTGGTCACGGACAGGGAGTTCAATCTGATTCAGGTTATTCAGGAGTTTGAACGGGACGGGAAGAAGGAAACGTTTTCCGCGCCCAACGGGGTTTATGTATCCGCCCGGGGGAATCTGTACATTGCGGATACCAACAATATGCGGGTGGTGGAACTGGACAGCGGAGGAAACCTGGTACAGGTGATCGAGAATCCAAAGTCCGATGTTCTGGAAGAGGGATATGTGTTCCGCCCCCTGAAGGTGGCAGTGGATTATGCGGACCGTGTGTATGTCATTGCCCAGAACCAGTTTGAGGGCATTATGGCCTTTGACGAGGCGGGAGTGTTTCTGGGATTTACGGGAACCATTAATGTGCAGATTACGCCCTGGGAGATTTTCTGGAGAAGATTTTCCACCAAGGAACAGAGAGCCAGGCAGCAGCTTTTTATCCCTACGGAGTTCACCGGCATGGAGATTGACGAGGACGGTTTCGTCTATGCCACCAATGTGGACGGGGAGGGAAAGCAGTCGGTGCGCAGGCTGAATCCAAGCGGAGAGGATGTTATCCAGAAAAAGGAAAGCGGGCTGTCCGGAGACCTGGACTGGCGGATTTCCGGTACCTATTCCGGTCCTTCCAGGATTGTGGATGTGGTGGTGCGCAACCAGGGGATTTACTCCATTCTGGATTCCGTCAGGGGCAGAATTTTCACTTATGACCACGAGGGCAATCTGCTCTATATTTTCGGGGGACTGGGCAGTCAGGAGGGAACCTTCACCGGGCCGGTGGCCATTGATACTGTGGGCGAGGAGATTTTGGTACTGGATGCCACCAGAAATCTGGTGAACCGTTTCCGGGCAACACGTTACGGCAGCCTGATTAACCAGGCGGTGGGACTGCGGTATGACGGCGACGAGGTGCAGGCGGTGGAATGTTGGAAGGAAGTGCTGAAACTGGATTCCAATTTCGAACTGGCCTATGTGGGAATCGGCAAGAGCTACCTGGCCGCAGGACAGAATAAGGAAGCCATGGAGTGTTTTCGCACCGGAAACAGCAAGCAGTATTATTCCATTGCCTACAAGCGTTACCGGAACGAGCTTCTGAAAGAAAATATGGGCACGATCCTCACAAGCCTGATTGTCCTGGTGATTTTGTGGATGTTGTGGAGCAGGTTGGGGAAGAAGCTGTGGAAGAAGAGGAGGGTGAGCCATGTTTAGGGAGAAACTGAAATATGCACCATCGGGCATCCGGCGGACGGTTTCTATGAAATCCGGCACCGGGGACAGGGCAGCGTTCCCCTGGCGATTCTGTTTGTCTTTCTCTTTGGGCTGTGTTTTTCCGCAAACAGACAGTATGCAGGATTTGTAGTCAATGATGTGAATCCCATGGAGATTAACAGCTTTGCCGAGATGTCGGCCGTGTTTGTCCTGTTTTTCCTCTTCTGTGTGGGAAACTGGTCCATCACCTGCCTGATGAACGGGGAGGGAAGGCTGAAGGATATTGTGACGGTGTGCGGTTATTCCATGCTTCCCATGATTCTGACCTTTGTGCCTGCCATTGTCCTGTCCAGGTTCGTGGTGGCGGATGAGGAGGCGTTTTACTTCATTCTCATGGGTTTCGGCATTGCATGGTTCCTGCTGTTGGTGCTGTCCGGTGTCATGACGGTGCATAATTATACTCTGGGCAAGACGCTGCTGACCATTATTTTTACCTTTGTAGCCATGCTGATTATCGTTTTCGTTGTCATGCTGCTGTATACGCTGCTTAGCCAGGTAGTTTCTTTCTTTGTCAGTATCTATAATGAGCTGATGCTTCGAATTTAGGGCGGGAAGGCAGGCAGATGGAACGATAAAAAATGCAGAAGGGAGTTGCGATGAAACAGAAAAAGAAAGGCAGGATAATCGCTGTCTGTGCGGCGGCGGTGCTGATTGGGGCGGCAGCGGCAGTCATCTTTATCATCATGCGGTATTTCAATTATAATGGGTATCAGCAGTACCTGACTTCCTATGAAGTGGAGGAGGGAGGGGAGTTCAGGCCTCTGGAGGACAGCTCGGCGGATGTGCCGGGCATGGTACTGGCGGCGGAGAACGATGAGCTGAAGCTGTATACGGATCAGGAGACCTCGGAGATTGCCGTATACGAGAAAGCCACGGGACATATTACCCGGTCCAATCCGGAAGACCGGGACGGGGACGCGGTGGCGGCAGGGGGGAATAAGAGCCTCCTGAATTCCACACTGGATGTAATCTATTACAACAGCGCCGGAAACCGGGCGTCCATGAACAATTACGACATGAGTATCCAGTACGGGCAGTTTGAGGCGCAGGCTCTGGAGAAGGGTATCCGCTATGTTTACACTTTGGAGGACCCGTCCAATTCCACGGGCATCATTCCCACCCAGATCAGCGAGGAAAGGCTTCAGACCCTGATTCTGGATAAACTGGGGGAGCGGGATGCCAGGAGCATGAAGGGGCGCTTTACCCTCCGGGACGGTATTTACTATCTCAATGAGGATGCCATGAATTCCAAGGTAGGCATGCAGCGGATGAACGCCGCCTTTGAGGAATGCGGCTACACGGAAGAGGATTATGCCATTGACATGGAGGGCGCGGAGGGTTCCGAAAATATATCCTTCCAGGTGACAGTGGATTATCGGCTTACCGATAACGGCCTGGCGGTGTCCATACCCGTGAACCAGATTCGGGAGCAGGGTGAGGCGAAGATTACCAGGCTCCGGGTGCTTCCCTTTTTCGGGGCGGCAGGCACGGAGGCGGAGGGCTACATGATGGTGCCGGACGGCTCCGGGGCATTGATTCATCTGAACAACGGCGCGTCCGCCGCGGCTTATATGCAGAATGTCTACGGCATTGACCCTGTGGTGCAGAGCTATGTGGTGACTGACCTGACGGAGACGGTGCGGCTTCCCGTGTTCGGCATGAAAAACGGGGAGCAGGCTTTCCTGGGAAGGATTACAGAAGGAGATTCTCTGGGAATCATCAATGCCGACGTGGCGGGCAGGACCAACAGTTATAATTACGTATTTGCGGAATTCAGCGTCAGGGAGATGGAGCTTCTGAACATGTTCGGGGTGTCCGGCAACAAGGCGGATGTGCCCTCCGTGGAGCGGGAGCTGTACGATGAAAACCTGACCGTAGTGTACTCTTTCCTAAGCGGGGAGGAGGCGGATTACTCCGGCATGGCGCAGTGCTACCGGGAGCAGCTGAAGGCGGAAGGAACTCTGGGCAGCACGGAGGCGGGAGACATTCCCTTCTATGTGGATATTCTGGGGGGCGTGGAGATTCAGAAAGCGGTGATGGGCGTGCCCTATGACGGAATCGTGGCCATGACCACCTACGAGCAGACCGGAACGCTGTTGGATATGATTTACCAGGCAGGTATCGGCAATGTGCGGATGAATTACCAGGGATGGTTCAACGGCGGCATTTACCATGACGCGGCGGACAAGGTGAAGCCTGTGGGCGCTCTCGGCAGCAAGGCGGAACTGGAAGCACTGGCCCGGCGCCTGGAGGAAAACGGCGGGCGGCTGTTCCTGGACGTGGCATTCCAGAAAGTACCGTACACATCCAAACGGTTTAACGATCTTCTGGAGGCTTCCAAGTATTATTCCGGCTATGTGGTGCAGCTCGGGGCGCTGAATCCCGGCACCATGCGGCAGACCAGTGCGCTGTCCTGGTACGATGAACTGGTGTATTATGTGATTTCCCCCAAATTCCTTCCCTGGTATGTGGAGCATTTTGCGGACAGGATGGAAAAATATGATGTGGGCGGCATTTCACTGCGGGATCTGGGGGATGTGATAGCCTCGGATAAGAAGCGCACGGAGGTCATCAGCAGGCAGGATGCGGAGGAGGTTATCAAGGCACAGTTCCACAGGCTGTCCCAGACCGGAAAGCAGCTGATGGAGAGGGGCGGAAACGCTTATACCTTCGGCTATGTGACGGATATTGTGGATGCGCCCACTTATTACAGCAAGTTTTACATTGTGGATGAGCAGATTCCCTTCTACCAGATGGTCATTCACGGGAGCATTGATTACACCGGAAACGCGCTGAATCTCATGGACCAGGATGTGGACGAGGAACTGATTCTAAGCTGGATTGAATACGGCGTTTCACCCAGATATACGCTCTCCTGGGAGGATTCCAGTCAGATTAAGTATACCTCCGCGGCAGATAAGTATTCGGTGAATTACACCACCTGGATGGACAGCGCCCAGAGCGTGTATCGGCAGATGAACGAAGCCCTGGCCCCGGTTCAGGGAGCGGCCATGGTTCATCATGAGGTACTGGAAAACGGTCTGGCAGTGGTTGAATATGACAATGGTGTCACTGTTTATGTAAATAAGACGGAGCAGGAGCTTACGGCAGAGGACGGCACCAGGGTGGATGCCATGAGTTATGTGACAAAGCAGAATAAGACGGCCCGGAAAACGGGGCAGATGCAGAAGGCAGCGGCGGACAGGGGCTGCCGGGAAACAGGCGTTGAGAGCATCAGCCGGAATCACGGAGAACCGGAAGCAATGGCAGGAGGTGCGGCATGAAGAAAAAGAAAAGAATCTCTCTCATACAGAAGCGTGCGATTACGGGACTGATTTTTATTACGCCGTGGCTTATCGGTTTCCTGTGGTTTTATGTGAAAGGGTTTATCCAGTCTGTGCGCTTCAGTTTGAGCGATATGCAGATGTTGGAGACCGGCGGCTATCAACTGGAATTTACAGGGCTTGCCAATTTTAAATACGCCCTGTTTCAGGACGCGGAGTACAACCAGATTCTGGTGAGTTCCATCGGGAACATGCTGATTGACGTGCCCCTGATTATTTTCTTCAGCCTGTTCATTGCCATTATCCTGAACGGAAAGTTTAAGGGGCGCACTGTTTTCCGGGCAATCCTGTTTCTGCCGATTATCCTGAATTCAGGAGCCATCAGCGCTTCCATTGCCCTGGCGCAGCAGGCTGTCACCGGCGGCGTGGCGGCGGTGTCCGCGGAGGCAGCAGGGACAGGCGGCATGAATATTGAGTACCTGTTTTATATGCTGGCGGATTTGGGATTTCCTGCAGTCCTGTCGGATTACCTGATTGCGGCGGTGGGGCGGATATTCGACATTGTGCAGGCTTCGGGGGTACAGATTATCATCTTTATCGCAGCCCTGCAGTCCGTGCCGGGCGCCCTGTATGAGGTGTCCCAGATTGAGGGCGCAACGGGATATGAGACTTTCTGGAAGGTGACCTTTCCCATGGTGTCGCCCCTGATTGTCACCAATGTGGTCTATACCATTGTGGATGCTTTCATGGAGAGCGAAGTGGTACAGACGGCATACGATATGGCGTTTACAAATTATAACTGGGGCGTCAGCGTGGCCATGAGCCTGATGAGTTCCCTGGCGGTGTGCCTGGTACTGGCGGTCATTGTGAAACTGATATCCAGTAAGGTATTCTACTACAATTAGGGGAGGTGCCTGGTGTGAAGACAACATTAAAACAAAAAGCGGATTCCCTGGACAGGGTGCAGATGAAGAAAAAGGCAAGAAAAGTCCAGGCAGTCCTGATGTGGATGCTGAAGGCGGTTATTCTGGTGGGCATCTCCTATATTATCCTGGGGCCTGTAATTTCCATGGTTTCAAGCGCTTTTTTTACAAGCAATGATCTCTACAATCCGGTGGTGGTGCTGTTTCCGGTGGAGGGCACACTGGAGAATTTCCGGGGAGCGTTTCAGACCCTTGTTTATCCCAGGACCCTGCTGACCACGGTGCTGTATGTGGCGTCCCTGACCCTGATCCAGGTCATCGTCTGTTCCATGGCGGGATATGGTTTTGCCAGGTTCGAATTTCCGCTGAAAAAGCTGCTGTTCGGGTGTGTTATCCTGACCATCGTGCTTCCCACGGATACGCTGATGCTTCCCTGGTATACGGAATTCCGTAATTTTGATATCTTCGGCATTCTGGGTCTGGTGACTGGGGGCGGGGTGAACCTGTTGAGCACGCCCATTCCCATGTACATTATGTCCCTGTTTGCCTGCGGGCTGCGCTCGGGGCTGTACATCTACATTTTCAACCAGTTTTTCCGGGGGCTGCCCAAGGAAATTGAAGAGGCAGCTTTCATGGACGGTGCGGGTTCCTTCTATACCTATTTCCGCATCATGCTGATGAACGCCATGCCTTCGGTGCTCACCGTAAGCATTTTCTCCATGGTGTGGCAGTATAACGATACTTTTTACGCGCAGCTCTTTGCCATCAACAACAGACTTCTCATGAGCCGGAGAATCGGTACCCTGCAGGCGACGATCGCCCAGGCCTATGAGATCCGCGACACCGGGGTGACCCAGCTGTATCTGTACGCGGGTATTCTGATGATGATTATTCCGGTGGTGATTGTGTACTGCCTGCTGCAGAAGCGCTTTGTGGAAGGGGTGGAGCGCAGCGGTATCGTAGGATAAGGCCCGGACTTTTCCGGGAGGATAAATCATTTCGTGAAACAGGCGGGCTGGGATTTCGCCCGGTTCGCCCTATCAAAATAATTTTAGGAGGTTTTATCATGAAAAAGAAAACATTAGCAACAAAAATCGGTGCGGCTTTGATGAGCGCTGTCCTGGCGGTGTCCATGGCGGCCTGCGGCAATGACGGCGCTTCCCAGGG
>OFGP01002141.1_pt1 | contig 12242 bp, 13 predicted proteins | sample 1521781 | NCBI WGS metagenome assembly OFGP01 (sample SAMEA3504113, study PRJEB24116) | mouse gut metagenome | biome: mouse gut; feature: mouse-associated habitat; material: faeces | place: Denmark | collected 2011 | reverse complement strand
TTTGCCGGAGCAGATGAAGCTGGAGGACGTTTCCAAGCTGCTGGACGCAACCAGGGCGGCGCGTGAGCAATTTATGCAGCAGGGCGCGGCGGAGCTGAACCGGGTATCGGATCACAACCCCACCCAGGAGGGCTACATGGGCAAGGCTTACAGCATGGCCGCAGAGTGGGCGGGGAACGGCGAGAATGATACCCATTGGCAGATCGACGCCTCCGCAGACGATATTTACGGTGAAATTGACCGCGCTCTTTCCTCCGCGCATGGCATAACGTCCACGTTCCAAAAGGGGGCCTCCAGCATCCTGGCCGAGTTGAAGCGGCGGGACTGTGTAGAGGAGGGGGAAGAAATTCACTTTGAAGATTGGGAGACAGCGGACACCGGCGCTGTTCAACGGGAATCGCTGTTCCAGTCCATTTATGACGATATTTGGAACACGTTCAAACAGAGCATTGACAGCGCGGAATAGAAAGGAGATCGTATAGTATGCAAATTGGCGGAGTAAATAGTCTTCGGGAGGCCGCCAGGTGGGGAGAAACACCTATCATCAAGAAAAAGGCGGTTGAAGCGTCTAAAAATGCAATGACGGATGATTTTGTTAAGAAACTCCAGGAGTTAGCGCGGCGAGATGCTCAAAAAGGTGGTGGCATGAGCCAAGAGGCAATAAACCTCTGTCATGCACAGATGGGCAAGTATGTTTCTCCTGACCGTTCTGCTCCGATTGCACAGATGACGCAGGAACTGCAAAAGGCGGAGAAGGCGCACAAAGGAGAAGACCCCACTTTGGAATTTCTCGACAGAATGATAGCACAGCTCAAAGCTAAAGGAAGACCTGAGCGTATTGTGAAATCTTTCAGTGGGCTGGCTGGCGGTTGTTCAGGGGACCTTCACAGCACCTCTGAGAACCAGGTCGCAACCGTATATTCTCCTGATGGGGAAGAAATCGCGCACTATAATACCAGCAATGGTGGTTGGATGAATTTAACTACCAAGGCAGAAAATCAGTTTCTTGGGGATTCCAATGATGTTTATATGCAAGCTTGGAATGCGGCGCGTGCGGAGATTAAGAATGGGGCGCAGAAACAACCAGTGGCTTGCGAAGGGGAAACTGCGACTTTCGATGTTCGGGCCTGAGAGTATAATCATTACAGAATGAGGTGGAATTATGATTAGGGGTTTTCAAAAGGTAAGTTCTCAGAATATAAATTTGGCGATGACGGGGCTGCAAAATGCGAAGTCAAATTATCCAGCCGCACGCTATGGGCGGAGTGCAGACACTTACATTTCGGGTGATGGAGAATACAAAGTAAAGCCGGAAACGTCAAAATTGACGGATGAAATGGCGGCTTCTTTGGCAAAGAAATATGATGTCAAAAACATGACCCGCGACGAGTACGGCAGCTTACTGAAAGAACTGCGGAATGCTGGCGTTATTTCTTCCCAGGATTTTAGTGTCGGCTTTGGCGGTGCGGTTCCCTATAATGGGCCGTCCGGGTTAACGATTGGAGCGTCTAAGGACTCTGGGCTGGAAGCGTGGCCGTTTGGGAAGGAGAAAGGCGACTTTACAAAGCTCCTCCGGGCTTGTGCTCAGTATTGTAAAGATTTTTCGTATTCACAAGACAAAGATGGAAAAGGAAAGGAAATTTGCAATTCTATGTCTGGCTCATATCAACGTCTCCTGTCGGCTTTTGAACAGATTGGTAAGTGCCGGGACAAGGAAGAATAAAATTCTCTCAACAAGGAGGGCAGTATCGTGAACATTTCCGGTGTGTCAGCGGCAACAAATTATGCCGCAGCCGTCAGAGGGGATAAAACCAGTGGCACCGAAAAAACTGCAAAGAGCGGAATGAGCGACGGTTTTATCGAGCGGATAAAAGCATACGCAAAAGAAGATGCCAAGAAGGGCGTTTATATGTCGGAGGGCTTTACCCAAATGCGGCTTGCACACATGAAGCAATATGTTTCCCCTGACCGTTCCGGGCCGAAAAACCAGGTAATGTCTGCTATCCAGGCAGCATTAAAAGAACCGCACCCGATGTTGCAGGCATTGGAAAAGATGCTGGAAAAACTGTCGGGAGGCTGCTCCGCAAATCTGAAAATCAGTTCAGTCCAGCAGGCTGCGGAAATTTTTGCTCCTAACGGTGAGAATATCGCAAGCTATAACAGCCTCGGCGGGGGCTGGACGGATATACAGACCAAGGCAGAGCATGATTTTTTTAGCGAGTCGGCCTCGGTGTACTTACAGGCATATCGAGAGGCCCGCGCAGAAATGCAATCTTCTCAACCGGCCCCGTCTGTTGCAACATCGGTAAATATTCGCGCTTAATGCAAGGCTGTGCAATAGGATTTGGAATACATTCAAACAGAGCGTTGGTAGCGATGCGGAGTTAACAATAGCAGACAATCTCTCAATCCCTATAAATCTGCTTTTAGGAGGAACCACCATGAACATCACAAACTGGGGAAACATCCCCAACATCACCAACCAGATCACCACCGGCGCACCCCAGGCGGGCCTGCGCTGTGACCCCAGTGCTGCGGTGCGCTCCTCTGGCAAGAGCGTAGCCCCCGGTACGGACATCAGCGGCCTTGGAACGCTAAAAAATATTGACGAAGCCGCCCGGCAGGGCTACCGGGAGGACTTCTCCATCCGGGACGCGGCGGAGAGCCTGTGGCGGAAGGAAACGCAGACCTTCAATCTGAAAGACCTGGACGACCCGGAAAAATCGAAGGAGTTTCTGGAAAATTGGCGGTTGCAGGCCCGGTGGGATCTGGGGATTCAGGGCGGCCCCACAAAGGACGAGGTGATCTCCGCCTACATAGACACCCTTCGGCAGAACGGTCTGGACGGCGCTGTGGACTGGAACGGCCTGGCCCATGAAATGAAGTCATTCCAGGCCACCTCTGCGGAGGAACTGGAGGACGGGCTGAACTATATGGCTTCCCGCTATGTGGCGGCGCTGGATAAGCTGGAGCGCAATTACAGTGGCGAGGAGTTGACCGCCCAGCGTGCCAAGCTGGAGGAGGTCTATCAGGCCGGGAAGTCCGGGACGATTGACGGCTACACCCGGCTTTTGCAGGATAATCTGGGTATCTCCGACAGCGATGCTCAAGCGGTTCGGGACAGCTTCTCCTCCATCCTCACGGAGAAAGAGGAGGCTTACCGCGGCGCGTTGAAGCAGGTGCATGAATCCGTGGCACAGGCCGGTCCGGACAGCGTGTGGCTGAAGAACCACGACGCCTACATTGCCTCCCAGCTCCGGGCGGCGGAAAGCCCCGCTGGGCAGAGCGAGGCCCGGTACTCGGTGCAGGACCTGACCGCCGCCGGGAAAGTCGCGGAGGCCTACCGGGCGGAGATTGACGGTGCGTCCCACTGTGGACGGAACGAGGCGACACTGGCGCTGGGCCTGTCCATGGCGGACATGAAAGCAGAGGCCATGATCTCTAAGGGGCTGGTGAGCAGCAGCATGGCGGACCTGCTCCGAAGCAGCCGCACCCAGGGGCACCAGAACGCCCTCGCCGCTCTGGACCGGGCCCTGGCAAACCGGGAGAGCCACCGGGCCACCGGCGAACCCAAGGGAACCTACGCCCCGGTAGACAGTGCGGTGTTTCGGGGAATCTACGATGCTGTCATGGGTGCCTACCGTCAGAACGGCGGCGATGTCGCCAAGGCGATCCAATCCGGTGTCTCTGCCGGGGAGAAGCTGACCGCCCAGGCTACCGCCAAGGCTCCCAAGGCCGCGCGCTGGGGCGTGAGCATGAGGAGTTATTGGCAGGAGTTTTACAAGGCCCCAGAGGAGCAGGCCACAGTCCTGGGCTTGCAGATCAAGTATCTGACGAACCAGAAGGCCAGGAGCTCTGCCTACCAGAAGTACATCAACAGCTGGCAGGATTTCCTTAAATCCATTGGCGGCGGAATGGATATGCGGGCGTGAAGATCATGGGAAAGATACGGATACTATTCATGTGAGTGGTTCGGCCTCTACAGGAAGATATTGATTTAGCTTATCGTCCTCCAGCCACCAACGGAAACAGCATATAAAGACCGTTGGATGGGTGAAAATAAAGCAATAAGCTATGGAAATAAAGTCTATCTCAGACAGCTGGAGGTGACTCATGAAGAACGAAGCGCAGATTCGGATGTTGCTGCTCCAGCAATATCTCTGCACTCTGACTGATGAGGAACACGCTGCCTCCGTTTCAGACATCCTCCAATTCTGGGAATCCCACGGAATCCAGGCAGGCCGCAAGAGTGTGTATAGCGACATCCAGATCCTGATAGACCAAGGCATGGACATTGTCTGTGTCAAAAGCACCCAGAACCGCTACTTCATCGGTTCCCGCTTGTTCGAGCTTCCGGAACTGAAGCTGTTGGTGGACGCGGTGGAGTCCTCCCACTTCATCACTAGGAAGAAAAGCGCCAGCCTGATCCAGAAGTTGGCCTCCCTCACCAGCCAGGAGCAGGCCAGACAGCTCAACCGTCCCGTCTACATGGAGGGCACAGCGAAGCAGGACAACGAGGCAATCTATTATGCGGTGGACACGATCCACACAGCCATTCAGGGAAAGCGGCAGATCAGGTTCCAGTACATAGAGTACACCGCAGAGAAAGAAAAAGTCCTTAAGCACGATGGCTATCGGTATGAGTTCAGCCCCTATGCCCTGATCTGGAACCGGGACTATTACTACGCCGTGGGCTGGTCAAAGAAACACGGCAAGCTGGCCCAGTTCCGTGTAGACCGCATGGCCGCTGTAGAACTGCTGGTGCAGGAGGCCAAACCAGCGCAGGACTTCGATCCCGCGGCGTATGTCCACCATGTATTCGGGATGTTCGGGGCCGACATCCGGAGGATCACACTGCTGTGTGAGAACAACACCATGCGCAGCGTTGTTGACCGCTTCGGTGAGGAGGTGCAAACGGAAGTTGTGGACGAAAAGCACTTCCAGGCCATCGTAGATGTCGCGCCCAGCCCGCCCTTTTTCGCCTGGGTATTTACTTTCGGTGGGAAAATCCGTATTGTGGAGCCAGAGGAAACTGTAATGAAAATGGTAGAGATGGCAAGCTGGCTGTAATAGTACGCTTTTCAAAGTGAGTTGAATTGACGCAATATCTGAAGTATAATGAGTACGATAAAAGCAGATTTGCGGAGGAAAAAATATGAGGAAAAAAGTGTTTGCTATTGTGGCGGTTCTGGCATTAGTGATTTTACTATTTCCTATAAGGATGAATCTAAAAGATGGCGGAAGTGTTCAATATAAGTCAATAACTTACAGTATTACAAAAGTACATTCCCTCATTTCGGAAGAAGCGGCAATAAAAGGAGGAAAGGTTAAGCCTTATAATGATGGATTTGTAGTCAAGATACTTGGCATCAAGGTATTTGATAATGTTGAATAGTCCCTTTTACCTTTCGTTGTATGCCAGAAACTCTGACAATTTGAAGGATCGCGGGGTGAAGCTGAAAATTGATCATGATATGATCAATACGGCAAAGTAGAATTTGATGAGAAGGTGAAATGATGGTGAAGAAGAAAAAGGCATTCACTACCGTATTGCATTGTCCAAGGCATCATATAGGGCAGAAATTCAGTTGGAATTATTGGAGACATAGATAGTAAGTCAGAAGGACAAGGCCCACCGAGCCTTGTCCTTTCGCTTTATTTTGAGAGGGATAATCAGAAAATCGCTCCGCCGCCCCAAACCTGGGCCTGCGTGATCGCCAAGACGGTTTCAGTAGGAATACCGGCAATCTCGCTGCCGAAAATTTCCCGCAGATTTCCTCCCGTCAACATAGCGGCAAGCTGGGACTTTGCCGCAGCGGACGCAGTCAGTTGGGATGCCTGCATGTGGCGCTCAATCTGCTTTTCCGCCGCCAGCTTCATAAACTCGGCGTGGCGGGCCATACGCAAATCCCACCAGCTTTCTTCATCGTCAGAACCGCTCTTGGAGTAGGTGATCTCGCCGCCCGCGCTGGAGGAACAGGCGTTGCAGATGTTCCCGTCCTCCCCGATGGCAACGGCCTGGGACATATCCCAAGTACTACCGGGCATGATGGCCTCGTTCCGCGCCACGTCAAAGGCAAACCAGGTGTCGATCTTCGCAAAAATCTCCTGGGCGTAGGCCGGGTCTTGCTCCATACGTTCCTGCACCTTGGGATGAATGACCACAGCCTTGCTCCCAGGCGGGACGTTGCGCAGGGCGTGAATCTCCTTGGGAGCGGTAAATCTGCCGTCTATGGAGCCGTAGAAGGGATTGGCCCCGGTGGGTTGCCAATTCTCCAAGGTTTCCTTTGCCTTGTCCCCGTCCTGGTACAGCAGATAGTGGGGGTAGTCGTTCCTGGTGCGCCAATAGCCGCTGCTGGCATCAAAGACGTGATAATGGATGTTGGGGTATTTGGCTTTCAGCATGGTTTCCAGGGAAGGGGCCTCCACCGCCTCCGTTCCTGCGGCCTGTACCTGTCCGCCAGACCGAACCGCCAAATCCATCATCAGGCTGGTGGGCATCGCCGCCATGCCTGCCAGACCGCCCAGGCCGGTGGTGAACGTGTCGGCCCTGCTTCTGCTGGCCTGCGCCGCCATATCCATGAAGCTGCTGCCCTGCGTCCCGGTCTGCTTGGCTTCACGGGCCTTTGTAGGGACACTATATGCCTGTGTCCCGTAACTCGGTTGAATCGTATTGCTCACAATATTTCCTCCCTTAAAGCAGCCCCATCAAAAGCTCTGCGGCGCTGACGGAACCGCCATTCATGCGGAGCTTCATCAGCATCCGCCGGCGAGCAGCCGCTTCCTGCTGAAGTTCCATATATTTTTTGTGGTTTTCCATGCGCTGTTCCCAAAAGCTGCCCTTGGCCTTATCCTCAAATATGGCCGCACCCTGATTGCCCATGTAGCCAGGATACCAGCCCTCGGCATGACATTGTTCTTTTGTCTCACCAATATAGAAAACGCTGTAACCGCCACCTGTGGCAGCTACCCACGGATTTGATTGAGAAAAAGCCTCCCGCAAATCGTTCAGCACCCACGCTTCATAATCAGGATCGCTTTTCATCCGCTCAAAGGCCGCATCGGAAATCTGGATCGAGATAGCTTCCATCTGCCGGGTAGACGAAAGGGGCATCTGCGAAATCTTCTCCCGGATCGTCTGCTGGTACGCCTCCATGCTCATATCCGCCTTTTGGGACGGGGTGGGTGTGGTGCTGCTCTCGTTGGTGGCCCGAAGTTGTACGGCCATGCTCAAAAAGTCCCTGCCCTGGGGCGCTGGCTGCCGGACTGTGCCGGTTCCTGATAAGTTCCCGCCTAATCTGGTCAAATAGTTTAGGTCGATTGTGTAGCTCAAAATATTTCACTCCTTCATCGACATTAGAGATTGAGGAAAAACATATTTGCTCCTGCCGGTAAAGAAATCTCCGGCGTAACGATGGGGGCAGATACCATCCGCGTTTTCAGCAGATCACCGATATTGGAAAAAGACTTTTCAAGCGCCTCGGCCTGTGCGGTACGCTCCCACATTGCCCTGCGTTCCGCTGCTGCCGCCGCAGCCTGCTCCTGATACTGCCGCTGCTGTTCCGCTTTTTTCTTGGCCTTTTCAGCGTTGATTCTGTTTACCTCGGCCACACGCTCCGGGGAATCACCACAGCCGCCGATATAGGTCACACTTCCATCCTCATGGATCACCACGCCGCAAGGCTCATAGTTAAGGCCCTGGGCGGCGAACTGTGCTTTCAATCTTGGAGTAGCATTGAAAAAATCATCAATCTTCTGCTCGTAATAGGTAGCCTTTTCCGGGTCATTGGCCATATCCTCTAAAATATTGGGTGCAATCACAACGCTGCTACCGTTCATGCGACTGCCCGCTTTTTGAAGGCTGGCTTGGTCTTTCCCGACACTCTGAACCGTAATCTGTCCATATTTGCTTTCCAGGTGCTTTTTATAGGCTTCAACGTTTGAAGTTTCGGCCTCGTTGGTAACTTTCGGCCTACTGATTTCCAGCACATCCGCTGTGCTTCTGCTGGCCCGTGCTGCCATATCAAAAAAACTGTTGGCCTGTGTCCCGGTCTGTTTGGCTTCACGGACCTTTGTGGGGGTACTATATGTCTGCGTCCCATAACTCGGCTGAATCGTGTTGCTCATTGTATCACCCTTTCAGTTATATCACAGATCAAAGAAAGGTATATCCACCCCTGCGGGTAAAGACGTTTCCAGCGTAGTGGAGGGAGTAGTCCCTATTCTTGTTTTTAGCAGGTCGGCTATGCTGGTGAAAGACTTTTCCTGCGCCCCTATTTGGGCCAAACGGCGTCTATCTTGGGCAGTTTTGTCCAACAATTCTTGCTGCCGCCGTTTGGGCTGCAACTTCTTTTCCTGGTATTCTTCCAAAAGTTCTTTCTGCCGATTTCGATTTTCACTTGTTCTTTTATAGAAGCTGTCTTTTGAGCGCAGACGAAACTCTGAATCATTGCCAACAGGCCAGGAATCTGCTCTATATTGATCAAGGTTCGTTCCAACAGTAATCAGAACGGAACAGCTTCTTGGCGCATAAGAAGCCCCCAAATCTCTTTGGAGCAGGGAGAGAACCTGTGACCTATATTCTGGATCGTCCTTCATAGCCTGAAATGCCGCATCCGATATATTGACAGCCGAATTGCTCACCGTTGGATGACCGACTATTTTGGATAAGTCCTGATAGAACTCCTGCTTAAATAGCTGCATTTCCTCCGCTTCGGATAACTCCGTTTTCTGCTGGGCGGATTCTGTACCACCGATCTCCAACATATCCTTTGACCCTTCGCTGGCCCGTACCGCCAGATCGAGAAAGCTGCTGGCCTGTGTCCCGGCCTGTTTTGTCTCACGGACCTTTGTGGGGGTGCTATATGCTCTCACCCCATAATTTGGTTGGATGATACTGCTCATAAACTGCTCCTTTCTTGCAATAAAACCGTTGCGGAAAATATCTGCTGATCCACTTTTAACTCCAATTCTCCCATATACTTCTCCGCCTCCCGACGCACATTGGACAGGCCAATCCCGTGCATGGGAGCATCCTCTTTTTTCGTTGTGACAGGCAAACCGTCCTGTCCGAATACCACCTCGCCCACGAAAGAGTTTTTGACCTCAATCAGAAAGAAACGTCCTTTTCTCTTTCCAGTCAGCACGATAAACCGCTCACCCTCGCTGACCTTCCCGCAAGCCTCCACCGCATTTTGCAGCAGATTTTGAAGGATGATACCTACATCAAAAGCGTCATAGGCCCCCGGATCGGGGTAATGGAACTTCACCTGGAAACTGATGCCCAGGTCAAGGCTCTGCCGCCGCATATCGTTGACGATCACATCCGTGACCGGGTTGCCCGTCTGGAGCGTCAATTCAAAGTCGTTGATACTCTCGTCCATCCGGGCGATATAGTCCTCCAGGCTGGCGTACTCACCCCGACCGGCCAGCGCCTTGATATTGGTCATGTGGCCCCGCATTTCATGTTTCAGTTGACGGATGCGGGTATAGAACTGTTCCGCCTCATGGATACGCGCTCGGATTGCCTGTGTCTGCTGGTGTTCCGCATAGAGGGCGGACTGTTCCTCCCGCAGCGCCGCCATACCCTGTTGAAAGGCGATGGTTAGGTAGGCTCCGACATAGAACAGCAAGGCCAGCACCGGGATCACCGCCAAAAACGCCGGGTGGCGCTCGTAGAGCTGGAGCAGAACGCCGTCCTTGAACTCGATCAGCAACCGGGAGATCACCTGCCCGAACAGAATCCCCGCTGTTGGCACCAGGGCGAGATAGCACAGCTCCCGCCGATGAAGCGCCATTCGCTGTTTCCGCATTTGACGCTGGAGGGCATAGAGCATGACAGCCAGCATAGCGGCATGGGACACCAGGAACAGCATAACCAGGAAAGCGGCCCGAAGAAAGACCGCCTCCGGCGGTTCCAGTTGGAAGGGCAGCGACCGTTCCACAATGAAGTACAGACTTTGCACCATCAGGCCGCTGGAAATCCTGGCATTGAAATAGAGCAACGTCAGGAGGAACACAAAGGGCTTTTCCAAGTCAATCCACTTTGATACCGCCAGCAGCAACGCCGTCAGAATCAGCCCAAAAGAACCTTGTGGGAGCGCGGCCCGGTTGCAGACAATCTCAAACAGGATGTAGACGAAAAATACAATGAGCAGCCTTCGCCACTTCCGACCCTGGGAGGGGATAAAGGGCTTGAAAAAGACGGTGAGCAGGACGGCGTAGGTCAATTCTGCCCCAGCGGAAAAAACACTGTTGAAAATGCGGAATCCTGTTTCACTCATAGGCCCGCTCCTTTTTCAAGAAATGGAGATACGCTTTAACAAAGTCTTGGTACTTATACTTTGAGAGCAAAAGCCGTACCCCATTTGTCAGTGTTACTTCCGTTTTGCTGTACCCGGCCACATAGGAGAGATTGACCAGATAGCCCTTGTGGATGCGGAAAAACTGATTTTGCAGTTCCAACTCCAGATCTCCGATTTTTGCATAGCAGGCAAATTCGCCATCTTTCAAATGCAACTCGACCCTGTGATTGCTGCTTTCGATGTAGTAGATGCTGTCCAGTGGTACGGTTTTGCTGGTGTTGGCGGATTGGAGTGTCAGCACACGGCCTTTCTGTGGGTTTTCCCGGTTGGCCGCGATCTGCTCCACGGCGCGGGCAAAGACCTGGGCAAACTTTTCCTCGTTCACCGGCTTCAGCAGGTATTGGAACGCACCCACGTCAAAGGCATCGAACACATATCGCTCATAGCCGGTCACAAAGATAATGACCGGCTGTGTCACAGTCGCCCGTTCCCTGATTTTCCGGGCCAAGGCCATACCATCCAGGCTGGAGGGAGCCAACTCTATGTCCAAAAAGAGCAAATCAATTTTTTGGGTGTCTGCAAGGCAGTCACCGGCAGAAGCGTACTCCACAATCTCACAGGGGCAGGATTGCGCCCCAATCAATGACGAGAGATAGGCGCGGATATTGGCTTCATCATCACAAATCGCTATTCTTATCATGTTGATATTCCTCTATGTGTTTATTCGTTCAAATGGCCGCTGGAATAAAGCCGGTTGACGTGACTGGACGGTTTGAGAGCGTGACTGGACGGTGCAACTCGTCCTGGACATTATATCATAAAGAAAAAACGGGGAACCACCTTTGCAGGCAGTTCCCCGATCAAGCTGGAATTTGTCAGTCTAAAAGATTGGAGATTATCTTGCGTTAAGGTCAGACATTTCCTCTGAATAGTCAATAAGGACTTTTTTACATTCTCTGCACAAATAAGCAGCAACAGCCGAACCTTTCGTCACAGATAATCCAGAAAGTACCACTGAGCCATCATGCAATTTAGCCCTTCCCAAAAGAGGCCGCTTCTTGCCTTTTAACCAAGCAATTTCTTGGGGGCTTTGGATTAGGCCCTCCTCCATTTCCTTCCTACAGTAAGGACACTGCATTTATAATCACCTCTGCAAATCGGTATTTCAGCTTATCACCGCAATCTTAACATAGGTTAAGGCTTAATTCAATCTACTTTTCATTAAATTGTGAAAATTCAAACACGGGGAAGTGTTTTTTACTGTGTTGACTTTTCGTGCTTTCAAGTGTATGCTATAACAATATAGTAAAATGCAAAAACATACAAGGCGGTCATAACAATGGAATCTATGAATTTGAAAATTGGCGAGAAGCTGAAAAGCCTTCGCACCACCCGAACCTTGTCCCTGGATGATGTTTCGGCTCTGACTGGCGTAAGCAAGCCCATGTTGGGCCAAATCGAGCGCGGTCAGTCTATCCCCACAGTGACAATATTCTGGAAGATTGCCACGGGGCTGAAAACGCCGTTGTCCTACTTCCTGGAAGGGCCGCAGGCGGAATACACCATTGTCAGCCCGGATCAGACCAATATGATTTTAGGGGACAGCGGAAAAATGCGGGCCTATCCTCTATTCACCTATGACCCGGTGCGGAGTGTGGAAACTTTCTACATTGAATTTGACCCGGATTGCCGCCATTCCTCGGACAAGCACAATGACGGTGTGGAGGAACACATCTTTGTTTTGCGTGGGACGCTGCGGCTTGTCCTGGGAGACAAAACGGTTGATGTCAGCGAGAAGCAGGCTGTCCGTTTCCGGGCCGATATGCCCCATACCTATCAGAACTTGTCCAGGAGCGAGTGCGCGGTCTATAACACAATCTTTCATCCGAGCCACTAACATTTGGGAGGAATTAAAACAGCTATGAAAGCACTGAAAAC
>OFGP01002136.1_pt1 | contig 12284 bp, 10 predicted proteins | sample 1521781 | NCBI WGS metagenome assembly OFGP01 (sample SAMEA3504113, study PRJEB24116) | mouse gut metagenome | biome: mouse gut; feature: mouse-associated habitat; material: faeces | place: Denmark | collected 2011 | reverse complement strand
CCGGCATGGGCCTGGAGCGGCTGGCCTGCGTCTGCCAGGGGGTGGCCTCCCTCTTCGACGTGGACACCGTCATGAACATCACCAACAAGGTGAGCGAGATCACCGGGGCCAAATACGAGCAGAGCCACAAGATCGATGTGAGCCTGCGGGTCATCACCGACCACATCCGCTCCGCCACCATGATGATCTGCGACGGCGTGCTGCCCTCCAACGAGGGTCGGGGCTACGTGCTCCGCCGCCTGCTCCGCCGGGCCGCCCGCCATGGGAAGCTGCTTGGCGTGGACCGCCCCTTCCTGTACGAGGTCTGCAGCACGGTGATCGGGGAGAACGAGAACGCCTATCCCGACCTGCGGGAGAAGGAGAGCTATATCACCCGGGTCATCCGCATGGAGGAGGAGAGCTTCGCCAAGACCATTGACGGCGGCATGAAGATTTTTACCGAAATGCTGGACGGCCATAAGGCCAAGGGGGAAAAGACCTTCTCCGGCGCGGACGCCTTCAAGCTTTACGATACCTACGGCTTCCCCATCGACCTGACGGTGGAAATGGTGGAAGAGGAGGGCATGAGCGTCGACCAGGACGAGTTCAAGGCCCTTATGGAAGAGCAGCGGGTCCGGGCCCGGAAGGCCCGGGAGGCTCTGGGCGATCTGGGCTGGGCCGGCGTGGAGTTCGGCAAGGACGTGCCCGCCACCGAATTTGTGGGCTACGACGGCTGGGACCGCGCGGTCACGGATGCCAAAGTGGTAGCCCTGGTGGTGGAAAACGAGCTGGCCGAGGCGCTGATGCCCGGCGTGGAGGGGATCGTTGTGCTGGACAAGACGCCCTTCTATGCCGAAATGGGCGGCCAGGTGGCCGACCACGGTACGATCTTTGCCGACAAGACGGGCTTTGCGGTTACGGATGTACAGAAGAACAAGGGCGGCAAATATATGCACTACGGTAAGATGACCGAGGGGACGCTGAAGGTGGGGGACACGGTCTGCGCCCAGATCGACCCTGAGCGCCGCCGGGCCGTCATGCGGGCCCACACCGCCACCCATCTGCTGGATAAGGCCCTGCGCACCGTCCTGGGGGACCATGTCCATCAGGCGGGCTCGCTGGTGGAGGAGGACTGCCTGCGCTTCGACTTTACCCACTTCGCCGCCCTGTCGGCCCAGGAGCTGAGCGAGGTGTCCCGCGTGGTCAGCGACGCCATTCTGGCTGGTTATCCGGTGGAGGCGCGGGAAATGCCCATCGAGGAGGCCAAGAAAACCGGGGCCATCGCCCTGTTCAGTGAGAAGTACGGCGACGTGGTCCGCGTGGTGAACGTGGGCGATGGATACTCCGTGGAGTTCTGCGGCGGCACCCACCTGGACAATTCCGCCAAGGCGGGCGTCTTCCACATCGACAGCGAGTTCTCCGTGGCCTCCGGCGTGCGGCGGATTGAGGCTGTCACCGGCAAACGGGCCCTGGAGGAAATGAACAGGTTCCAGGATATGCTCTTCCAGGCCGCCGCCGCGCTGAAGGTGAAGCCCGTGGATCTGAAGGAGAAGGCGGGGCAGATGATGAACGAGGCCCGGGAGCTGCGCCAGACTATCGAAAAGCTGAAGGCCAAAGAATTTGTCTCTGAGGCGGACCAGTTCCTCATGAGCGCAAAATCCGTGAAGGGGCTGAAGGTGGTTTCCATGTCCCGCAATGGCCTGTCGGCGGACGATATGCGGAAGATGGGCGACTTTTTCCGGGATAAGGAGCCCAAGGTGGCGGCCCTGCTGGCCAGCGTCAACGAGGGGAAGATCACCTTCCTGGCCGTCTGCGGCAAGGAGGCGGTAGCCAAGGGCGTCAAGGCCGGGGACATTATCAAGACCATCGCCCCCATCTGCGGCGGCAAGGGCGGCGGCAAGCCCGACAGCGCCATGGGCGGCGGCAGCGATCTGCTGAAGCTGGATGATGCCCTGGCGGCCCTGGACGATTTTGTGAACGAGAAGGTCAATTGAATAGAGAGGAGAGGGCTTCCTGTGGAAGTCCTCTCCTGAGTAAGCGATCTCTTGGTTGATTCTATTATAGCAGAAACCCGCTCGAATTACAAGCCTTGTGATTTGTACCTTCTGCGGCTATACTGATGCCATCCTTTTTCAGGGAAAGAAAAAGTCTAGGAGGGGTTTTTGCTATGGGATACACGGTAGAGCATCTGGAAACAACCCGGGCGAGAGGCTTCGGTCCGCTGCCGGTCCTGCGGGCGGCGATGGCGGCGATGCTGGAGCTGGACGGCAGGCCGGCGCGGCTGCTGGACTGCGGGTGCGGGACGGGGTTCTTCACTCGTCAGTACGCGCGGATTCCCGGCGTAACCGCCGTGGGGCTGGATATGGACGAAACGCTGCTTGCCGCCGCCCGGGAGCTGGCGGCGGGGGAGGGGCTGCCCGTGGAATTTGTCCGGGGGGACATCACAGCGCTGCCCTATCCGGACAACAGCTTCGACTGCGTAGCCAGCGACATCCTGCTGGAGATCTTTCCGGACAAAACGGTCCCCATCGGGGAGCTGGTCCGTGTCTGCCGTCCCGGCGGACGGGTGCTGTGCATGGAGCCCAATTACCTGAGCGCGGTGCACTACGACCCGAGGCTTACGGCGGAGGACAACCGGCTGTGGATACAGTACCACCAGGCGGGCCGCGCCTTCGGCGCGGGGGTAGAGCTGCCGGGTGCCATGCGGCGCAGCGGACTGGAGGATATCCGGCTGATTCCCTGGCTGTGGGGCGGCGTTCAAGAAGAAGAAGGGCAGACAGAAGAGGATTTCCTGCAGGAACAGGAGGCGGGGCTGGCCCAGGGCATTCAGCTGGGCTGTATTCCGGAGACGGACGCGGAAGCTTACCGGGCGCTCTTTCGCCGGACCGCCGCCGCCCGACGGCAGGGGAAAGCCGCCGTTATGCATGGAATTGATGTCTATCTGGTCTGTGGAAGGAAGTGCGTTCTATGACAAGAGATGACTTGAAAAAATTCCGCGCGTTGGACTTGGATTTTTCTGCCATTGGCCTGGAGTGGGGCGGGGAGTTTGTCCCCTATTTTTGTACCCCGGTGGGTGCGGAGGAGGTTGGTTCCATTGGCTGCGATGGCATCCAGTTCGTCCTCCTGCCGGATGATGAAAAGGTGTACTGCGTGGACCCGGCTATGGGTGACGTGGGGACCTATGTCCTGCCGGTGGCCGGTAATTTCCGGGAGTTTTTATCCTTCCTTCTCTGCTGCCACGATGCCAATCCGCTGAGTCAGATTTATTTTTTGACAGAGGAACGCTTTCAAACGTTCGCGGTGGATGAGGCCGAGGCCAGGGAGGGCGGGGACCTGGAGGAATTATTCGATGCAAAGGACGCGGCTCTGGCGAAGATAGCAGAAGCTTTCGACATTGCTCCAGTGGAGCCCTACGAAAAAGTCAAAGCCCTGCAAGCGGCATTTGACCCCAGTGTACTGCAATTTTCTGATGAATACTATGACACGCTCGGCATTGAGCGGGAATAAGGAGGAGATACCCTATGCTGATTGATTTTTCCGCTATGGAGGAACAGGTCATCCCCCAATTTTTAGGCGGGGAGGGAACCTTCCATACCAGGATGCGGGTGGACGAGCTGGGCAAGATCATGCGCGCCGCGCTGGAGCCCGGTTCCTCCATCGGCCTGCACACCCACGACACCAGCAGCGAGATCATCTATATCCTGGCGGGGAAGGGGAAGGTGCTCTACGATGGCGAGTACATCCCCCTCGCCGCCGGGGATTGCCACTACTGCCCCAAGGGCCATGCGCACAGCCTGATCAACGACAGCGATGGAAACCTGGAGTTTTTCGCCGTCGTGCCGTTTCAATGAAAAGGAGGAGCTTCATGTCTGACTGCTTATTCTGTAAGATCGTCGCCGGGGATATTCCCAGCAAAAAGGTCTATGAGGACGATTTATGTTACGCCTTTTATGACATTGATCCCCAGGCGCCCACCCATTTCCTGGTGGTGCCCAAGGCTCATATCCAGTCCGTTTCCGCTGTGACGGAAGAGAGCGCGCCAGTGGTGGGCCATATTTTCGCCGTTATTGCCAAGCTGGCCGAGGAAATGGGCTTTGCCGGTCCCGGTTATCGCGTGGTGTCCAACATCGGCGAGGCGGGCCAGCAGACCGTGCCCCATCTGCATTTCCATGTGCTGGCGGGGCGGGATATGACCTGGCCTCCGGGCTGAGAATTCCGGTAAATATGGGGAAACCCGCCCCGTTGGTCAAAGCCAACGGGGCGGGTTTATTTTACATGGATCGACTGGAGAGAAAACTTACTGCCTTTCCTCCCGATCCTTCTTGCGCTGAACGTAGTCCAGCAGGGTTATGCCGCCCAGTGCGCCAATGCTCAGCAGCGCCCATGCGGCGGTATGCCTGTCGTCGCCGGTTCTGGGGGCTTCGGGTTCGTCCGGTTCCATATTGTATAGAGGGACATCCGCCTCCGGAACATAAATCCATTCGCCCGTTTCTGGGTCTTGCACCTTGACGTAGGTCTTGGGGACGCCGTCTTCCAGAATGGTGATGGTGTCTGGGCCTTCCGGGTCCTCGGGGTCTGGAAGCTCCGTGGGGTAGTTGGGCGTCTCAGGCTCGGGGTCGGGCTTAGTAGGAGGCGGGGGAGTGGGGTCCGGTCCAGGACCAGTCTTGCGAGTCTCCTTTCACACAAATAATGCGTTTTGCCGGGTAATCTATCTATAAATGCGTTTCCGCATGGATTTTTCAAAAGACTGCTATGCTGACAGCAGGGTAAAGAAAAGATTATAAAGAAATGCAAGGGTAAAGCATCCGAACAGGAACCGCAGGACTCCTGCGGGGACCGGCTTTCCGTTTTGCCGGGGGTCGCCTGCCGCCAGCAGGACCAGGCCCGTGATCCCCAGGTAAAAGAAACTGGTATCCATCATGTTGTGCAGGCCAAAGGCGGCAAGGCAGCTCCTAGTCCCGGATTTCTTCCGAAAGGCCCTGGCCGCCAGCAGAACCAGCAGAGCCATGGCAATCCAGCCGAACTCGACGCCCGCGTGAAGCAGGACATTGTGGATATGCCAGGTATTGAAATAGTGGTCGCCGTCCATCATGTTCAGCATCCGCCACTGATAGGGGCCCACGCCCAGAAGGGGATTCACCGTCAGGTACCGCAGGCCGCTGCGCATCATGTCCAGCCGTTCGGCGAAGGTAGCGGCGGCGCTGGGCCGGACGGCGACGGCGGCAGCGGCTACCAGCAGGCCCATAGCGGATATGGCCGCGGCCATGGGGCGGTACGCCTCCAGAAACGCCTCGAACTTCCGCCAGCACAGCGTCTCCGCCAGCAGGTAGGCCAGGACCGCCAGACAGGCCCAGGGCGCGCCGGTCCGCGACGCCGCCAGATACATCAGGATGCCGGAGCCGATCCCCAAACTGGCCTTTGCCAGTATCCGGCAGGCATACCGGAAGGTTTCCCGCCAGGAGGTATGGCATTTTTTCTCGATCAGCAGGACCAGGACCCCCGCCGCCATAGCGGCGAAGCTGCCCATAGACAGCGTCAGGGCCAGGGCGAACAGCAGCAGCGGCTCCAGCTGCGCCAGCAGGGAGGAGAGGCTCCGGCTGTCCCCATCCCGCTCCGGCGCGCAGTCCAACAGGACGAACCATCCCACCACAAGGAAGATTCCCATTGCGTTCGGGTTGTTCAGGACGCCGCCTAGCCGCTTTGCGTTTTGCGCCACAGCAAAAAAGGTGAACTGTCCGATTCCAAGGACCGCCGCCGCTCCCGCCCAAAGAGCGCACAGCCGCTTCAGCATCCGCATTTCCCCATCGTTTAGACAGGCCGCCAGCAGATACATGACAGAAAAGATCAGCTGGGTGGGAGCATAGCCGTAATAGGGGTTTCCATAAACCGCCCATGCAGAGGCCATATTGACAAAGTTATAAGCCGTCAGCGGAATGAAAATCCACAGATCGACCCGCGCAGAACTTTGAACGAACCCCACCGCGCACAAAAGCAGTCCCAGCAGGCTGGCCACAAGCACATTTCCTGCGCCGGTCAGCGCCAGGATCGGCAGGGCGAAAATCAAGCAGACCACCACAAAATGATCCGCCAGGCGGTTAAACCACCGGCCTATCGTTTGAATTGCCACCCGCTCCTCTCCGTGTCAGGAAATGCATTCTGCGTTTCGTTGGGTACCCAACGAAGAAAAGCACACTGTGTGCTTTTCTACAAACATTGAGTTCATAATATACCATATATAGAATAGCACACCAAGAAAAGGATTTCAACGGCTTCTTGGAAAAATTTTCATTTTACCGCGCTGCGGCGAAATTTTTCTTGACAACTGCCCCGCAATCTGGTATGCTCCGAACATACCAAGGGAATGTATAAGAGAAGGGGGGGCGTATCAATGGCGCGAAACAAGTACCCGGAGGAGACGGTGGAGAAGATCCTGACGGCGGCCCAACGGCTGTTTCTGGAGAAGGGGTATGAAAAGACCACCATCCAGGACATCGTGGACCAGCTGGGGGGCCTGACCAAAGGAGCGGTGTACCACCACTTCAAATCCAAAGAGGATATCATGGACGCCATCACAGAGAAGATGTTCCTGGACGGCAACCCCTTTGAGAAGGTGCGGGGGAGGAAGGACCTCAATGGCTTGGAAAAGATGAAGGAAGTCGTCCGCCTGACCCAGGAGCCGGACTGGTCCAGCCTCAGCCGCCAGAGTATGCCTCTGCTGAAAAATCCCCGGATGCTGGCAAAGGCCATCGAGGACAACCAGACTATCGTCACGCCCCTCTGGCTGGAGCTGATCGAGGAGGGGATGGCGGACGGCTCCATCCGGACGGAGTACCCCCGGGAGGTGGCGGAGCTGCTGACGCTGCTGGACACCCTCTGGATGGCGCCCACGATCTTTCCCGCCACCCGGGGCAACCTGCTGCATAAGTTCCGCTGTGTGGGGGAAATCTTCGCTGGTTTGGGGGTTCCGGTTATCGACGAGGAGATGTTGGAATTGGCGGACAGATTTTTTCAGCTGCTCCCGCCGGAATTGACATAAAAGCCGCTTGACAGGCGGCTTTTCTCCGGGAAAGATACATTCGTTTGGTAGGTATGTAAACGGCGCAAAGCGCCAAAACTTTTGTCAAGATACATACCTTTAGAAGGTATGTAAAAAAGGAGGAACGGACTATGAAAGAAAAACTGTTTACCCGGAATTTCACCCTTCTGCTCCTGGGGCAGGTATTTTCCCTGCTGGGCAACGGGGCCCTGCGGTTCGCGCTGTCGATGTACGTGCTGGAGAAGACCGGCTCGGCGGCGGTGTTCGGTACGCTGCTGGCGGTGAGCATGGCGCCTACGATCCTGCTGACGCCATTCGGCGGGGTGCTGGCGGATCGGATGGACCGGCGGGCCATCATGGTGGGGCTGGACTTGACCTCCGGAGCGGCGGCGCTGGCGGCGGCCGCGGTCTTCGCTGACGGCAGGGGACTGGCTGTGACGGCCACGCTGCTGATCGTCCTGTCCGTGCTGGGGGCTTTCGAGTCCCCCACGGTCCAGGCCTGTGTTCCACAGATGCTCCACGGGGAGAACGTCCTGCGGGGCAACGCGGCGGTGAATCAGGTTGCCGCCGTTTCCGGACTGGTGACGCCCTTTCTGGGGAGCCTGCTCTACACCGCCTTCGGCGTCCGTCCGGTGCTGGCGGGAGCGGGGGCGTGCTTCCTGCTGACGGCGGGGCTGGAGCGTTTCATCCGCCTGCCGGAGAGTCCCCGGGGCCGGGGGCAGCGGCTGGGGGACATCCTCCGGGAGGACCTGCTGGGCAGCGCCCGGTTCCTGGCCCGGGAGCGGCGGGAGGTATTGGACCTGCTGCTGTTCGCCGCTGCGGTGGGGGCGCTGGTTTCCGGCGCGGCTATTGTGGGACTGCCGTATCTCATCCGCACCGGTTTGGGCCTCTCCGCCCGGCTCTACGGCGCGGCGGAGAGCGCCATGGGGCTTGCCGCCCTGCTGGGCGGACTGGCGGCGGGGGCGCTGGCGGCACGCCTGCCCTTCCGGCGGCTCAACCGGCTGGTAACGGTGGTGGGAGGATGCTGCCTGCTGGGAGGCGGGGCCCTGCTGCTGCCGGTGGGGGCCATGGGACAGTGTGGGGTGCTGGTGCTGGTGTTCTGCGTGGGGCAGGCGATGGCCTGTACCTTCTCCATCTTCGCCGTCTCCGCCATCCAGCAGAGGACGCCGGAGCATATGACCGGGAAGGTCATGGCCTGCGTCTCCACGATCTCCATGTGCGCCCAGCCCCTTGGGCAGATGCTCTATGGTCTGTGGTTCGACGCCTCCCCTGGATGGGTGGTGCTGTCGGCCAGCCGCCATATTCGCGCTGGGGCTATGCTCCCGGAAGCTGTTCGAGAAATGGTGAAGGACCGGCGCGGGAGCGTGTCCCGCGCCGGCCCCGCTATTCGATGCCGAGCTTCCGCATGATGGCCCGAAGGTTCCGCCAGTCCCCGGCCATACTTGACAGACGGTCCCGGCCCTCGGGGGTGAGGCGGTAGTACTTCCGTACCGGGCCGTTGGACTCGCTGCCCTGGAAGGTGTCCGCCGCGCCCTCCTTGGCCAGGCGGCGGAGGATGGCGTAGAAGGTGCTTTCCGTCACATCCGGGAAGCAGTCCCGCATGGTCTGGATGACGTCGTAGCCGTACTTGGGCTCGCCGGACAGGCACTGGAGCAGGCAAAGCTCCAGCACGCCTTTTTTTAGTTGGGCGTCCATGGTCAGCCCTCCTTACAAGGCTTCCCGGCGGCGCGGATCACCAGCCAGACGACCAGTGCCAGCAGCACGCCCAGCCCGTAGGGCAGCAGGTAGAAAAGATACCGCGGCCCCAACATCGCCATCAGGTCTGGACTGTTATCGAAGTCTACGAAATGGAGAAGTACCCCGGCACAGGGCAGACTGGCGATGCACCCGGCGGTATGGATGGCGGCGGGGAGGTACCGGACAGAGACGGAGAGACTGCGGGCCAGCGTCCAGATGAGCAGGACGCTGAGAAGCAGGGCGGACCACTCGATCCAGTGCGCGAAATAAAAATAAGGCCCGTGGCTGGTCCATCGCAGGGTTGCGCAGTACCATACCAGTCCGCTCAGCCCTGTGATGGACAGCAGCGGCGGCAGATATGACCAGAGAGAGGAGGACTTATTGGGGGGAAAGCGGCGCTCCAGCACCACGCGGCCTCGGACGTGCAGCAGCGCATACAGGGAGGCCGTCCCCAAAACCACAGCAATAACGCCCGCCTTGACTGGGTTCTTCTTAAACATGCCGCCAAACTCGAAGGCTGCCAGCAGACCCAGCAGCATCCATCCGGAGATCCCGGCCAGGACGGCCCATATCCAGGTCTTCCGGGGGCGCAGGCGGGTCTTCCGGTCCTCCTTCAGCAGGTCCCGGACCACGGCCTCAGGGCGGCCCATCTTGGAGAGGAGGGCTTCCTCACTCTTGCCCTGTTCCCGGCCCAGGTCGTACTGTTCCTGATAATCCTCCAGCACTTCTATTGCCTGGGCGGCATCGTACCAGCCCAGCAGGCCCACACCTAGGCGGTGCCGCCAGTCCTCCCAGGTGACCGCGCCGTCCTGGAAGAAACGGGGGAGGGGCCTGCGGCCGTTGGTCCACCGCTGGAATACCAAAGCCGTAGCTAGTCCGGCGCAGTAGGGCAGTAAGTGCAGAAGGAAGTCCACCATTGGGTTGACTTCACTTTCGATATAGATGAAATTAAAATAAACCCAATAGGAAAATACGGACTCAATAGCGCCGAAGGTGTGGATCACGCCGGGAAAGTACCGGATGGAGGCCGACGCGCTCCGGTACAGCAGCCACAGCGCCAGCAGCGCCAGGACCAGCATGATTCCCATCCAGAACAGCCCGTTTCCATACCGGAGGGAACGGCTTATACGGTCCAGCTCCTTTCCTGAGAGCTTGGAAGACACCTGTATGGAAACGATATAGAGGACCGCCTTCTCCACCGCGATCGCCAGCGTCAGAGCGGCGGGGACCACCCAGACAGCCGCCGGGGAGACGCCTCCATGCAGACCGTCCACCACCGTCCGGGCCGGTCCTCTAATCAGCAGGAACAATGCGGTCGCCGTCAGGGGCAATCCCAGGAATACGCTTGCCCACAGCAGTCTCAGGGATGTGGAATCCATCACGCACACCCACAGAAAGGCGCAGCACAGCCCCAGCACCGCCGCCCACAGTACGGTTTGCCGGAGGCGGTCCATCCTTGCCGAGGGCTCCTCCTCCAGCAGCAGCGCGGCGGCCTCTTCCGGGGTCCCCAGGGCCTGGATGATCTCCGCGTCCGTCTTACCGTGTTCCCGCCCGGCGTCGAACTGCTCCTGGTAGTCCGTCAGGATCTCCTTTACCTGGGCGGCGGGAAAATACCACACCAGCCGCCGCCCCAGGTCCTCCAGCCATTTCTGGCGGGTAAGGGGGGACTTTCCGAATGCAAACATATCTCTCATCCTCTCTACTGTGTGATACTACTGTTTATTGAATAGTAGATAAGTAAACAATATCACAGCCGGGGCGCGCTGTCAAGAGGGAAATAGAAAAGAGAGGCATTTCCGCCTCTCCTCCCTCAATTTTGGTTCAAATACGCCTCCGCCGCCAGCAGGACCTCCTCATCGCTGGCGTAAGTGACCCGCTGGGCCGCCTCGGGGAAGGAGAACCATCCCAGCTGGGATATTTCCGATTCCTGAGGATGCTCCTGCCCGCCGGTGGGGACGGCGGTAAAAAAGATCACGTCCTTGATAATCCCCGGCTTGGGGGAGTAGGTGACCTGCTGGCGGAACGCCGTGTGGATGTCCGCGGTCAGTCCGGTTTCCTCCAGAATTTCCCGGGCGGCGGTTTCTGCCTCCGTCTCGTCGCCCTCCACGTGGCCCTTGGGGAAGCTCCAGTGTCCGCCGTTGTGTCGGACCAGCAGGTATTCCCGCCCGCCGCAGCCCTGCCGCCAGATCACCGCGCCGCAGGATTTTTCCTCCCTGGATTTCCGGAACAATCCGCCGTCGCCCCAGGCCCATTCGCCGCCGTGGGCCCCCAGCTCGAAGTGCCGCTTGGCGATGCCCAGGTCCACCAGGGCGAAAGGCCCCGCGCCGCGCAGCCGCACCCGGACGGAGCCGTCCGGGCGGTAAGTGAAGAAATAGCCCTGCCGGTCCATGGCGGAGGGGGCCCGCCGCACCGCCTCCATTCCCGCCCGGAACCAGTCCGGCGCCGTCTCCCATCCGGCGGACAGTGCGTCAAGAGGCTTGAGGGCGCGTCTGGGCTTGCCTGCCGCCGCTGATGCGGGGCATCCCACGGCGGCTATACACACCAGCTCTTCAGCCTCCGGGATAAGGTGCAGGCACCGCTCGCGGTCATAGGTCCCGCCGATCCAGCAGGTCCCTAATCCCATGGAGTGGGCGGTGAGGATCAGCTCCTGGCCGTAGTACCCGCATTTTTCCTCCAGATTCATGTCATCGGCGGGACCGGAAAAGAGGAAGCAGTTCCGGGCTCCCCTGATCTGCCCCCAGCTCCTGCCGGAGGCGGTAAAGGGCTCCGGCCAGCCGCACACCAGCCGGACGCTCAAACCGGAACGCTGGATGCACTGCTCCACCGCTTTCTCCAGCTGCTGCCGCTGGACGGGGGAGAGGGGCTGGGACAAAAACTCCCGGCAGGAGGATCGGGTCAACAGGGCATCGGAGAGAGTCATAGCGCGCCTCCTTCCTGCGGCATAGGCCGCAGAGCATCATTTTTTACCGCTTCTTATTTTTGTTTGAATGTCGAGGGATGTCAAGAGGAAAAATGTGAAGTTTTTGTAAAATCCTACTTGCGTTAAAGCCGTTTATCTGTTACAATAAGCTCATCAACTACATATCGGAAGATGTCCGCAGGAGAGCGGAGGCCCTTGGAAAAGAAAGGGGCCTCCCACCGAAGGCGTAAATCGTACAGGTGCCGCGAGGCGGGACTGCGGGCGGACGAGGTTCTGGAGAACTCCGCGAATAGGCGGATGCCGAAGGTGCAAGCGGCCAGACCGTAATCTCTCAGGCAAAAGGACAGAATTGGAGATACATGCCCCACAGGGGAAACCCAGGGGGGAGTATTTCTATTTTCTGTTTACAGCAGGGGAGGTGCGCCGTCGCCTCCTCTTGTTTTATTCTGATATGTAAATTGGGAAAGGAAAAGGAGAGCAAGCATGGAACAGATCTATCAGACAATAGAAAATGGGAATAAGTGGCTGAATGACATTGTTTGGGGCATTCCTGCCCTGGTGCTGCTGATGGGCGCAGGCATCATTCTGACGGTAGGCCTGAAGGGGTTCCAG
>OFGP01002135.1_pt1 | contig 12289 bp, 12 predicted proteins | sample 1521781 | NCBI WGS metagenome assembly OFGP01 (sample SAMEA3504113, study PRJEB24116) | mouse gut metagenome | biome: mouse gut; feature: mouse-associated habitat; material: faeces | place: Denmark | collected 2011 | reverse complement strand
AGTCCTTGGGCTGGTTTTTCCGGGGCGGCTCGGGGGGCATGCGGCGGTCCCGGCGCTGGGACCTGGAGGCCCCCTTTCCTCTGGACGGCTGGGGGGCGGGCTCCGGCTTTTTGGGCAGGCGGGCCGCGGCGGCTGCTGCGGGCTCCGGCACATCCCCCCCAAAGGCCAGGCGGCCGCTGGGGGTTTCGGGGATGTGCCCCAGCTGGGTATCCCCAGATACCGCCCTGGTGATGATTTCCTCGATGGAAGGGCTCTCCGGGGCAGCCTCCGCCGGGGAAGGAGGGGCCTCCTTGGCTGCCGGATCCTGCCGGTCGAAGTTGTAGGCCTCCTTCCGGGGAAGGCTGGCTACCTCCTCCGCCAAACGTCCCCGCTCCTCCGGGGGAAGGGGCTCTGGACGGATGGCGGTTTTTGGGGCCCGCTCCCCATGCTTCGGCAGGGGCTCCCCGTCAATGGGTACATCAATATCGGTGTGCTTGCGCAGAACAGCAGGGGGGAAGGAGAGGGGAGGGGGCAGGTCGGGGAAGACCGGCGCTTCCTCCCGCGGGGGGGATTTGGGGGCCTTTTGGGCCTTTGGAATCTCCCTTGGCCGTTCCGATTCCCGAACAGCCCTGGTCTCCACCGCCGAAGAATAGGCCTCCTCAATTCGCCGCACCGGGGCGGTGGCCCCCCGCATCAGTCCCATCAGCGTTCCGCCGGAAAGGATCATCACAAAAATAAAAATTAGAAGCAGGATGATAATGGCGGCCCCCAGGAAGTTGGTGAACTTGAGAAGGGGCACGCCAAAGACCAGGGACAGCACGCCCCCTCCGGTCAGCTCCTTTCCCTCCCGGTAAAGACCCTGTACCAGGGCCAGAAAATCACCCCTGGGATAGCTTTTGTGGAAAATTTGCAGCGCTCCGGAAAAAAGCAGCACCAGCACCGAAGCGGAGATGGTTTTGGCCGCCATGGGGTAATCGCTTTTATCGGTGGCAATCATCACCGCGGTGGCGACGACGATGGGCCCCACCAGGTAGGCGCACCAGCTGAGGCAGCCCAACAGGAAGTTGTGAAGGGCCAGCCAGACGTTTTCTCCCTTAATGACCGCAATAGCGAAGAGAAGAATGCCCACCGCGAAGAGAACGATGGCGTAAAGCTGATTTTGGGCCTGCTGGGCCTTTTTTGTGTTTTTCCGGCTGCCCTTCCCCCGGCTGGAGGAGGAGCTTTTGCGGGTGGTGGAAGTTTTCTTTGTTGCCATATGTACATCCTCTGCTTGTGTATTTCATTTTTGCTGTCAGGTTACTCTTTTCCCCCAGGGGGCGCTGGTTCTTCTTTCTCAAACAGCTTGCAAAGCCATTGGGTGTCGTCCACCATGGAGAAGCCGGAGACGGTCTTGTCGTTGTAGTCCACGACCATCCGCAGGTAGCGGGGGACGCCGTCCGACCGGGGCAGCTCGTAGAAGTACCAGATGTTCTCGGCGCAGGGTTCCCCGAACCGGGCCACAAACTCGTCGTAGGTCTTTTCCCCGGTGGAGAGGAACGCCTCCACCTCGCCCAGGTCCAGGGGGGCCTGTGGCGGAGTGTACTTGTAGGCGTCCCCCCGGATGGCCCGGACCTCACAATCCAGCGTCCGCTCTGCGTAGACGGCAAGGCCATCCTCGGCGGGAATGTCCCAGTCGTCATAGCGAACGCCGCAGTATTCTTCCGCCGTAAAGAAACGGATGCTCTTGACCCCCACCTTCTCCGGGTCGCTGTTCTGGTACATCAGGGTGAGCCAGCACCAGTAGTCCTCCCCGCCGCAGGTGGTGTAGACGGTGCAGGCTGTGGTGTTGTAATAGCTGCCGCCGTTGCGCTGCTTGGCCCCGCCGTCGTATTCCAAGTCGTACCGGCTGGTGGGACCAGGGTAGACCGCCAGAAGCTTATCCACCTGTTCCATCATGTCGGTGTCCCGCTCCCGGACATAGGGGGAGAAGAGGGCCGCGATGGCTTCCCCGTCCCGGCTGTCCAGGGCGGCAAAGAGTCCGTCCACCGCCTCCCCAATGGCTTTTCGCTCCCCCGACACATCCAGGACCCGTCCGCCGCCGGGGGCGCACCCCGCCAGACAGAGGCAGAGGAGCAGCGAAAGCAGCGTCTTTTTCCATCCCTTCATTGGCTAGCCCACCGTCACAAAGGCTGCAAAGAGGGTGTTGGCCAAATAGTTCTGGATGGCGTGGCCGGTGAAGTGCTCCGCAATACCCACGCCCAGTACCACGATACCTAAAATCAGGGTGTACCAGGCGAAGATGCCGAATTTATCCGAGCGGACGATGTACTTTACCAGGCGGATGGACAGAAGGCCGGAAACCAGCGCCACCGCCATCCCCACCAAGGCAGGCCCCAGGGGAATGCCCAGTTCCCCCGCCTCCAAAACATCCCGGAGGTCCAGAAGCCCCGCCGCCAGGATAGCCGGGAGGCCCAAAATGAAGGAATAGGAGACGGCGAAGCTGCGGTCCAGGCCCATCAGCAGGCCGGTGGAGATGGTGGAGCCGGAGCGGGATATCCCTGGCAGGGTGGCAAAGACCTGGGCCACCCCAATGGCGGCGGCGTCCCCAGCGGTCATGCTCCGGGCGGTTTTGACCCCCTTGACGGCCTTGTCCGCCAGGGTCAGCAGCAGGGCGGTGACCAGGAAAAAGCAGCCCTCCGCGATAATGCTGTTATCGGTGGAGAAGCCCTCAATTAGGTCCTGGATAAAGGGCACCACCAGCAGGGGCACACAGGAGAGCATCAGGAAATAAAGCATCCGCCGGTAGGGCTTGGGGTAGCCCCTAAAAAGTTTCCCGGTGAAGAGATCGGCAAAGATGGACAGAAACTCGATGAACAGCTGCCAGACCGTGGGCCAAAAGGCGATGATAACCGCCGCCAGAGTCCCGAAGTGGAGCATCACCGAAAAGAGCAGCGAGCCTTCCGAGCTGGTGCCGGTGAAGTACTGGTAAAGAGAGAGATGCCCGGAGCTGGAAACCGGCAGGAATTCGGTGAATCCTTGTATAATTCCTTGTATAATTGCGCTTAGATATGACATTATGTATAACCTCCCGCTGTTGTTATCAAAAGAAACGAGTTGTAATCCTTCCGAACTTCACCAGATCTCTTTGCTTCAGTGGCAACCATGGTGGATTTCCCTGTGCAGCATCGCAATATCCTCCTTTGGGGATATACAAAAAGTATATTTTTGCTATATGTATACCTCCCAAAGGGGAGGCTGTGGCTAGTTTTTGGCATCCGGCAGGAAAATCTCCCCCGGCGCAAAGGCCGGGTCCAGGTAGGCGGCGGGGTCGGTGGAGATGATCCGGCGAATCTGAAGCCGCCCGTCCGGCAGGGAGAGACAGTCCACAAAGCCATAAGGGCAGGTTTTTTCTACCCCGTGGGGAAGAGGCTGCTCCTCCTGATAAGCCTCCGGCGGCAGGATGGAATGGATGGACATTACGCCTCCCCCTTCCTGGGGCGGCCGGGGCGGCGTTTTGGCGGTGGCTCCTCCGCTCTGCTGTCCATAGGGGGCAGGGGGGGTATGGGCAGGGGGACCGGGATAGCGGCGGCAGGCTGGTCTGGCTGTTTCTTTCTAGGCCGGCCGGGAGAGCGCTTGGGGGCGGGGCCGGGCTTTTTGGCGGCCCGCTCCTCCCACTTTTCCTCCTGTTGGACGCTTTTCTGGCGGCTTCGCTTCGCCTTTTGAGGACCCTTCCCGGCGTTGGGGGGCTGCTCCTCCAGCTCCTCCTTATCCGGCTGGGCTTCGATGAGCTCGTAGAGCTTTTCCACCGCCTCGTTGAGGCCGCCCAGGGAGTCGATGAGCCCCTCTTTTACCGCCATCTCCCCATCCAGAACGGTGCCGATGTCCATCACCAGCTCCCCGCTGTTCATCATCAGCTCCTTGAAGCGCTTTGGCGGGATACGGGAGTTTTGGCAAACAAAGCTGGTGATTCGCTCCTGCATCTTGTCGAAGTAGGAGAGGGTCTGGGGAACCCCCAGCATCACCCCGTTCATCCGCACCGGATGCACCGTCATGGTGGCGGTGGGGGCGATGAAGGAGTACCGGGCGCTTACCGCCAGAGGAACGCCGATGGAATGGCCGCCGCCCAGCACCAGGCTGATGGTGGGGGTCTTCATCCCGCTTACCAGCTCCGCAATGGCAAGGCCCGCCTCCACGTCTCCCCCCACCGTGTTTAGGATGATAAGCAGTCCCTTGATGGAACTATCCTGTTCGATGGCCACCAGCTGGGGGATAACATGCTCGTATTTGGTAGTTTTGTTCTGGGGGGGCAGGATGTAGTGGCCCTCCACCTGGCCGATAATCGTGAGGCAGTGGATTTTGTGCCGCCCTCCCTCCGGCGTCACCGAGCCGGAGTAATAGATTTGGTCGGAACGGTTTTCTCCCTGTCCCTGCTGGCCTTCCTCCTCATCGCCGTCGTTTTGTTCTTCATCCAGGTATTCAGTCTGGCTCCTGGTATAGTTTCCCAAGGTGATACCTCCCCTTTGTGTTTTGCCATTAGGATGCACCAAGGGAGGGAAATTTATACAGGACAAAACAGCTCATTAGATAGTATAGCACAAAACCTTAAAAAATGCCAGGGTGCCCCTGGTGTCATGCCCTACCCGCTAGGCGCAGGGACCTTCTGCGGAAGGTCCGGGGAGCCCTAGTGGGCCGCTAATGCGTCCCTTCGGGCTCCGCTGCGCCTCACGGGGGGACCAGTCCCCCCATGTGCCCCCCTGCCCTCCGGGGGAGTTTAGAGGGCAAGGCTCGTTCCTGGGCATTACATTGACCCTGCAAAACAGCGTAAGCGAGTGCCTGGAGTCTTGGATTCTGCGCCTATATTTTGATAGCTTTGGCCGTTCTTCTTTTTGCTTCTTTTTCTTCGTTCGTAAGAAGAAAAAGAAGTGGGGGCTGGGGTGAAACCCCAGATTAGCTTAAACAACGCAAAGGCTGGGAACGATTGATTCCCAAGGGCAGGGATGGTATACTATAGGACAGAATTTTCAGAGAACGGAAGGAGCGTCTGCCATGGGCCCTCTCACCAACCGCGCCGTCATCCGCCAGGTGATGGAAAAGCACGGCTTCACCTTCTCCAAGGCTTTGGGGCAGAATTTCATCGTCAACCCCTCGGTCTGTCCCCGCATTGCGGAGGAGGGAGGGGCCGCCCCCGGCGTGGGGGTCATCGAAATCGGGGCGGGGATAGGTGTCCTTACCGCCGAGCTGGCCCGCCGGGCGGACAAGGTGGTCTGCATCGAAATCGACTCCCGCCTACTGCCCATCCTGGCGGAGACCCTGGGGGAGTTCCAAAATGTCACCATCCGCAACGAGGATGTGATGAAGGCGGACCTTCCCGCCATCATCGCCAAGGAATTTCCGGGGATGGAAGTGGTAGTCTGCGCCAACCTTCCTTACTACATCACCTCCCCCATCCTTATGTCCCTGCTGGAGCAGCAGCTTCCTATCCGCTCCATCACGGTTATGGTGCAGCGGGAGGCGGCCCGGCGCATCTGTGCCCCGCCGGGGAGCCGGGAATCCGGGGCTATCTCCGCGGCGGTGCGGTACTACAGCGAGCCGCGCATCCTTTTCCCGGTCTCCAGAGGAAGCTTTCTCCCTGCGCCAGAGGTGGATTCTTCAGTCATCCGCCTGGACGTCCTTTCTGCGCCAGCGGTGCAGGTGAAGAGCCAGGAAACCTTCTTTGCCGTTGTGCGGGGGTCTTTCTCCCAGCGGCGAAAGACCATCCTCAACACCCTTTCCGCCGCTCTGGGCCTTACCAAGGAGGAGCTTCGTCCTCTCCTGGAGGCGGCGGGGGTTTCCCCCGGCGTTCGGGCGGAGGAATTGACCCTCCCCCAGTTTGCAGCGATTTCGGACCAGCTATCCGGTCGGGCCGAGACCTAAAAGCGACAAAGGAAAAGCCCCCTGACGGTTCCCACCGCCAAGGGGCCTTGTTTTTTAGGTGGATGTTACTCCTGGCCGTTTAGGGCGACGAAGGGGTTGACGCTATTTCCCATCACCTGGGGGTACTTGCCGTCCCACTTCTGTACCCGCTGAAGCTCGATGTACTCCGGGCTTTGCTGGAGCTGCTTCTGGATAGCCTCGATGGCGTAGGCCTCCGCGTCGGCGCGGATCTTCTGGCTTTCGGCCTCTGCCTGGGCCTCGATGACCGTCTGGCGGGCCAGCTCCTCCTTCTCCTTGGTCTTGTTCTGCATCTTCAGAGCCTCCTGCTCCGCCACCACCTTGGCCCGGATGGCCTCTTCAAAGCCGTCCTCAAAGTCCAGGTTTTCGATGGCGAAGGACACCACGATGATGCCGCTTTGCCCCAGGCTCTCCCGGAGCTTTTCCTCGATGCTCTCCTGGACTATAGTGCGGTTCTGCACCAGGTCCTCCGCCTTGTACTGACCAATCTCATTTTTTACAATGGACTGCATCTGGGGGATAAGGAGCTTGGATTCCACATTGTTGATGCCGATGTTCCGGATGATATTGGAAAGCTCTCCCCGGTCATAGACATAGTTCAGCTTGGTCTGGATCCCCTCCACTGTCTGGGTATCCTTGGTGTAGGCATTGGCGTCCATCTGGTACATTTGCTCCCGGACATCCACCTGCCGGATGGTCTGGACAAAGGGGAGCTTGAAGTTCAGCCCGGCGGACAGGGAATCGTCCACAATTTTACCAAACTGGTATTTCACGCCGATGTAGCCCTCGTTGATGATGGTAAAGGAGGCGGAGCCTACAATCGCTACCACCGCCGCCAAAAACACCAGCAGGGCGGTGCGGCCCAGCTTTTTGCCCGCGTCCTTGTACCTGGGGATGTTCTCCTGGGGAGCTTTGGGGGTGCCAAAATTCACATTCATTCTTTTTCCTTTCTACTGGGAAGGGAACGCCCTTTTGGGGCCCTTCTACTGCTGCATCCCGGCCGGGGTGCTTCTGGCTTGCCTTGCACTACCAGTGTACCACATCCGGGTACAAAAGGGCAAGGACGCTCCCTGGCGGTTTTCCGGCGATTTTGCCCCCAAAAACCGCCTTTTAATAACCTGCTGCCCCGCTCTTATCCTCCCGTATGCGCTCTTATGCTCCCGTATGCTCCTGTTTTCGGTCAAGATGGAGGCTTCAGCCACACCGGTTTGAGCATCCAGGCTGCGGTTTCTCCTGTTTTTAAGATGCGTTGGAACGAGGCCGCCAGTCCTCCCAAAAATGGAACGATGGTCAAATCACGCTTAAAAATGCCACTGCCCGTCCAAGAATTCTTACATTCTCCAGTTCATAGCCGGTGTAGACCAAGGGCTCATACTTAGGATTTTCTGGAGTTAGCACCAATTTATCGGGATACTTGTAAACCCGCTTTAAGGTGGCCTCGTCTTCAATGAGAACGGCAGCAATCTCCCCGTTGTCAACGTCCTCCTGCTGGCGGACAAAGACCAGGTCCCCATCCCGTATGCGGGCGCCGATCATGCTGTCCCCTTTGCAGCGCAAAGCAAAGTCGGCGTGTATATTATCCGGAACAGCAACTTCGCCATTGTAATTTTCTTCTGCAAAGATAGGCTCGCCACAGGCGATGTCGCCCAAAAGAGGCACTTTATAAGTGCGGGGGAGGGGGACTATATTGGGGATGGCGCTCAGCTGCGCCCGTGGATTTGAAATACTGCCATTTGCGCGTCCTGTAAGGGTATCCATATCCACGTTATAGAAATCCGCAAAAGCCTCCAGTGTTTCTAGATCGGGTTCCCGTTTTCCTGTCTCGTACATCCCGATGGCGCTTCTTGTAAGTCCCAATTTTTCTGCAAGCTCCTGCTGGGATAGAGCCTTCCTCTTGCGCAAGTAAACTAACATATCGCTTAAAGCAGCCATGCTCTTGCCCCCTTTCTTGGTTCTTTAGATTCATATTAACACGAATCGTGAAATGTGTCAAGAAAAATGTCACGAAACGTGCTGACAAGGTCGAAGAAGGGTGCTATAATAAAATTGTCACAAAACGTGACGTGAGCGCTCCAGGCGAATGGGATGAGCATCCCTTGGGCCACGAGCAGCGGCGCGGGACTATCAACAAGGAGGAGCCGAAGAATGGATGAAAAAACCATCAAAGCTGCCGAGGGCATCCTGGAAAAGGGCGACCGGGTGGAGCTGATACCCACAAAGGACGGCATCAAGGTTGTGAAGATACGGCGAGAACCGGTTAAAAATTAAAGATCGTTCCCTGCCCTAAGCGGTGGGCGGGAAGGGCTAAGTGGAGCCAGCTACCGAGGATTTTTCGGCAGTTGGCTTTTTCTTTTGGTAAAACCCGCGAAGCACTGCGGTTTTATAGAAAATTCGCCCCAAAGAACCGGGGCCAAAGGAAAGGAGAACGAAAAAATGGCGTTTACCCGTAAATCCCTCAAATCCACGGGCATCGAAGCCCACACCGAAACCATAAGCGGCCTCAAGGACAGCCTGGACAAGGCCCAGACCGCCCAAAATGTTCCCGCCGTCCCAAAGGAGCGGGACGAAGCAAGGGAGCCCCCGAATATCCCGGAAAAAGGACAGTGCGGGCGTCTACAATTCAGACGGTAGTTACCGCCTGAAAACAGGATGTAGAAAGGAAGTTTCAATATGGGCGAATATACACGCATTCCGGCAGATACCTTTGAACAAATCCAGACTGACGCAGGGATCCTGCTCTATAAATTTGACCCGGCGAACCCTGGGGCTGTAAAAGATGAGGACATCATCTGCCCCACCACCGGCGGCATCACGATCCGTTGCGTGCCTACAACCTCCGATATGGGGGAGGACGTGGACAACTGCCCGGCCAACTTGCTGGAGCTGAAAAAAATTGACAGTTGGGACTGTGGCCTGGAATTTACCAGCCTGGGCACCTCGCCGCAGTCCATTCGTCTGGCCCTGGGTGCTGCCGATATCGACACGAACGATCCCACCCACATCCTTCCCCGCAAAGTGCTAAAGGTATCCGACGCGCAAGATATCTGGTGGGTTGGCGACCGCGCAGACGGCGGGTGGGTGGCCGCGGTGGTGCGAAAGGCTTTGTCCACCAACGGCTTCAGCCTGAAAACCTCCAAGAACGGCAAGGGCAATACTTCTGTAAACCTGACCGGCCATGTGACGGTGGAGACCCAGGACAAGGTGCCGATGGAGTTTTACAGCTCCGCCCCGGCAGCGCCCGATACAGATGGACAAGAGGAAGGAGGTGTGACCGATGAAATTATCTGAACTGAACACCGATCAGGCCCTGGACGCCCTGTGTGAGATGACCCCTTACATTTCCAACATCGTGGCGGATGAGGCGGTGGTCAACGCTGTGGGGAAGATGCTGGACAACAGCCAGCCTCTTAACCTAATGGGAAAATCGCTGCTGCTTGCGAACCGCATGACAGAGGCGGTCCCGCTGCTGCTGAAAACCCACCGACCGGATGTGTATGGCATTTTGTCCGTGATGAACGGGAAAAGTGTAAAGCAGATTGCAGCGCAGCCGGTGCTGGACACCATGCGGCAAACCGCCGAACTGTTCCGGGATGAGGATTTGCTGTCTTTTTTCAGGTTGTCCGCGCAGCCGGGGGCGGCCCCACGCTCTGCGCCCTCTGCACCCTCCCCCGGCTCCGAGTAAAGGCATACTTGGCCCTTCTGCCAGCGGTTATTAAACGAGATATCGAGAGGATATCTTTCCAAACCTATGTAACCGATGCCTTAAAAGCTGTTGCAGAAAATACAGCTGTTACCGCTGGGTTTGTTTCGGCAGGAAAACATGGCATGGTCATGTCCCGGCGATGGAGAGATTTTGACAAACCGAAAGACCCGGAAGAGACCCGCACGCCAAAAGAGGTTGTAAAGCAGATGCTGACCCTGCTGCGGGGCAAAAAACATTCCCCTAAGGGTTGAGGTGGAAGGGCCAGGCGTGGCGGTTTCCACAAAAGGAGGTACTCCATGGAAAGTTTCGATGTATTTGTAAAAATAACCTTGGATACCAGCGGATATGATCAGGCCCTGGACGCCGCCAGCAGCAAAATCCAGACCTTTGCAAGCAAGCTAAAATCTGGTTTATCCACAGCGGCAAAAGCGGGGGCGGCAGCGGTTAGCGCGGCCACGACGGCGGTAGGCCTGTTTGCAAAATCCTCGATTGAAGCTGGAATGTCCTTTGATGCGGGAATATCCAAGGTGGGCGCAGTAAGCGGCGCGGCCGCAGAAGACCTTGCACGTTTGCGGGACAAGGCCCTGGAGCTGGGCTCGTCCACGAAATTTAGCGCCACAGAAGCGGCCAACGCCATGAACGATATGGCCATGGCGGGCTGGAAAACGGAAGACATGTTGGGCGGTATAGAAGGCATTATGCACTTGGCGACTGCTTCCGGCAAGGATTTAGCTTCAACTTCGGACGTTGTCACCAGCGCCTTAACCGCCTTTGGGCTATCCGCATCTGACAGCGGACATTTTGCAGACATCCTGGCGGTTGCCTCCGGCAACGCCAAGACCAGCATTGGAACGATGGGGGAGACCTTTAAGACCGTCGCCCCTCTGGCTGGCGCGTTGGGGTATTCCGCAGACGACACGGCTTTGGCTATCGGCTTAATGACAAGCGCCGGTGTAGAGGCCTCCAAAGCTGGCACTGCCCTCGGCTCTATCTTTACCCGCCTTTCAACCGATGCCGGGGCCAGTTTGGAAAGCCTGGGTGCCCTTGGCACTCTTACACAGCAGCTAGGGGTAGAGTTTTATAACACGGATGGCAGCACAAGAGACTTTATGGCGGTCTTAATGGATAGCCGGGAAGCCTGGAAAGGCCTTACGGAAGAGGAACAGCTCAACTGCGCCGCCACAATTGCGGGGCAAGATGCAATGACTGGCTGGCTTTCGATGATGACCGCGGCGCCGGGAGATGTGGAAAAACTGGCTTCTTCCCTGGAAAACGCTGACGGAACGGCACAGGCCATGGCAAAGACGATGGAAGACAATTTGGCCAGTGATATAACCAAGTTTCATTCGGCTTTGGAAGGGGCAAAAATTCTTCTTTCTGATGGGCTTACACCAGAGCTCCGGGATTTTGTGCAGTTTGGGGCAAATGCCATTTCAGCGCTTTCCAGCGCCTTCACAGATGGTGGTTTGGATGGCTTAATGAATTCCCTTGGAGGAGTCATCACCGATGGACTGAATATGGTTGCATCGAAAATCCCGGAGGTTATTCGTGTTGGAATACAGCTTCTGGAAGCTCTTGCAACGGGAATTGCCAGCAATGTTCCGGCCCTTCTTGACACCGCCCAGGAAATGCTCGCTAGCTTTATTGGCTACCTCCAATCCAACCTTTCGCAGCTAATCGCCACCGGCATCGAGGCGCTTCTTCGTTTTTCCGGCGGCCTTCGTGAAGGGGCCGGAGAACTGGTGGATTCTGCAATTATTCTCCTTCAAACGCTGGCTGGCGGTCTTATTCAGGCACTTCCTGAACTGCTCACAACGATTTCGGAAATCGTATCGAATATTGCCTGTATGATCAACGAGAATGCGCCAAAGCTAATTGCTACAGGGCTGGAGCTTATTGCAAAACTGGTGGCGGGCCTTATACAGAACATTCCGGTAATTTTGATGAATATGCCCCAAATTATTGGGGCCATCTGGAATGCCATTACCAATGTCAACTGGATCCATTTGGGAGCAATTCTCATAACTAGCATCGCAGATGGAATTCGCTCGATGGGGGAAAGCCTATTGAGCACGGTAAAGGAAGTTCTTCAGAATCCCCTTGGCTTTATGAACGAGCTGTTTTCCAGTCTCAAAAATATGGGCAGCCAAACCATGCAGCTTTTTTCTTCCGGAATCAGTGGTATGGCAAGTTCGATTTTTACAGCAGTTACCAGCATCAAAAACACGATTGAAAGCATACTCTCCACCCTTGCCTCCTCCGCTTTAAATTGGGGCCGGGACATGATACAAGGCTTTGCCAACGGTATCACCAGCGGGATGCAAAACCTGCTGAACACGGTAAAAAACCTTGCGGGACGCATCGCCAGCTTTTTGCACTTCTCCCGTCCCGATGAAGGCCCCCTGCGGGATTATGAGACCTGGATGCCGGATTTTATGGCCGGGCTGGCCTGAGGCATCCGTTCCAACACCTGGCGGGTGGAGGACGCCCTGAGCAGCCTCACCAGCCAGATGCAGATGGAGATGATCGGGGCCATTCCGGCAGACGCTGCCAGCGCCCCAAGGGCCCCCGCGGCGCCTTACGGGGATGTGTATATCAACATCAGCGGGGCGCAGTACAGCAGCGAGCAAAGCCTCGCCAGAGCGATAGCCCAGGAGCTTCAGTTTATGACACAAAGGGGGAATGCGTTTGCGCCAG
>OFGP01002129.1_pt1 | contig 12304 bp, 8 predicted proteins | sample 1521781 | NCBI WGS metagenome assembly OFGP01 (sample SAMEA3504113, study PRJEB24116) | mouse gut metagenome | biome: mouse gut; feature: mouse-associated habitat; material: faeces | place: Denmark | collected 2011 | reverse complement strand
AGTGGATGTTTAGAAACATATGCACACATGCATTCATACAGACAAGCCGCATGAATGCATGGCGCAGTCACGAACAGCGCAGCAGGTGTGTAGTTCTGACTGCCGGTTATTTCTATAATAAAAAGGAAAATTCATAGAAGACATAGAAAGGCAGCGTTCATACTATGCAAAATATGTTAATCGAATCCGTATTTTTCGGTGCGGTGATCAGTCTGGCCGCATACGAAATCGGACTTCTTTTAAAGAAAAAATTCAAACTGGCGATTTTAAATCCACTGCTGATCGGAACAATCTGCGTCATGGCAATACTGTCTCTTCTGCATGTGGAATACAGCCACTACAGCAAAAGCGCGGGCTATATCAGTTATCTGCTCACGCCGGCCACCGTATGCCTTGCCGTGCCTCTTTACCGGCAGCTCACCCTGCTTAAGAATAATGTAAAAGCCGTGGCAGGCGGCATCGCCTCCGGCGTCCTGGCCAGCCTTGTGAGCGTTTTCCTGCTGGCAAAGCTGTTCGGCCTTAATCATGAACAGTATGTGACGCTGCTCCCCAAATCCATCACCACCGCCATCGGCCTGGGCATCTCCGAAGAGCTTGGCGGGATTCCCACGATCACGGTAGCCGTCATTATCGTCACCGGGATTCTGGGAAATGTCATTGCAGAATTCGTATTCAAACTGTTTCACATCGAAGAGCCGATCGCAAAGGGACTGGCACTGGGCACGGCCTCCCATGCGATCGGCACAGCCAAAGCCATGGAAATGGGCGAAGTCGAAGGGGCCATGAGCAGTCTGGCCATCGCCGTAGCAGGACTCGTGACCGTAATCGGAGCTTCCCTGTTCGCCAATTTGATCTGAACCCATACCGCACACGGCCTGCTCCCGAAATTCGCTCCACAACTGTGAAAGTCCAGAGCTTCACAGCATTTATACTGCATGTGAAACTGCCGCAGAAGTCACCTCCTGCGGCAGTCATTTTGTGCCGGACCATCGATCAAATGACCTTTCCTGTCAAAGCGGGAACCGTGACAGGGGCAGTCATAGGTCTCCTCCTCCGGATTCCACTCCAGTCTGCAGCCCATATGCGTACAGTTCGGGACAATCCTCCCATTTTCTGCCGGCAGAATGCGTTTCGTCATGCCTCTCATGGTATGCAGACTATGAGCACCCAGCTCCCGTACTGCTCCGGATGTCAGCCTTCTCTGCGGTGAAAAGACCCTCGCTTCCGGGCATTTTTGCCCTGTGATCAGTGCCGTCAGAATATGTGCCGCCGCCATAGACGACGACATTCCCCACTTTCCAAATCCCGTCGCCACATACCACTCCGGCCTGCGGGCAGAAAAACGTCCGATATAAGGAATCCCATCCAGCGTCATGCAATCCTGCGCCGACCAACTCTTGATCACCCGGCTGCCGGGATAAAATGCCTTCGCCCTGTTTTGCAGTCCGGCATACTGTCCGCCCTTCTTATTCCTGCCGGTCCGATGACTGCCACCGCCAAGCAGCAGCCTTTCCCCCTGCTGGCGGAACGATAAACCATCCCGATCTATGCCAAGATACATGCCCTCTATCCTGTCAGCCCCTTCCAAAGCCACCGCATAGCTGCGCTCCTGATACATTCTCGCGAAATAGTATCCGGGTATATTGACAAACGGATAGTGGCAGGCAAATATAATATGTCGTGCCGTCACACATCCTTTGTCCGTCACTGCCTGATTTCCCACAACCTTTAACACCTTGGTTCGCTCATATACCGTCACCTCTTCCGAAACAGCCGACAGAAATTTCAACGGATCAAAGCAGGCCTGTCTGTCAAATCTTGCCACCCCCGATACAAGAAACGGCAGTTCACTGTCCGTATCAAACGCAGCATCAACACCTATTGAAGCCGCCGCTTTCACTTCCTGACGCAGGAGCGCCTCTCCCTTTCTGGAATACAGATATGCCGGACATCTGACAAAATCACAGGCAATATCCTTTTCCCGGATCAGACGCTCATACGCCTCAATCGCATCTTCATTTGCGGACGCATAGGCAAAAGCCGCCCTGCTGCCCTGTGTACGGATCAGACGATCATAGATCAGATTATGCTGACACGTTATCTTGGCTGTCGTGTTCTTCGTCTGACCGCTGCCAATCCTGTCCGCCTCCAGAACAATCGTCCCAATCCCTGCCTGCTGCAGATAGTAGGCAGTCAGGATCCCTGCCATGCCTGCCCCTATAACAACAGCCTCCGTCTCCAGATCTCCCGGAAGTGGTATGCGCTTTCTTATTCTCGTTTCCGCCGCCCAGATTGATTCCATCCATTCCCTCCCTTTTCCTGTTTATGCCTTATGGAAATATTTGATTAAACGTCCATTTCTATTAGACAGCATAATCTATAATCAGGTATTTATGCAAGCTTTCCTGCAAATAAAGCATCGACAAACGTAATTATTATAACTTTTTACGATTCAGAAATGCGCATAAACAAAAAAAGTGCCAAAAGACTGCCACATATCGGCGCAACTCTTCTGACACTGATTTCAATCTTAAACAGCGTGTGTATCTATCTGCTTCGGCTTCCCGTCACGCCTGCGCGCAGACAATTCCTCTAAGGCAGAAGGCTCCCTACCGGACAACGCCCCGAATAATGCGTCCCACTGCCGCTTCGGCATGTACAGGCAGGCCCGGCGTGGTACCGTCCTGACCGGCCGTTCCGTCCCCAGACGCCTCCCCTTCCCCATAGAAAGCCTGCAGGGCATATCTGGCCAGCAGCCCTGATACCCGGCCGCGTTCCATGGAATCCTCCGTCCCCAGAACAACGACAATCAGGTCGTGCAGCATCGTCCCGTCGTCTGCGGACAGGGAAGTGACCAGACAGGCCCCCGCCTTGTTGGTGGTCCCGGTCTTCAGCCCCGTGACACCGGGCATATTGTACAGCAGCGGATTGCTGTTGCGTACTTCCAGGTCAAGGGACGCCAGTCTGGCCTCTTTCATGGAAGTAATGCCCGTAACCTGCGGATAGACCTCCAGCAGATAAGCGGCCAGCCGGAACATATCCTCGGCGCTCATGCGGTTCTGCCGCTTTGCGGAAATGGAATCCCCCGAGTACGAGGGAAGCCCATGACTGTTGAAGAATACGGCCTGGGACAGCCCCAGCTCCTGCGCCCTCCGATTCATCCTCTGCACAAAAGCTTCCTCCGACCCGTCGATGGTCTCAGCCAGACACAACGCGCATTCGTTACTGGAAGGCAGCAGCAGGCCGGTCAATAATTCCTGCACGGTGATCTGATCCCCGGCTTTCAGGGGAATCACCCCGTCACTGGAAGAGGCCAGCAGCTCCACCGCATCCGAAACGGTAACAGAGTCTTCCGGCGCGATCTGCCCGGACGCAACAGCTTCCATGGTCAAAAGGCACGTCATCAGCTTGGAAGTGCTGGCGATCGGATAAGGCACATCCGCTTGGTATTGGTAATAAACTTCCCCGGTGACAGCATCTCCCAGGAAGACACCGTTGACCCCGTAGAAATAACCTGCCTGTTCCAAAGCATCAGGAAAAACCCGGAAGGCATCCTGCGTATTGATCAACAGGGAACCCGTGCCGGAAGATGCGATATCCATATCAAAGAGCATGGCCAGATCCATGGTCATCATAAAACAGTCATAATCCCCGGAAGGCATCTTCATGATCATGGTATGATAAAAAACTTTCTGTCCGTCCACCTCGAACTCATTTCGCCGCAGGGAAAGATCCGGATTCTCCTCGCTTTCCCAGGAACCGTTTTCCGTACCCACCGGCGTGTAGGAGCCTCCCGTCGACAGCGAAACAGAGCTGTTTGAAATCTCCACCGAAAAAGCCTTATCCGTATCCATAAGAATCATGGCCAGATCCCGCAGCGAAAGGTACGTATTGTTGACATAGCCATAATCCAGAAATTTAACGGTACCTGCGGCTCCCGTATCCGTCTGCACCTGACAGACTCCGCACATCTCAAAGCCCGCATACACTCTTGCCGGCAGAAGTGAAACTGCCAAAATGATGGACAATATAAAGAGGCTGCTTTTTTGTAATATAGTTTTCATTCCATCTCCTACTCTGTCTCCGGTCCTGCTGCAGAATATCAACACCTTCCTGCCCACTGGACCTGTAATTTCTTACGCTTTGATCAGGGCTGCAGCGGCTCACCCCTGTACACAACAGGATACCGACCGGAGAAAGATTTCCCGTCCTCAGAGTCCGCCTCTCCCGTCAGAATGAGAGCGTCATCTTTCCTGATATAATATTCTTCCTTTGTAATGACCGTACTGCCATCCTCAAACCGTCTGCGCAGGACCCCCGCTTCCACCTCGTAAGTACCGCTGCCCTCATATTGTCCCTGTAATTCTTCCAGGGAAGGCAGCAGCACCGGACCATACTCCATCAGATAGGACACAGTAGACACTCCGAACTCCCCGGCCACAAGAGCCTCCACCGCTTCCTGATCCGTACTTCCCGCATAACCTGCCATACGCAGTCTCTCTCCCAGAAGGGTCCGGAAGCTTTCGGCAAATGCCTCGTAGGCCGCCTGCCTGCACGCCTCATAGCTGTCCGCCCGTATCCCGCATTGAAACGTACCTGCCATACGCTCTGTCTGCTCCATCGTCAGGCTTACCTCGATGGTCAATCCCTGCATGGAAGACTCCATCTCTTCCAGCGAAACAGATACCCCTTCAATCTCCTGCAGCCAGTCAAGCGCCGTGACCGCCGCCTGCTGCGTCATAGCAAGCTGCGTCGTCCACTCCCCGGAAAAGTCCCTGTCCCCCGATGCAAAAAAGTGCAGATATGTCAAAAGCGCCGTGTAAAGTCCCAGCAGCAGAATCAAAAAGGTAAAAATAACATTTTTCATGATCTTTCTCATAGAGATGAATTCCCAATCCTTTCATACACAGCCGGATGTCTTGCTTCAAAGTGCCTCTTTCTTTACCTGCAGGCGGGACACCAGCAGAACCCCCAGTAATAACAGCGTCGGAAATACCACCCCTGCCAGAACGCCCAGCTTCAGATTGTCTCCCAGCGCGCCCGACACAAATCCGACCACCGTAGGCCCGCCGGAGCAACCCACGTCCCCGCCCAGAGCCAGCAGCGCAAACATTGCCGTACCGCCCCTGGGAAGCGCTGCCGATGCCCTGCTGAACGTGCCGGGCCACATGATCCCCACCGACAGGCCGCAGACCGCACAGGCAGCCAGGCTAAGCTGCGGAGACGGCAGAAACGTTATCCCCAGATAAGACAGGATGCACAGGCAGCTGCTGTAGACCATAAACCGGTCCAGATGGATCCGGTCGCCGTATTTTCCATAGAATGCCCGGGAAGCGCCCATCAGGATCGCAAATGCCAGCGGTCCTGCCAGATCCCCCGCCGTCTTGGATATCCCCAGCCCTTTCTCCGCAAAGGTGGACGCCCACTGGCTCACCGCCTGTTCACTGGCCCCCGCACAGATCATCATCACCAGCAGGATCCAGAACACCTTGATCCCAAACAGCTCTTTCAGCCGCAGTCCTGTCTCCCCTTCCTCCATCAGGGAAGCGATGGGCACCTTCACAAACGCGACAGCATTGCAGATCGGCACTAACGCCCACACGCAGGCCAGTATCTTCCAGTTTCCGATGCCGGCCACATGAAAGAACAGCGTTGACACCAGCACCACCCCTGCATGTCCCCAGCAGTAAAAGGAATGCAGCATGCTCATCGCCTTCTCCTTATTATCCGATGGACAGGCTTCCACCACCGGACTGACCAGCACCTCCAGCAGCCCGCCGCCGATGGCATAGACCATAACGGCGATCAGGATGCCCGCAAAGGGGGATCCAAACTCCTCCGGCAGGATCGTAAGCAGAATAAGCCCGGCTGCCGCCAGCACATGAGCCATGACCATGGACGCCCGATAGCCGATCTTATCCACAAATCCGATGGACAGAAGATCCACCAGAAGCTGTATTCCGAAATTAAACGTCACCAGCAGTGTGATCTGCGAAAGCGGAATCCCGTAAGTCCTCTGAAACGTCAAAAAGAGCAGCGGCACAAAATTATTAACGATGGCCTGCACGATATATCCCACAAAGCAGGCCGTGACGGTCGTGTTGTATTTGTTCTTCATGTTTACCTCCATGCCGAAGCAGTTTTTTGCGAAGGCTGCGAGCCAAATCTCAAATTTGGCTCTGCCATCCCGAGTTTGTGGCTCCGGCACAAACCCGCAGTTGAAAAATCAGCACATCAGTGTGATTTTTCAACCTTCTTATCTCCTTAGTGACAAATTATCGGCAACAATTCAAATACCCTCACTGTTGCTGCCGTTGTTACATTGTATCGCATTTATATGCCGAAATCATTGCACATATTCACATATTTATGGTACAATATCGCAAATCCAACGTTACACAGTCTGCACCGTAAGCGCGTGTATTTGACTGTACCACTACGAAACGAGATTCCTATGAGCATTTATAAGATCACCACCGACGACACCCTCTATGAAACCGTACAGCATGGAAACAGCCGATATCCTTTTGCCTACTATCCTGAAGATATCTGGCAGTTTGATTTCCACCGCATTGACTGGCACTGGCACCATGAACTGGAATTTATGGTCGTCACGGACGGCGCTGCCCGCTGTCTTGTAGGTGCAAAGCAGCTGGAACTGCCCAAAGGATGCGGTATTTTCATCAACAGCGGCGTTCTGCACCGCTTTGAATCCAGGGGAAGCACGCCCATTCCCAATATCGTCTTTTCCCCTCTTCTGCTGGCCCCGGAGGATAGTCTCATCTACGAAAAATATATTCTTCCCGTAATAAACTCCTCTGCCGCCTGTCAGATCTTCGCCCCGCAGATCCCCTGGCAGAACCGGATCCTGCAGATCCTGGCGCAGATCTTCGCCCTGCAGGAAACCGCTCAAAAAAATGAGCTGCAGACAACGCAGCTCCTTCTACAAATGTGGGATATTCTGTTTCAGAATCTGGATCTGACCACAGACTCCGGGAAAGCCCGGCAGCTGAACCACCAGCAGGCAAGACTCCAGACCATGATGCAGTATGTGCATGACCATTACCGAGAGGAACTGGCCCTCGAAGAGATCGCCGCCTCCGCCTCCGTCAGCAAAAGCAGCGCTCTCCATATTTTCAAGACATTCATCCGGATGCCGCCGGTGGCATATCTCATCCAATACCGCCTGACACAGGCCGCCGGGCAGCTTCATACCACAGGGAAATCCGTGACCGCCATCGCCGCGGATACCGGTTTTGCAAACGCAGGATATTTCTGCCGTAAATTCAGACAGCATTACCATATGAGTCCCAACGAGTACAGACGGACCAGAGTCTGAAAATACAATTCCCGTTACTTCTACGCATACCTTTCCCGATAGTCTCCACAACGGCTGGTTCAGCCTCCTTACTCCCTGTCACCGGCCTTTTTCTATTTTCTCCGCAAAACAGCTGCCGATCTTTGCAATGAACGCAAGCGCCGGCCGCTTCATCTGCTCCGGAAATGCCGACAGCACCGGAGCCGTCTCAAAACTCAGCACCTGATCGAATCCGATCTTCATCAATCCCGCCAGAAACCCGGCCCAGTCCGTAGACGTCTGATTCTCCCTGCCTCTGGCAAACGTATACGGTATCTGGTGTAAATCCGCCACACCGTCATTATCATGAATGTGCAGCACCTTGATCCGCTTTCCGAGTGTGGTGATAAAATTCTCGAAATCAAGTCCGACCAGATTGGCATGTCCCGTGTCGAAACAGAATCCAAACACCTCTCCCCCGGCCGCCTCATTCAGCCTGTCGATGCGGGCGGCGGCTTTTGCGGCGTCACAGCAGGGTCCTTCCACGATACGGTTTCCGCTGTCTGTATAGATATTTTCCATGCAGACCGTAATACCGCGTTCCTTCGCCAGGGGGCCAAGCGTCTGCAGGAATTCCTCCGTCCGCTCCCACTCCTCCTGTTCCGAACTGACATGGCCGGCAAGTTTAAACCCGTGCACCACGATGTGCGGGCAGTCGAAAAAGGCGCACACTTCCATGCTTTTGGGAGCCACCACCTTTGCCAGATACTCGTTGATCTCCTTTGGTGCACCCGGCACGAAACAGGGGTAGGGCATATGCATCTGGTTGATCCGAACGCCGGCCGCCCCGGCCGCTTCCCTGTGCCGTCCGAAAAAAGCGCTCAGCGCGGAAACCGGCCGGTCGAAAAAGTCATTTCTTCTATACTTATACAATTCCTCATTGGACAAATAGGCATTGAGGCTGAAATCACAGCAGGTAAACCCCGACTGGAGCAGCATCTGAAACCCCTCTGCAGGATCTTCGTCATATACGATGTGCCTGCTCTGTACGCCCACAGACAGTTTGTGCATCTTACTCGCCCTTCCTTTCGTTTTATCCGGATGCAGACTGCCACAGCCGTTCCTCCCACCAGACACAGACCGGCACAGTCGTTCCTCCCACCAGACACAGACTGACGCAGCCATTTCTCCCATCCAGACGCAGACTGACGCAGCCGGTTCTCCCACCAGAACGCAGACTGGCGCATCACAAACATTCGTCACTGAATGCCCCGATCTGTCTCACGCCCAGCTCCCGCAGCTGCTCCGCAGTCTCCTCATAAAATGTATTGCAGATCATGACCACGCAGTCCTCCGGAAGTTCCCGTAATGCTTCCGGCGGTCTCACTTCCACACCGCATACTTCCGTCCCCCAGCGCTCCCGGTCATTGTCGCAGATAAAAAGCGGCGGAAACGCTTCCCCATAGCGGGCCAGATACTGCCGGCACATATTTCCCGCCCCGAAAAGCACTCTGGACGGGTACGCCCGGAGACACCATTCCATGCCGATCTGCCATCTGAAATACTCCGCCACCGCACAGACAAGCGACTGCACCTGCGGACGGAGCAGATGGGAAAACCCTCTCAAAGTATCGCCGGCATCCAGGATCAGGATACCGTCAAACGCGCTCTTCCGTAACCCCCGGATCAAGCCCGGCCAGTCGGCGTCCTGCCCGGCCGCCGTTCGTCCCGTAAAAGGAAGCCGGCTTGCCTCCCGCACCCCGTCGCATTCCCGCACCAGCACGGCCTTAAGCCTGCTTCCCAGCGTCACGGCCATCTCCCCCATATCCTGCCTGCACAGATTGCCGGCCCCCGTGTCAAGGCAGAAACCAAAGGTCTCCGCTCCCGCCTCCGCATTCAGGGCATCAATCCACGCTGCCGCCACAGCGGCATCCGCACAGACACCGCGGACAAAATGACCATTCACATGACCGCACTGGTTTTCCAGCAGAATCTTAACGCCTGCCCGCTGCGCCATCCGTCCAAGCGCCGCATAGTACCGACGATTCTCCCGCCACAGCTGCTCTCTGGCAATTCCTGCAAAAAGCGGCTGCATCACCACAAAATGACAGCCCGCCCCGGCGCAGGCTTCGATCCCCTCCCGCCCGAACCGCAGCAGCAGTTCACGTAAATCCGTCCGCTTCGTATCCCACCGCAAACGCGGCATACGCATGGCGTGAATCCTCACACCGCTCCTGACGCAGTCCTGCACAAACGCACTGAACTGCGCTGCCACCGCATCCGCGTCAAACCCTTTTTCACCGCATCCTTCCAGTGCATTCCGTCCATAAAAGGTTTCCGCGTCCACCGTGATCCCATATACACTTTCGCCCAAAACACCCTCCGGGTCAGCGCCGATCCTCGTTACCCCGTGTATACTTTTCGTTGATAAACTTACCTGCATCGCTCCCCTCTCACTCCTCCGCTTTCCTGCCGATCAACTCCCTGCGCTTCGTGGAACTGGTAGACTGCGTATACGGAAAAAACACCAGATCCGCCCCCTTCTGCCGCAGAAACTCCCGCTTGGCCGTCCATGCCGGGCTGTCGGCGTAGTCGCTCCCGGAAAACTGTACGTCAAACTGATATCTCCTGTACGCTTCATCCGTATCATACTGCTCCAGCGGTATTTCCACCGCCTCATCCACATATCTGCAGGCACGCACGATCTCGATCCGCTCCGCAAAAGGGACGATACAGGCCTTATGCTTGTTCCTGATCACCCCTTCGTCCGTCACCACACCCACGATCAAATGACTACACTGCTCTTTGGCGCGCCTGAGCAGATTCAGATGCCCTATATGAAAAAGGTCAAACACCCCTGCCACATACCCCACATGATACTTTTTCTTCCCGCTCTCCCCGGGCTTCTCCCTGTCTCCCGGCTCCGGCTCCGGCCTCACATACGCCAGATTGACATCATAAACGCTGAAATTGGTGATGCCCATTCCCGTTAACTGCTCCATAACGGCCCGGTGATTTTTGATACAGATGATCACCTTATAAGTCCCCTTTTCCAGCGCCGCAAGCTCTGCCGGCGGATAAACCGGAACACCCCCGATCTGCGTATTCCACTTGTCCGGATCATTGTCTATGAATCCGGAGATCTCACAGTCCCGTCCAAACTGCGACAGAAAAGCCCGCCCGAACTGTCCCGTCCCGAACAGATAGAGCCTGCGGTTCCGCGTTCCCTTAAAGATATCCCGGAAGATCCGGTCGTACTCCTGTGCCGCATAATTCATGCGCTGGCGGTTGGCATGGATCGTACCCGCATTCTTCCGCACCGCCCTGTGGTATTCCCGCAAAGTCCTGTCATTTCTCAGTTCGTTTAAAAAGCGGCTGTTAAATCCGGAAAATAACTGCCGACATTGGTTCAGACCATAGCGCTCCCGCAGCCGTTCCTCCGGCAGAATGCGCTCCAGCTCCCAGTTCCCCAGATAGAGGGTGGTCAGCGTCCTGAGCAGGATCGACTTCGCCGGCAGATTCTCCACGTACATCTCCTGATCATAGAACAGATAATCCTTCCCGTCGTAAAAGGCATTCAGCGGTATCAGGTCGATATAGCCCCTTTTCAAGATCACACCGATGCTGTCCCGCTCCTGTGCCGTTCCAAAAGCCAGCTTCTTCCACTGGCCTTTCAAAGGATCGTCGGGCGTCTTTTCCTCCCAGCCCGGAGCATAATTCTCCCAGTCGATCTCCTCATAGGGTGTATGCTCCGAGGAATGCAGGATGATCTGCCAGAACCGGTCCAGCTCCTGCAGAAAACGCTCCTGATCCTTTGTGGACAGCTCCCGCAGAAAGGAAAGGGCCGAGCGTTCCTTTATAAAAGGCATGACACATGCGTCATTTTCCAGTTCCATGGGCACCATCCGCACACCATGGCGTTCCAGATCGGCCGCATTCTCCTTAAGTGCCTTCCCCTTCTGCAGCCCTTCCCTGTAGACAGGCTTTTTTACCACACGACCATCCCTGCGGATCATGGTGAACATGGCATTCTCCCGCCCCCTGTCCATGGAAACGGTGATCTGATTTATGTCGGAAAGCCCGCCGTCAAGCGCGCACTCTATAAAGAATGCGTTGGCCATGGGATGGAACATCCCGTTTTCAAGCAGCGCGCCGTACAGCAGTTCTTCCTCCAGAAATACCGTATCCGCACAATGATACTGTGGGAAAATCCGGATGTCCAGCTGCTCCCCCGGCGTAAAATCATCGGCGAACATGATCTGCGGCCTCTCCAGCACAGGAAATACCGAATAGAACCTGTAATGGACAAACCCGGCTTCCCGGAGCATCTGCCTGATCTCCGCTTTCGCGTAACTGCGGCCTTTCCGGCGGTCAAAAGCAGACGCCTCCGCCCTGACATACCCCTCCACGCCGTCAAAACTCCGCCCCGTATAGGGATCTTTGTCCCCGCAGAAATACCGGATTCCCAGACGATTGCTCATCCCCAGAAACAGCCTGCCATGTTCCTTTAACAGCGGCCTTGCTTTTCGCAAAATTTTCGTAGCCTCTTCTATGTTTCCGGTCTGTTCCATCGCCATGGTGATTATGATGTGGTCATACCGCTTTAAAGGGAGGTTTTCCGCTTCCACACAATCCACCATCATACCGCTCTCCCGCAGGGCTTCTTCCACCGCCCGGTCAAGTTCCGTATTCCCGGTGATATAAAGCGCACACTGATCCGCCTTAAACGGATACCACTTGACCAGCCCTTTGGGCAGTTCTGCGATCAGTTCCTGCGGGGTTATTTTATCTTCCTCTGCTCTGTGCAATGTTCTTCCCTTACTTTCCTTAAAGTTGTGATCTGTATTTTTGTTTGTATTTCTATCTGTATTTCCATTCATATTGCTATTCATATTTCCATTTATATTGCTATTCATATTGCTATTCGTATTGCTATTTTTGAATCCGGCATGTATAGTTAACGACATTAGAAATTTCGTTTTCGGCCTTGCAGGAGCTACCGTATAT
>OFGP01002120.1_pt1 | contig 12338 bp, 6 predicted proteins | sample 1521781 | NCBI WGS metagenome assembly OFGP01 (sample SAMEA3504113, study PRJEB24116) | mouse gut metagenome | biome: mouse gut; feature: mouse-associated habitat; material: faeces | place: Denmark | collected 2011 | reverse complement strand
TTTTGTATTTCATCAGGAAAAACAAACGGAACTCGTGACACGGATTCGGACCGGGGAAAAGACCGGGATTTTTGCTTCACGTTCTCCGCGTCGTCCTAATCATTTGGGAATAACCACAGTAGAGCTGATTAGCCGGGAAGGAAATACCCTTCGGGTGAAAGGTGCTGATGCTTTGGATGGTTCGCCGGTCATCGATATTAAATATTGTGATACTTCCCTATTTGAACAACATTATATGCACGATAGCATCCGGGCAACATCTCCCCGGGCTGATATTATCCGTAATATCATAGATAATGATACCCGTGAATTATTACTTAAGGCTGCTCAGATTCATGGCCATATTTGTCCCGGGCTGGCTTTGGGGGTAATGGGGGCGACCCGGGTGATGCAACAGATTTTAACTTTGGGTGATGATATCCGTGATTATATACTTACGGTGGAAATGCAGAATTGTCCCGTTGACGGAGCTTTGTTTGTCACAGGATGTACACCGGGTACCGGTCGTTTTGTTATGGGAAATCCCGGAAATGCTTGTTTTTATGTTCGGAATAAGGCCGGGAAAGGATGGAGAGTTGCTTTGCGGGATTCTAATCAGGCATATATCAATAAAAACATTCCGGCCGACCTTTCTCCGGCCGAAAGAGGATTCCGTACTTTAAAATTGGATGTACACCAATTGTTGCAATTTGAGAAAATAAAGTAAGATTTGTAATGGATGGAAATATTTATTGGTATCAGTTTTCATGTTATGATTTCATTGTCAAATGTCCTGATGCTGTTTTTGACGGTAGTTGTCGGAATTTTCCTTCTATGGCGTATTCGTAAGTGAAGAATAGAATAATGTTATGTAAACGCATAAAAAGCATAAGAAAATAGGAAATTTTAACAGATTGTTCGGTTTTATCACTTATTTTTGTAAGTCATATAACTGAATATATGTCAATATGGAGCAAGCTTATCGGAATCAGGAATGCTGAAGACACCAATAATGTCTTCGGTAATAAAGCCACATCTGTATCGTCTGATTTTTTCCGTTATGCCATAGTAGATGTTGAGACTGGTTTGGAAGACCATGAAATTCATGATATTGGGGCAATCCGCTATGATGGGGCAAAATATCATGAAAATTCAAAAAAGAAGCTATTTGATTTTCTTAGTGAAACAGACTACATCTGCGGACACAATATTATTCATCACGATGCCAAATATTTATTCCCGGAAAAAACATGCCATTGGCTTTTGGTTGATACACTTTATGTTTCGCCGTTATTATTTCCGGAACGTCCTTACCATAAGCTTGTAAAAGATGATAAACTGATAAGTGAGCAGATAAATAATCCGGTGAATGATTGCGAAAAAGCCAGAGATTTGTTGTTGGACGAAATTGCGCGCTGGAATTCGTTGCCGGAGGAGAAATGCAGGCTATATGCATCCTTGTTAAAGGATAAGGAAGAATTTAAAGGATTTCTTAGCATGGTGGGGGCAGAATGCATAGGTGAAGGGGTGTCAGAACTAATAAGAAATCTTTACAAGGGAAAAATTTGCTGGCATGCTGACCTTGATATGCTAATCAAACAATATCCCTGCGAATTGGCATATGCTTTGGCTTTGATTGATACAACTGACCATCGTTCCATTACTCCCGGATGGGTGCTTCACAATTATCCCGAGGTGGAATTTGTTGTAAAACTCCTGCGTCATACCAGTTGTAATGAGGGATGTGATTACTGTGATGCCCGGCTGAATGTGCTCCATTACTTAAAAGAATTCTTTGGATATGAACAATTCCGCACATATGAAGGTGAGCCACTTCAGGAGCAAGCTGCTCAAGCTGCGGTGAAAGATACATCGCTCCTGGCGATATTCCCTACCGGCGGAGGAAAATCACTTACCTTCCAACTGCCTGCACTTATGGCTGGCCGTTCTGTACATGGATTGACGGTTGTTATCTCTCCTTTACAGTCGCTGATGAAAGATCAGGTAGATACTCTTGCTGACCGGGGTATTACGGAGGCAGTAACCATTAATGGCTTGCTGGATCCGATAACAAGGGCGTTGTCTATACAAAGAGTACAGAACGGAGAAGCTTCTCTTTTGTATATATCCCCCGAAATGCTCCGTTCGAGAACTATCGAAAGAATATTGATGGCACGCCATGTTGTGAGGTTTGTGATAGATGAGGCACATTGCTTTTCTTCATGGGGCCAGGATTTTAGGGTGGATTATCTTTACATAGGGAAATTTATTCGGGAATACCAGCAAAAGAAAAGATGTTGTAATCCGATACCCGTATCCTGCTTTACGGCTACGGCTAAGCAGAAAGTAGTGCAAGACATTTGTGATTATTTCAGGCAAACATTGGATTTGGATTTAAAATTGTTTGCATCAACAGCTTCAAGGACCAATTTGCATTACTCTGTTATCCATACCGAAACTGACGATAATAAATACCTAAAGCTGAGGGAAATTATAGCTGAATCCGATTGTCCTGTCATTGTTTACGTATCACGTACCGGACGAACAAAAGAACTGGCAGGTAAATTGACTCGTGATGGTTATAAGGCATTGTCTTTCAATGGCAGGATGGAATCTGATGAAAAGATAGCCAACCAAGACGCTTTTATGAATGATCAGGTTCGTATCATTGTGGCGACGTCAGCTTTTGGTATGGGGGTTGATAAGAAAGATGTCGGTCTTGTGGTACACTACGACATTTCGGACTCGCTGGAGAATTATGTGCAGGAAGCAGGCAGAGCCGGTCGCGATCCCAACCTCAGTGCCCGTTGCTATGTGCTTTATAGTGACAAAGACCTGGATAAGCATTTTATATTGCTGAATCAGACAAAGTTAAGCATCAGCGAGATTCAGCAGGTGTGGAAAGCTGTAAAAGACCTTACTCAGCAACGTCTGAGAGTTAGCTGCTCTGCGTTGGAAATTGCACGGCAGGCGGGATGGGACGATTCTGTATCCGACATTGAAACCCGTGTGCGGACAGCTTTAGCGGCTTTGGAACAAAGCGGATTCCTGGTGAGAGGAAATAATGTTCCTCATGTATATGCTACAGGTATAACTGTAAAGAACATGGATGAAGCAAGAGAGCGTATATCGGCGTCATTACTCTTTGGCAAAGATGAAACAGAAAAGGCAATCCGAGTCATCAAATCCCTGATTTCACAGAAATATATAGCCAAAGCTCAGGATTCAGAGGCAGAGTCGCGTGTGGATTATTTGGCAGATATTTTGGGACTAGACAAGAAAGAAGTTGTATCTGTTGTGGAGCGAATGCGCCAGGAAGGTATATTGGCAGACAGTAAAGATATATCTGCCTATTTGTTGGATACCGGCGATTCGGAACGGAAATCGCAGACACTTCTCGAACGTTTTGCAAAGCTTGAGCAATATATTCTCAACCATATTCCTGACGAATCTTTACGGATATCATGTAAGCAACTGAATGATAATGCAGTGAATGACGGAATCAATACATCCAGGGAAAAGGATATCCGGACTTTGCTTTACTTTCTTACTGTCAAAGGATATACCCGTAAAAAAGAAGATGCAGTCCGTAATATGGAAATCAGCCGTCAGGCAGACTTGGAATCAACCATCAATCGTTTTGAAAGACGTTTGGAAATTAGTCGTTTTGCTGTAGAGTGGCTATACAGGATAGTTTCAGATACGAAAAAGGAAACTTTACAAAGCAAGGCTATTCAATTTTCTGTAGTAGAACTTTTCAATCAAATAAAATGAAGTCCCTATACTCTTTTCAGTAAACTTGACAATTTGCAGCTGGAAGAGGTGGAAGAAGCACTTTTGTATCTGTCGAAAATCGGTGCGCTTAAACTCGAAGGTGGATTTCTGGTCCTTTATAACGCCATGGATATTCAAAGAATAAAGGACAATAAATCAAGGTATAAGTTGGATGACTATCAGATGCTGAATGAATTCTATAAGCAGAAAATTCAGCAAGTTCATATAGTGGGCGAGTATGCTAACCTGATGGTAAAGGATTATAACGCAGCTTTGCAATATGTCCGGGACTATTTCCAGATGGATTACAAGAAGTTTGTTGCAAAATATTTCAAAGGTGACAGAACGGGTGAAATACAGCGTAACCTGACGCCAAAGAAATATAAACAATTGTTTAGTCAGTTGTCTCAATGTCAGATGGGAATTATTTCTGATAAAGATTCGCGTTGCATTGTTGTTGCGGCAGGTCCGGGCAGCGGGAAAACACGTGTGCTGGTTCACAAACTTGCGTCTCTTCTACTACTCGAAGATGTGAAGCACGAGCAACTTTTGATGTTGACATTTTCAAGAGCAGCCGCTACAGAGTTCAAACAGAGACTTATAGAACTGATAGGCAATGCAGCCCATTTTGTTGAGATAAAGACATTTCACTCTTATTGCTTTGACCTTTTGGGACGGGTAGGCAATCTTAAAGCGGCCAAGGATGTTGTTGCCAAGGCTGCCGAGATGATTAACCAAGGCGAAGTAGAACCTAACAAAATCGGTAAAACTGTGTTAGTCATAGACGAAGCTCAGGACATGGGCGTTGCGGAACATGCACTTGTGAAGGCTCTTATGACTAACAATGAGGAGATGCGTGTGATAGCAGTGGGTGATGATGACCAGAATATTTATGAATTCCGTGGGTCGGATTCCGGATATATGTATCAGATGACACAGGAGCCCGGTTGTAAGTTTGTCGAGATGATTGAAAATTATCGCAGTGCACGCCATCCCGTGAATTTCGCCAACGAATTTGTGCGGGGTATCAGTAAAAGGATGAAAAGTACGCCAATTATTTCCATGAGGGAAGAGAATGGTTGGGTCGGAGTGATACGTCACCGGTCAAAATACATGTATCAGCCACTCATTGAGGAATTGATTCTCCATAGGAAGGAAGGCACTTTGTGTGTGCTCACTCAAACGAACGAAGAGGCTGTTATCCTGCTGGCTCTTTTGCGGAAACATGGCATAAACAGCAAATTGATACAGTCAATGGATGATTTTCGATTTGGGAATATGGCCGAAGTAAGGTATTTTCTGAGGTATATAGATAAGCGAATGAAGACGCCTCTGATTCCGGAAGAATTATGGGAAAATGCAAAACATTCCCTCTTTTCCGTTTATGACGGGAGTCAAAGTTTGACGTATGTAAGGCGTTGTTTGGAACTGTTTGAACAAACCAATAAAGCAAAATACTTCAGTGATTTTAAAGAGTTTGTATTTGAATCGTCGGTGGAAGACTTTTGTGATGTTTCAGGTGCGGATGTTGTGGTGTCCACTATTCATAAGGCCAAGGGCAGAGAATTTGACGATGTATATATGCTTATATCTGGTAATTATTTGAAAGATGCTCATCTGATGCGTCAGTGCTATGTGGGAATGACCCGTGCAAAAAATCGGCTGTTTATACATACGAATGGAGATTACTTTAATCATCTGATTGCGGATCAATATCTTATAGATTCAAAGGAGTATGCCATGCCCGAGAAAATTGTCCTGCAACTTTCTCATAGAGATGTCTATCTGGATTTTTTCAAAAAACTCAAGCGTGAGGTATTGGCGTTAAAGGGCGGAGATTCATTGAGTTACAATAATTTTGTTTTGTACAATGCCTTAACCAACAAACCTGTGGCGAAGTTGTCGGCAGACCTGCAGAAAAAATTGCTGGGGGAGTTAAGAAGTTACCATGTGGAATCCGCATCTGTCCGGTTCGTTGTGGCATGGAAGCCCAAAGATGCAGTGAAAGATGAACCGGAAAGAGCTGTCCTATTGGCTGATTTGGTTCTTTCTTTGTAATTTGTTGTTTATCAATATATCAAAAAAAACGTGCAACTCATTGAGCTGCACGTTTTTGCTTATTGTTTATTATCTGTATCCTTATCGGAATCATTTGACTTCCTCGAAGTCCACATCGGTTACTTCCTGATCTTTGCCATTGTTGTTAGACTGTCCGGCGTTCGGATTGCCTTGGGGACCTTGCTGTGCATTCCCTTGCTGTTGTGCCTGGGCGTTATACATTTCCTGAGAGGCAGCCTGGAAAACATTGTTCAGTTTGTCTATAGCGGCATTGATAGCAGCAACATCCTGATTTTTGTGAGCGTCTTTCAGTTCCTGAAGAGCAGATTCAATCGGTGCTTTTTTGTCGGCTGGCAGTTTGTCTCCAAATTCTTTCAACTGTTTTTCAGTTTGGAAAATCATGGAGTCTGCTTTGTTGATTGTATCTATTTTCTCTTTTTCTTGCTGGTCGGCAGCGGCATTGGCAGCAGCTTCGTCTTTCATTCGTTTGATCTCAGCATCTGACAAACCGGAAGAGGCTTCAATCCGGATAGATTGTTCTTTGCCGGTAGCTTTATCTTTAGCAGATACGTTCAGGATACCATTGGCATCAATGTCAAAAGTCACTTCAATTTGAGGAACTCCGCGTGGTGCTGGCGGTATACTGTCGAGGTGGAAGCGACCGATAGTCTTGTTGTCTTTTGCCATAGGACGTTCACCCTGGAGAATATGAATTTCTACAGATGGCTGATTGTCCGCAGCAGTAGAGAACACTTCCGATTTTTTAGTCGGAATGGTTGTGTTGGATTCTATCAGTTTGGTCATGACGCCTCCCAGCGTTTCGATACCTAATGACAATGGGGTTACGTCTAACAGCAATACGTCTTTTACTTCTCCGGTCAATACTCCTCCCTGGATGGCTGCACCTACTGCTACCACTTCATCCGGGTTAACTCCTTTGGAAGGGGCTTTGCCAAAAAATTCCTGTACTTTCTGCTGAACTGCGGGGATACGGGTTGAACCTCCTACAAGAATCACTTCGTCGATATCTGAAGCTTTCATACCGGCATCTTGCAATGCTTTGCGACAAGGTTCTATCGTTGCCTGAATCAGGCTGTCACACAATTGTTCAAATTGTGCGCGGGTCAGGGTACGAACCAAGTGCTTGGGAATTCCGTTCACCGGGAAAATATACGGTAAATTAATTTCAGTAGACGTAGAACTTGACAATTCAATTTTTGCTTTTTCGGCAGCTTCTTTCAAACGTTGATGAGCCATCGGGTCCTTGCGGATGTCTACTCCTTCATCTTTCTGGAATTCATCTGCCAGCCAGTTGATGATTTTATCATCAAAATCATCTCCTCCTAAGTGAGTGTCACCGTTAGTAGATTTTACTTCAAATACTCCGTCTCCCAGTTCCAAAATGGAAATATCGAAAGTACCACCACCCAAATCGAAAACAGCAATTTTCTGATCCTGTGATTTTTTGTCCAGGCCGTATGCCAGAGCGGCAGCCGTTGGTTCATTGATAATACGTTTTACTGTCAATCCGGCAATTTCACCAGCTTCTTTGGTAGCTTGGCGTTGTGCATCATTAAAATAGGCAGGTACAGTGATTACTGCTTCGTTTACTTCTTGTCCCAGGTAATCTTCGGCTGTTTTTTTCATTTTCTGTAAAATCATTGCTGAGATTTCCTGCGGAGAATATTGGCGATTATCAATGACCACGCGGGGAGTATTGTTGTCTCCTCTTACCACTTGGTAAGCAACACGTTTGATTTCACTTTGTACCTGATCAAAGGTTTCACCCATGAAACGTTTGATAGAATATATGGTTTTTGTCGGATTAGTAATTGCCTGACGTTTTGCCGGATCACCTACCTTACGTTCACCATTTTCTACAAATGCTACAATGGAAGGGGTTGTGCGACGACCTTCACTGTTTGGTATTACTACCGGTTCATTACCTTCCATTACGGCAACGCATGAGTTGGTAGTTCCTAAATCAATTCCTATAATCTTTCCCATAGTGTTAATGTATTTTTTTTACTTATTTATTTATTATTCGTTTTCAGAGTGTCCGAGGTTTTAAATTCAAACACATTTTATTATTAACAAATGGCATGCCACTAGTTTGGATAAGATGTTTTTTGTAAAAATGGCGGTTTTTTGATAAAAAGAAAGAAAAAGTGTGTCATGAAATCTGACAGAACGGCAGATTTTTTTAAGGTTTATAAAATATTTATTGTAGAATTGCTTGTTCGTTTTTGCAACTGTCTTTCTTGTCCTGATAAAGCCGGAAAAACTGGTCGTTTATTTTTGCAACTAAATATGGTTTACAAAAGTATAAAAAATATGACTAAATTATCTGCATCCAATGATTTACTCGCTTTTCTCCTTTTATAATTCTCCCGGCAAACAAAACGACCCTTATTTTTGTTGATGTAAGACGTTTTTTATTAATGTGTTGCTAGTTGTTCATGGGAAAAAAAACAGAAAAAGCATTCGTCCGTGAGCAAAAACAGGCAGTTCCTGAAGTAACTGTTTTGTATTTTTCTCAGGGGACAGGGAAAGCCCGGGATATAGAAAAACTGGAGATGAAAGGGGAAGTAATTGTAATTGATCATCCCTTGGAACAAAAGGAATATATCCGGACAATAAAAAAAGCTCAGTCTGATTTGATTGTTTTATTTGATGGGGAGCGTTTGCCTTTGACAATATTGTCTTCTGTGGTGCAGCAATATATCCGGGAAAGAAAGAATGGAATAGGTTATATCACTTCCTCAAAACAGAAATTGTGGCTGGGGTGTATTCTGCATAACTGGAGTGCGGATCCGGCGATTTTGTATTCGCCTTTACTTATAGGAAATAAGTCTGATTTATTGAAGGCTTATGGTGGTTGTGATTTGGCGGCAGAAGTTATTCCCGGCGTTGCTTATAGTTTACAGAAAACCGGAGGAATAAAGTTTTTTAATTTGACGGAAGGAGCGGCAGCGTGTCGTCCTGTTGCTCAGAAAATAAACAAATGGGGAGTATGGGGGAATTATTCTTTGCGTATTCCTGGCTGGTATTTGTTGTCGGGAGAATTTTTTAAAAATCTTTTTTGTGGAGAAGGGAAAGTGCAACGGGATATGGTTTTCCGGATGTTGTTTTTGTTGTTGGCCTGTTTTGCTTTTGTTTTTATGCCTTATATCAGCAAGGATTTTGGAGTGACAGGCGATGAGTTTGTGGACCACCGGCATGCCGGTTATGTATTGGATTATTTTGCAAATGGTGACAAAACAGCTTTGGAGCAGCCTAAAACGGCATTACATTTATATGGTAATTCGGTGCAGGTAATTACGGCTGCTCTTTGTCGTTGGTTTGATGTAGATAATTTTTATGAACTGAGGCATTTTGTCGGAGGTCTTGTGGGGGCAACCGGTGTTTTGGCTGCCGGATGGATGGGATTGCGTTGGGGCGGTGGTTTATGTGGTTTGCTTTCTTTGTTGCTGATGTTCTTTACTCCCCGTTTTTTCGGACATAGCATGAATAATCTGAAAGATATTCCATTTGCAGTGGGGTACATGCTTTCTTTATTTTATACTGTCCGTCTTTTTGACTATTATCCTTTTTTCCGTTTGCGGCATATGCTTGGTTTGATTTTGGGTATAGCTTTGACCTTGGGAACGCGTTCCGGTGGCTTGCTTCTTTATCCTATGACCTTTATGTATGCGGGTTTATTCTATATTTTACATTATGGAATCGGGCATTTTTATAAATTTGGAAAATATGCCGGGAAAATCGGACGAATACTGGAAATATTGTTTATTGTTTTTATTTGCAGTTATTTTTTATCTATTCTGTTATGGCCGTTTGCTTTGCAAAAACCGTTGACAGCTGTGGTTTATTCTTTGTCGAAATTCACGCATTATAATGTAGGACTTCGTACAATATTTGGTGGTGAGCAGATGATGTCCAATATGTTGCCCTGGAATTATGCCCCTGAATATTTATGTATCGGGATGCCGATAGTAACGTTGATCGGTTTTTTTGTCTATTTGTTCTATATGTGTATCAGGAAAAAGGAATTTTCTTTGATTGGTTTTTTCTTATTATTTGCTGCTATATTTCCGGTATATTGGGTGATTCATTGTCATTCAAATTTGTACGGAGGAATCCGGCATTTGTTATTTGTGATGCCTCCGATGGTGGTTATAGCCGGGCGTTTTTGGAGCGAGCTAATTCATGGGGGACGTAAATATTTGAAATTACTGCCGGTATCCGTTTTTGTTGTGTTGCTGGCGTTACCAGTGGCTCATACTTTTCGAAATCATCCCAATGAATATGTTTATTTTAATGAATGGATTGGCAGATTGAAAGGTGCTTACGGAGACTATGAAACGGATTATTATTTTAATTCTTTAAAAAGTTCAGCCAATTGGTTCCGGAAAAATATTTTACCGGATTTGCCGCAGGACCGGAAAACTGTAGTTGTGACCCAGGCCGCCGGAATAATGGAGTATTATTTTCGGAAAGATACAAATGTGAAAGTGATTTACAGCCGTTATTATGAAAAATATTCAAAGGAGTGGGATTATGCTATATTCGGCAATGTTTATATTAGTCCTTATCAGTTAGAAAATAAATTATTTCCTCCGTCAGGTTCGTTATATGCTCCGGTAGTAGACGGGTATCCTATGTCTTTTGTATTGAAACGGGATACGAAAATGGAATTGCGAGGCTATCAGTTTGAAAAAGACCGACAGTTTGAACAAGCGATTCAGGTTTTCAAAGAATACACCAGAACCCATCTTCAAAATGAAGAAGTCTGGTCCAGGATGGGAAAACTTTATTATATAACCAAACAATTTGAGGAGGCGAAAGAGGTTCTGGAGTATGCTTTGAGTTTGCATCCTTTTTTAAATGAAGCTTTATATATGCTGGCTTTGACCAATGCAGAACTGAAAAATTTTTCCGGAGCTTTTGAAGCAGTGGAACGTATGTTGGCTGAAAATGAAGCTTCGGCAGACGCTTGGTATTTAAAGGCTTTGTTGCATTACCGGTTAAAGCAGTATCAAAATGCAGTTACTGCATTGAATCGGGTGTTGGCTTTTCGTCCGAATTTCGACAGGGCACACATACTTGCGGGAGATATTTTCCGGGATAATAATGATTTTGAGCAGGCGGCAAAAATGTATGAACAGGCCTTGAAGTACCGGAATAGCATAAATACAGCTATCCAGTTGGCTGATGCGTGGGTGCGGTTAAAAAAATATAATCAGGCGAAGGAGTTGTTGGAAAAGGTAAGACAATTTCAGGCTTCTTTTTATCCGATTTATAAAGTAGAAAGCAGAATGTTGCTGCAGGAAGGAAAATTAAGAGAAGCTGATGCAGCATTGAAGAAAATGGAGGATATTGATGATGATTCGGAGGTGTTCGTGTTGAGGGCGATATATGCGGAATCAATGCACGATACGGAAAAAATGAGAGATATGCTTGGACGGGCTTTGGCATTGGAACCGGGTAATGTTGAAGCTCTCAGTTTAAAGAAAAAGTTTTTAGAATGACTTTATGGCAGGAAAAACTTGTATAATCATACCTTGCTTTAATGAAGCTGGACGTTTTAAGGCTGCAGAATTCCGGGATTTTATAAATAAGGTTTCCGATATTGATTTGTGTTTTGTAAATGACGGAAGTGTAGATAATACGCTGGAGAAACTAACCGATTTACAATGCACACGACCAGAGAGAATAAAAGTGGTTACTTATGCAGATAACCGGGGCAAAGCTGAAGCTGTACGTCAGGGATTTTTACAAATGCTGGCTTTGGGGGAATATCAATGGGTAGCATTTGCTGATGCTGATTTGGCAACTCCTTTAAGCGAAATGTTTCGTCTGATAAATATTGCCCGGGAGGAACCAGAGGTAATGATTATCATGGGGTCACGGCTGGAACGGATGGGAGTCACCATTCGGCGTAAATTTTACCGTCATTTTACAGGAAGAATATTTGCGACTGTTATTTCCGGATTGTTTCGTTTGAATGCTTATGATACGCAGTGTGGTGCAAAGGTTTTTCATGCAGATATTGCCGGAGCTGTATTTAAACAGCCTTTTATTTCGCATTGGTTGTTTGATGTGGAAATGTTATTGCGGGTGAGAAATTTGCGTAGGGATTATAACCGGATAATACACGAAATTCCGTTAAATGTTTGGCTGGAGCAGGGACATAGTAAAATTCGGTTTTCACATTTGTTGAAAATGCCTTTTCAGTTGTATAAAATCTATTTCAGATATAAAAATTAGGGTATTTATATACATTTCAAAGATTATTTCAAAAAGCATCTGTCCTTTGGTTTACTTTGGGTGAAAGCGGGCTACTAAAATTAGTTCTTTCCGAAATCAGATAAGCGTGGAACTGCAATATATATTTTGATATGGTGTCTGAAAACTCGAAAATGAAAAGAAAAGCCAAACAAGTGCAAATATAACAGTTAATATACAGTGATTTATGTGGTATCAGATTCGGGATAGAGTTTTTAATTTGTCTTAATCCGTTTCAAGTT
>OFGP01002118.1_pt1 | contig 12351 bp, 10 predicted proteins | sample 1521781 | NCBI WGS metagenome assembly OFGP01 (sample SAMEA3504113, study PRJEB24116) | mouse gut metagenome | biome: mouse gut; feature: mouse-associated habitat; material: faeces | place: Denmark | collected 2011 | reverse complement strand
TCCATTGGCGGTTATTGAAGCTAAGAGAACCTGTGTGGATGTTTCGAAGGGAAGACAGCAGGCGAAGCTTTATGCGGATTTACTGGAACAAAAATATAAAAGAAGACCAGTCATTTTCCTTACAAATGGATTTGAAACGCATATTATTGACGGGCAATATCCCGAGAGAAAATGTTCGGTTATTTATTCAAAAAGAGACTTGGAGAAATGGTTCAATTTATTGACTATGAGGACAGGTCTTAAGCATGTTACTGTGGATAAGAACATTGCCGGACGATATTATCAGGAATCTGCTGTTAAAGCGGTATGCGATAGTTTAGATGAGAAGAACCGCAGGAAAGCCCTGCTTGTTATGGCGACCGGGGATGGTGGTATTATAGTGACAAGTCAAGCAAAGACCGCATAAATCAAAGGTTTTTGGCTGATTTAGTCCTACAAGAAAATGCCTTCGGGTGAGGTATTTACAGGTGGGACGGCGCCGTTTTCAACTGAAAATATGACTGCCTTGCACTAATATAACACGAGGGGCGGTGAAGCTTTAAAGGCAAAACGCATGGGCGGACTATGCCTGTGCGGTACAACTGAACATGGAATTAGGGTAGGACTTAATCGGTGACTGAGAAGAGTGTGCTGATGATGGTCCTATTTTTTATGCCTTCTCAGGAACCGGTTGAGCGCCTGCCGGAGTCAATCAGAGAAAAGGAGTGAAAAACTATGGCAAGAGCGAAAAAGGAATACCGGGAACTGACTGTTAGTGAAGCGTGCTGTTATGGAAGGAAGACGGCGCCGATGCTCCGGATTCAGGGACATTGGTTCCAGGAACTGGGATTCAATATCGGGGATCCGGTTCTGGTCAAGTGCGAGGAAGGCAAGCTGATCATCATGGCGGATACCGCTATGGCTGAGATTAAGAAGGCGGAGAAGGCTTTCATGGAAGAAGAGACCAGGAAGCTGCAGGAGCGCTTCCAGAAGGAGAAGAAGGAACTGAGGGCGAGGTTCGTTGCTGAGAGAAGGGCGGACTATGGAATGGTGGCGGAAGCCGGATTGGAGGCGTGACGATATGGGAAAAATAATCATGATCGGAGCGATGAAAGGCGGTGTCGGTAAATCCGTTACGGCGTTCAATCTGGCTTATTCCCTGCAGAAGCGTGGAAAGAAGGTGCTGGCTGTGGATCTTGATCCGCAGTCCAACCTGACCACCTGCTTCGGGGCGGAAGATGTGGATGTGGCGATCGGAGATCTGATGATGAATGTGATAGAGGATGAAGAACTCCCGGAGCGTGAGGAATATATCTGGGAGAGAAAAGGCGTTGATTTCATCCCATCATCCATAGGGCTTTCCGCAGTGGAAGCGAAGCTGAGGCTTGAAATGGGAACGGAGAAGATGCTGGCGGCTATTCTGGAACCGCTGAAGGATGAATATGACATTATCCTTATTGATACCAGCCCGTCCTTGGGTGCGCTGAATATCAATGCTATGGCGGCAGCGGATGAAGTGATCGTGACTGTGAATCCGCAGCTTCTGGCGATGATGGGGCTACAGGACTTTTTGAAGACTGTGAAGAAGATCAAGAGCCGCATCAATGAGAAGCTAGATGTGGCGGGGATCCTGCTGACCATGTGCGATGCAAGGACAATTCTCTGCAAGACCATCACAGAACAGGTTACGGAGACATTCAACGGGCAGATCAGGATCTTCAAGTGCAAGATCCCAAGTACCGTAAAGGTAGGTGAGAGTGTTTATTACAGCGAGCCGCTAATCGAATACGCACCGGGATGTAACGCCTGCAAGGCTTATGAGAGACTGGCGGGGGAGGTGATCGCGGATGAAGGCTAACGGTCCTAAGAGGAAGATATTTGATGCTGTGGATATGATGACGGCGGATACACCGCAGGCGGAGACCGGAAACGGTCTTCAGAGCCTGCCGGTAGACAGGATCAAGCCGTTCCACGACCACCCCTTCCATCTATATGAGGGTGAGCGTCTGGATGATATGGTGGAGAGCATCCGGGAGCATGGCGTCCTGAATCCTGTGATCGTCCGGAAAAAGGGAAAGGGCTATGAAATGCTTTCCGGGCACAACAGACAGAATGCGGCGAAGATCGCAGGGCTTTCGGAGATACCGGCTATCGTGAAGGAAGGCCTGACGGATGAAGAGGCTTATGTCTATGTGATCGAAACGAATGTGATCCAGAGGTCGTTCACGGATCTGGCACCGAGCGAGAAGGCGGCGGTACTGTCTGCCAGATATGAGAAGGTCATCAGCCAGGGCAGGCGGAACGATATTCTGCAGGAGATCGAAGAGATCAGAACTTGTGGACATGATGTCCACAAGTCGAGAAGCAGGGATGGCATCGGAGAAGAGTATGGGATGACCGGCAGGAACATCGCCAGATATATGAGGGTGGACAAACTGATCCGGGGATTTAAGGACATGCTGGATGCCGGCGAATTGACATTGACGGCAGCGGTGGAGCTTTCCTATCTGCCGGAGAATGAGCAGGCCATTGTGACTGAAACAGGTTCCCCAGTGAACGAAAAGGCGGCCAAGGCAATTAGGGCGGCAGCAGGTGAGCTGACGGAAGATAAACTGGAAAAGATCCTGCATCCGCCTAAGGTATCTGTCACGGCAAAGGCGGTGAGTATAAAGATTCCGGCAGAAGCAGAGGAAAAGTATTTCTCCGGGATGAAGGTAAAGGAACGGACGGATCTGGTCATGAAGGCTCTGGATGCGTGGTATGCCGGGAAGGAGGCTGCCTATGTTTGATGCGGATGATCTGAAGTGCTTGGATCCGAAGTATTTCAACATCATTTCCACGGATGCATATGATGTGACGATTATGTCCAGGAATACCGGTCATTACTGGTATCTGCATAATCCGGAGTATCCAGAGAAGGGAACCGTGATCATATTCCACAAGCACCGGACATCTCATCCGTATCACCAGCACGGCAGGGCGAACACCCTGCGGCAGGCGGTACGAAGTATCCGTGGGCATGACCGGTGGCAGATGAATGGGAGAAAATCAATATAAGAATGTTGAACAGGAGCGGCAGCACCCAAGAAGTATGTTGTCGCTCATTTTTTAGTGAAATGCTATAAAGATGTTGTAAGAATGATTGTTTTTGAGCTATACTATTGTTGATGTAGTCTGAGAGAATATTTGTTGAAAGACGAGGTAAACAATGAGTTTTGCTGAAGATATTAAGAAAATAAGATTGTCGGCAATTCTGACGCAGGAAGAGTTCGCCAAAGAGGTTGGCGTTTCGTTTGCGACGGTGAACCGCTGGGAAACCGGGAAAGCAAAACCGACCATTAAGGCGATGAAGCTGATAGACGAGTATTGCAAGAAAAACGATATTGATTTTAATGTCGGTGAAGAGGTCGCCAAAAGCGAATGACAAGTCCGCTTTATGGTACAGCTGTTTTGCTATGATAAGAGTATAAACTGATGGAGGTATCGAGAGATGAGCCTTAGTGCTAATGTGAATGAAAAAGCCGCCTTGATCTGGGCGATTGCAGATAAATTGACGGGAGTATACAAGCCGCATGAATATGGCGAGGTGATTCTGCCGCTCACGGTTATCAGACGTTTTGACTGCATCCTGGCTGATACGAAGGATGCGGTGCTGGCAAAATATGAAGAGGTGAAGAAGCTGCCGATGAAGGATGTTCTTCTGAGGAATGCATCCGGCAAGGCGTTTTACAATACCAGCAAATTTACGTTTGAGAGGCTGCTGGATGATCCGGATAATATAGAGGCAAACTTCCGGGACTATCTGAACGGCTTTTCGGAGAATGTTCAGGATATTCTGGAGAAGTTCAAATTTGACGGACAGATCACCACGATGGCAAATAAGGATATTCTCTATATTGTCATCAAAGAGTTCACATCACCGAAGGCAAATCTGCATCCGGATGTTATCTCCAATCTTGAAATGGGATATATCTTTGAAGAAATCATCCGCAGATTCTCCGAGTCTCACAATGAGGATGCAGGGCAGCACTATACTCCCCGTGAGGTTATCCAGCTCATGGTCAACATCCTGTTCTATGATGACAATGATGTTCTCTCCGGGAACAATGTGGCGAAAACGCTTTATGATCCTGCCTGCGGTACCGGCGGGATGCTTTCCGTTGCAGAGGAATATCTGCATAAGCTGAATGCCTCTACAGAGCTTATGGCATTCGGGCAGGAACTGAATGATCAGACCTTCGCTATCTGCAAGGCGGACATGCTTATCAAGGGAAATAATGCTGAGTTTATCAAAGATGGCAACACCCTGTCAGATGATCAGTTTGAAGGACAGACCTTCGATTATATCCTTTCAAATCCTCCGTTCGGTCGTGAGTGGAAGAATGAGAAGGCAAAGGTAGAAAAGGAAGCAAAGAAGGGCTTCGCCGGTCGCTTTGGCTACGGGCTTCCTGCAGCAAGCGACGGACAGATGCTGTTCCTGATGACAGCTATTGCCAAGATGAAGGATGCTGATAAGGGCGGCAGCAGGATTGCGATCATTCACAACGGGTCGCCGCTGTTTACCGGTGATGCAGGAAGCGGACCATCTGATATCCGCAAGTACATATTGGAGAATGACTTACTGGAAGCTATCATTGCCCTTCCGAATGATATTTTCTACAATACCGGTATCGCTACTTATATCTGGGTGCTTTCCAATAAGAAGACCGGAACAAAGCGTGAAGGGAAGGTGCAGCTGATCAATGCCAATGAGCTATATGAGAAGCGCCGTAAGGCTCTGGGAAATAAACGAAATGACATTCCTGAGAGCGCCATTGCTGAGGTGACAAGGCTTTATGGAGATTTCGTAGAGAATGAGATTAGCATGATCTTTGACAATGAAGACTTCGGCTACACGAAGATAACGGTCGAGAGGCCGGTATGTGACGAGGATGGAAAGCCTATCCTTAAGAAAGGGAAGAAGGAAGCGGATTCCTCTCTTCGTGATACAGAGAATGTACCGCTGAAGGAAGATATTGAGGAATATTTCAAGAGAGAGGTACTTCCGTTTGCTCCAGATGCCTGGATAGATAAGAAAAAGTCCAAAGTTGGATATGAGATTCCGTTCACACGCTACTTCTATAAGTATGAGGCACCGAAGCCTTCAGCTGAGATTATGACAGAAATCATGGATCTGGAAACAGAACTGTCCGGAAGTCTTGAGGAGGTGTTTGACCTGTGAGAGAAATGAAAGATAGCGGCGTTTACTGGATCGGAGATATCCCTGCAGAATGGGAATTGCTTCCGACTAAACGATTTTTTAGGGCAGAAAAACGTGTCGTTGGATCTGCTGTAGATGACTACGAACGGCTTGCACTTACGATGCAGGGAGTCATTAAAAGAAGTAAAGATGATAGTGAAGGATTGCAGCCGGAAAAGTTTGAGGGATATCAGATCCTCCGAGAAAACGAACTGGTTTTTAAACTGATAGATCTTGAAAATGTTAAAACAAGCCGAGTAGGGCTGTCTCCATACACGGGATTAGTGTCACCAGCTTACATCGTTCTTACCAATGAACAGAAGGATAATCGATTCTTCTATTATTGGTTTATGTTTCTGTATTACAATGAGGTGTTTAATCAGCTGGGTGGAGCCGGGGTGCGAAGTGCATTGAATGCCAAAGATGTATGCGCGCTTCCTGTTCCTGCAGTTGACTATGTGATACAAAAAAAGATTGCAGACTATTTGGATGATAAATGTTCAAAAATAGATGCGATTATTGCTAAACAGGAACTAATACTCGAAAAACTTAAAGCGTACAAGCTTTCTTTAATTACGGAAGCAGTAACAGGAATTGGTTATGAGGGCGAGAGAATTTCGAGTGGGCTGAAATATGTAGAATCAATCCCGGCTCACTGGGAAAATCGGAAAATGCTATCTATTTTATCCATGAGAGTTGTTGACGGCCCTCATGAAAGTCCTGAACTGTATGATGATGGCATTCCTTATATCTCTGCCACGGCAATAGAGAATGGAAAAATCGATTTTTCAAAGATGCGAGGTTATATTTCTCCTGAGTATTGTGATATATGTGATCAGCGTTATAAGCCGAAAAGAGATGATATTCTGGTTATAAAACTTGGCGCAAGCACTGGACAGGTTGCAATGGTGGAAACTGATGAAAGGTTTAATGTTTGGGTTCCGCTTGCCGCAGTTAGGTGTAATAAAGAGGCTTATCCGAAATTTGTATACTATGCTTTCCAGTCAGATTATTTTATCAAGCAGATGGAATTGTCTTGGACCTATGGAACACAGCAAACTCTGGGGGTAAAGACAATAGAGCGGCTGAGGATTCTTCTTCCGCCATATGAAGAGCAAAAAGCAATCGCAGATGAACTTGATAAGAAATATGATCTCATAAATAAACGAATCGAAGCTGTTGCTAAACTCATGGAGAAACTGGATGAATATAAGAAATCCCTCATCTATGAGGTTGTAACCGGCAAGAAGGAGGTGTAGAGATGTCAGATTTTGATGTGAAAGAAAAGCGCTTCGAGCAGGACATCGAAGAATATCTTATCAGTGAGGGCGGCTATGAAAAGGGTAATCCATCTGCCTTTGATAGGAAGCTTGCGCTTGATAAGGATACTTTCATTTCCTTCATAAAGAACAGTCAGCCGAAGAAGTGGGAGCGGTATGTCAAGATATATGGCTCTGACAGTGAGAGGCAGATCATTGACCGTTTTAACCGCGAGGTGAAAATGGTTGGTCTGCTTCGGGTACTGCGTAAGGGGTTCACGGACAGGGGCGTTACATTCAATGTGGTGTTCTGGAAGCCGGAAACGGGGCTGAACCAGACAACGATTGATCAGTATAAGGCGAATGTGCTTCACTGCACCAGACAGCTGCATTATTCCGTGCATAATGAGAACAGTATTGATATCGTGCTTTTTGTGAACGGCATTCCGGTCGTATCAATGGAGCTGAAGTGTCAGTTCACCGGACAGGATACTGCCAATGCCATCCAGCAATATAAATTTGACAGAGCTACCAAGGATACTATCTTTGCATTTAAGGAGCGTGTCCTGGTTCATTTTGCTGTTGATCTGACGCGGGTTTATATGACCACAAGACTGGAAGGCGACAGGACGTATTTCCTGCCGTTCAATCAGGGCAGCAATGGTGCCGGTCGTGTGGGCGGTGCCGGGAATCCGATTAATCCGGACGGGTACGATACCGAATATCTCTGGAAGGATGTGCTGTATAAGGACAGACTGCTGGAAATCCTTCAGAAGTATCTGCATCTGGAAGTAGAAAAAGATAAGAAGACCGGTGATATTCCCGCGATACCATCAGTTGGATGTGGTTACAAAGATACTGGCGGATGTGAAAGAAAATGGTTCTGGCCATAATTACCTTGTACAGCATAGTGCCGGATCCGGAAAATCAAATTCCATCGCATGGCTTGCTCACCGTCTGACCGGGTTGCATGATGCCAATGACGAAAAGATATTCCAGTCGGTCATCATCGTTACAGACCGAAGGGTGCTGGACAGCCAGCTCCAAGATACGGTGTATCAGTTTGACCATGTGGAGGGTGTTGTCGTCAAGGTTGATAAGAACGCTCAGCAACTTAAGCAGGCTATTGAAGACGGAGCAGGCATTATCATCACGACTCTCCAGAAGTTTCCGGTGATTTACAAAGAGGTCAATTCAGGTAATAAGCGTTTTGCTATCATCGTGGATGAGGCTCATTCATCTCAAACCGGCGATGCTGCAAAGAAACTGAAAAGAGCTCTGGCTGATACGGAAGAGATCTTAAAAGAATATGCGGAAATGGAAGGCGCTGAAGAGGACAGCAGGAAGGATGATGAAGATCGTCTGCTGGATGAGCTGGCGGCACAGGGCATGCATGAGAATCTTTCCTTCTTTGCCTTTACTGCTACGCCAAAGGGAAAGACTCTGAATATGTTCGGATGGAAGGATGAGAATGGTGTATATCATCCGTTCCATATTTACTCAATGCGGCAGGCGATTGAAGAGCATTTTATCCTTGATGTTCTGAAGAATTACATGACCTATAAGATGTATTACAAGATCATCAAGAACATTCCTGATGATCCGGAACTGGATACCGTTGCCGGTGTAAGAGCGATACAGAAATATGAGTCGCTGCATCCGCATAATATATCTCAGAAGACCACGATAATGCTGGAGCATTTCCGTAATGTGACCATGCACAAGATCGGTGGGAAGGCTAAGGCGATGGTCATTACACCGTCCAGACTTCATGCCGTGCGTTACGTGAAAGAGTTCAAGCGTCAGATTGAAGAGAAGGGATATACCGACCTGGATGTATTGGTAGCATTTTCAGGTGAGATTGAGGATGACGGTGTTACCTATACCGAAGAGAAGATCAATAAGAACAAGGATGGGGAGACCATCAAAGAAAAATCCCTTCCAGAGGCATTCCATACGGATGATTTCGGAATGCTGATCGTTGCAGAGAAGTATCAGACCGGTTTCGATGAACCACTACTTCATACCATGTTTGTTGATAAGAAGCTTTCCGGTGTTAAGGCGGTACAGACTTTATCCAGATTGAACCGTACTGCCCGTGGTAAGCAGGATACCTTCGTGCTGGATTTTGTCAATTCGGCTGAAGATATCAAGGCGGCATTTGAACCATATTATGAGGAAACAGTCCTTCTGGAAGAGACAGATCCGAATGTTATTTATGACCTGAAGAATACCCTGGATGAGTTCCGTGTATATCAGCAGATGGAGGTTGATAAATTTGCAGATATCTTCTACTCAGGCAAGGAACAGTCCGCAGGAGATCTAGGAAAGCTGCAGGGTACGATAAAGCCTGCTCTTGACCGGTATGATGCACTGGAAATCGAAAGGCAGGATCTGGTCAAACAGACACTGAACCGATTTAATCGTATCTATGCATATGTTACGCAGATATGCCGCCTGTTTGATAAGGATATCCACAGATTCAGCGTGTATGCAAAGTTCCTGGCAATGCAGCTGCCGAAGCAGGGGACAGAGCGTGTCAATGTGGATGACAAGGTTCTTCTGGAATATTACAGGCTGGAGAAGGAGTTTGACGGCGCGATTGAGTTAGAGAGTACGGAAGGCGGGTTCACGCCAATCACGGGTGAAGCAGGAAGGAGAGAGCAGAAGAAGGATCCGCTCACTGTCCTGATCGACAAGATCAATGACCGCTATGGTACGAACTTTACCGAGATGGATAAGGTTCTGGTGCAGATGGAAAATGATTATGCTGCTCAAGAGAAGTGGCAGAGCTACGCTAAGAATAATGACCGCAAGACCTTTATGCTGCTGTTTGAAAAGGATTTCCCGAACATGGCAGCCAAGCGTTATGAGCAGAATGATGATTTCTTCGTGAGGATGTTTTCTGATCCGGAACTGATGAGACAAGTCATGGAGACTGTCGGCGGGGTTCTGTACGAGCGGCTGAAGAAAAATAAGGCGGTGACATATGAGCTACCGGAACAGCCCGTGATGATGGTAGCTGAGGATCCGGCACCGTATGGTAAGAAAGATAAAGAATAAAAAGAACAGCCCACATTAGTGTAATAGCTACTGTGGGCTGCTGATTTTAGTCCTCTTTGATGAATTTTCGTAATATTTCTACATCTGCGTCGATATTCCTGGGTTGAATCCGCTGGAGCACCTTTTTCTCTACCTCCGGAGTCCAGTATATCTTCAGTTCATTCTGGGCTCTTGTGATAGCGGTATAAAAGATGTTATGAGTGATAAGCTCATCCACTTCATCCGTAATGACGAGTTTTACAGAACTGTATTCCAACCCCTGAGCTTTATGGATGGATACGGCGTATGCAATCTGAAACGGAACTATGGTTCTGGCTGTGTTTCCGTCATCGTCGTCATCGGTGCTTTTGACTCTGTAAACACTAAAGCGGACAATGGTATTTTCACCATCAGGATTTTCAAGCACATCCAGAGGCATAAATCTGGTTTCAGCAGGATCTATGGTTGTGTTCAGTTCAATATCAAACTGGATACGCTCTGTTGGTTCGCCTATATCCAATTTGTCGATTTCTACGATTCTCCCTCTCATATTGTTGTAGATGACAGGATGGAAGCGGTTGTTTTCCAGGAACAGAACAGGATCGCCGACTTTGTACTGCTGGACGTCCCATTCAACTGCCGGATTCGGATTGCTTTCCTGCAGGAACCGATTGATGTTATTGATGCCATATAGACCATCATAATTGAGACAGAGAACGGCTTCATCATCGCCGGCGGCAGTCAGTAACGATTCATCAACCTTCAGTGAGCAGCTTTGCTTATCGATGATTTCCTGCACATTGTCATCCATAGATCTGACCTTTGACCAAAGGATGAGAAGGCGCTGGCTCTTCGTTCTGTAAGGTTTAGTGAGCTCAAAGACCGAAGTTCCCGGGAGGAAGCTACGAAGAGCCGTGAACCAGTTTCCGAAACGGATGGAGTTGATCTGGTAAGTATCCCCGACAAGCAGGATACGCTTGAACTTGACCATTTCAAGCAGTTTCTGCATATCAGTATTGCTTACTGTACTGCATTCATCTATAACAACCAGCTCATATTCAGGATCCCCATATCCGTATTTCAGAAAGCTTGCAATGGTCGAGAACTTGCAGTAATCCTCATCGGAGGTTACCCGCCTCTTCAGATTGTCTATTGCCGGGTTCGTCTGGGCAAGATATAGCTTCTCTTTATTATCGTAATAATGCGAGATGTGATTTACGAGTGTTGACTTTCCTACTCCGGCGGAACCGTAAATTGCGGCAACCGCTGACTTGGAAAACATATGTGTAAGGATATCTATTTTTTCCGGGCAATCAACTTCATAATCATCAAGCATGAGCCAAAGCTCAACATCCCCGGAGTAATCCGGATCCTCAATCTTGCTGAGTTCCATCAATTTTTTGATAATGCTGCAGGTATCTAATCTGTATTCTCTGATGTAGGCAAAATCGTCTTTTACGACAATTTTGCTTCTCTCTTTATGGCCAAACCACAGTGTGGAGTTATATGTTCTTGCGAGATCCTTTATATCTCCATAATGCTCCAGTTCTTCAACCGGGGTGAAGATTCTGCCAGAAATCTCAGTATTATTCCGAAGCTGCCGCGCCAGAAGCTCATGCTTTCTGTTATGTGTTGGAATGCAATCAAACAAAGCATGAAGCCGGGGGTTATGATTTATTGGTGACTGGTTAAACGGCATCTTATCGAAGGGGATGGAGCCATTTTTCAGAAAAAGGTTGGAAAGATTGCTGTTGGCTTCATCCTGTCGCTGATCCTTTATGATTGCGTTGTGCATACCGTACAGAAGGTAACGCAGTACATTCTGACCAGCTCTTTTTCCTCTGATTATGCTGCGGCACCTGTCCAAGGCATCAAAGAAGTAGACAGTCTTTCCTTCAGCTCGCCAGGAATTGGTGAGTCTTTGATAGGCATGCTCCGGAAAGTCCATTATTTCCGTGAGTGTAAAGCGGTTCTCTGTTATGTAGCGGCAAATGGTTCGCTGCTCACCGTAGGGAACGTCACGCTTAGATCCGGTTATTATTGAGTAAAAGTTCTTAAATTCGCAGCCACGCATGGATACTTCCCATCCCGTGATCAGAAGTATGGGCATGGTTTTTCCAAGGATTTCTATACTCTCATTTACAAGATAAAACCTTGACGCATAGTTGCTTATGATAGGAAGCCTGGTAAATGCGATGATCCTGCCTGCCTTGTTGTCCCTGTCTTTTGCAGTTGTGAAGGTGACTTCAAAGTATTTTCGACCGTTCACATAGAATGGTTTTAATTTCTGTATATAATATTTCTCGCCTTCTCCGACAAGTTGCGCTGGATACCTGTTGACCTTGTCAGCAATTTTGGAGTAGTACTCCTGCAGAGCGGTGTCCAGATTAAGCGGGAATTTGTCCAGGTTATGCAGGATTACAATGCCGAAATCAGAGTAAAGCAGATCCTTGGTTTCAAGCATATAATCATAATATTTCAACATCAATCGCTCAGAACTATCCTCATCAAGAGTGTAGTGTGATGCGACTATATCAAGATAATTTCTGAAGCGGTAGAGCACTTTCAAATGTCCATCTGTCTGGGCGTGCTCTGCCGCTTTTTCTATATTCTCTTCTGAATCGTCTATATCTGCGTTAGGAGAGTAGTATTTGAGCATCACGTGTTCCACCAGATTCTTTAGGTGGGCAAGGATGTCTTGTGAAATTACTGCTCTTGTAGAGTTGTCAATATTATCAAGGTATCGACAGATTGCACCATCGATGACCCTGATCTGATCATCGATTGTAGGCATAAACATCTGTCCTTTCAAATCAAATCAGAAACAGGTTC
>OFGP01002112.1_pt1 | contig 12396 bp, 8 predicted proteins | sample 1521781 | NCBI WGS metagenome assembly OFGP01 (sample SAMEA3504113, study PRJEB24116) | mouse gut metagenome | biome: mouse gut; feature: mouse-associated habitat; material: faeces | place: Denmark | collected 2011 | reverse complement strand
TCCGCAGGAGTTTTCGCCGAAGGCGAAAATAAATTGTAATCACTTTTTCGGCGGCATGTACGTCGAAAAAGTACTTTGCGGGCCGAACTCGGCCCGGACCCTTTTCTCAAAAAAGATGCGAAGCATCTTTTTTGAGACGCAGAGAGCGCCGCCTGTCTATAGGCGGCGCCTTCTCTATTCCTTCACCCGCATCCGCTCCCATCGCCTCGCAAACCCCAAGCAGACCGCCATCCCCGCCAGCGCGGCGGCGGCCCAGACGGACAGGATGGCGCTCCACCCGAACCGCTCGGAAAAGAACGCCGCCGCGCAGGTAGAGGCGGCGCTGCCGAGATAGGTGCAGGCGTTCAGAACCCCGGATACGGCAGACACGTTTCCGTACCGCACAAAATGGGGCGGTATCATGGAAATCAGCAGCAGGTTGATTCCGTGCATGCACCCCGTCAGCGCCGCGGAGAGCCCTGCGGACAGCGCCGCCTGATAAGAGACGGTCAGCCGCAGCAGCGCGGCGCAGACGGCCCCGGCAAAGAAAATGAGGCCGGAGAGCAGCAGCTCGTTGTGCACCTTCCGGTTGCGCAGCCACAGGGCGATCTGGAAGCATGCAATACTGAGCACCGGCAGGATGACGCCGCTCAGGATGGAGACGGCGCTGCCGAGGCGGTAGGTTTCCTCAATAAAGCTGGGCATCCAGGTGGTGACGCCGTCCCGCAGCGCACCCATGCAGACAATGGCCGCCATGATGCCACACAGGGTAAGCGGCATCCCCGGCGGAAGGCCGCCGGCAGGGCGGCGCGGCTCCTCCTCCCGGCGGCGGGCGGGAGCCTGGGATGCGCGCGTCTCCATGCCGCCCTGCGCCGCCATCCATACGATGGCCGTCAGGACGCTTACCGCCGACGCGATGAAAAACACGCTCTTCCAACCGGACCGCAGGATGCACACGGGGGCCGCCAGATAAACGGCGATGGTCCCCAGGGAGCTTCCCCAGGATACGCGGACGCTGGCCCGCCGGTAGTCCTCGTCGGAAAAGACGCCGGTCATGATTTTGACCAGCGGCGGCCAGATCATCGCCTGGGCGAAGCCGTTCACCCCCCATACCGCCGCCATACTGCCCGGACCCGGGCAGAAGGGGAGCAGGCCGTTCATGACGGCGGTGGTCATAAGCCCCCCAAAGATCAGAAGCCTCGGGCTGGCCTTGTCGCCGAGCCAGCCGCTGACCAGCTGGCCTGCGCCGTAGGTGACGAAGCTGACGGTCACCGCCATGGAAACCGCCGATTTCAGATACCCCTCGGTGCGGACGATCTCCAGAACCACCGCGCCGAAATTGATTCTGGAGATATAGCTGGTAAAATAGACCGCCGCGTATAAAAGGGTCAGGAGGCCGATCCGCCGCTTATCCCTTATCTTTTCCATAGAGCCGCTCCCTCCTGCGCCGGTGATTTTTTCGCGCGGCGGATTCCCCTCCGCCGCCACCGCGAGTATACACGAAACGCCTGCGCTTTGCAACAGGAATCCCGCAGGGCCCGGGGCGCTTTCTCAGCCGTCCTGGCGATCCTCCAGAAGCCGCAGCAGGACCTGGGCCGTCTCCGCCCGCGTCACGCCGGCGCGGGGGCGCAGCTTTCCTCCGCTGCCCTGCAGAAGCCCCCGGCCCGCCGCCCAGGCCGCCCCCTCCTCCGCCCAGCCGGAGATGGTCCCGGCGTCGGAAAATGCGTCCAGGTCCCCGGCGGGCTCCGCCTCCCCGGACAGCCGCGCCCAGCGGTAAAGCATCACCGCCAGCTCCTGCCGGGTAACCCCCGCGCCGCCGCCGAAGGTCCCGTCGCTCCGCCCGGAAACCAGCCCGTTCTCATACGCCCAGCACAGGGCGTCCAGGTCCTCCGGCAGCTCCGTCAGGTCGGTAAAGGGCAGCTCTCCGGCGGACATGCGGGGCGCGGGCCTGCCGGCGGCCTGGTAGAGGGCGGAGACAATCTCGCTGCGGACTGCGGCCCGGTCCGGCTGGAACAGCCGCTCCCGGCTGCACTCCATCCATCCCTCGCAGACCGCGCGGTCCACCGCCTCCCAGTACCATGCGGATGGGTTCGCGTCCCGCAGGACGCTCCGTGCGCTGCGGCGGCAGGACGGCGGGCCGTCCTCCCCCGGCGCGGGGAGCGTCAGGGCGTACCCTGCGACGTGGGAGGCGTAGTCCTCCACCGTCACATACAGCGTCTCCGGCGGCGTCGCCAGGCCGGAGAGGTCCGCCTTCAGCGTACCTTCCGCCCCGGCCTCCTCGGGGAAGAACGCCTCCTCCGCCAGGACCGTCCCCTTCTCGTCCGTCACGGCGGCATAGGCCAGGTATTCGTTGTCCCGGACCGTGAGGGTCAGAACGCCCTCCGGGTCCAGCGCGGCGGAGGCGACGGCGGGGGCCTCGCTGTCGATGGTTACGGGGAAGGACATCACCCGCCAGCCGTCGTACCGCTCCTCCAGCAGACAGCGGAAGCTGGACGGGTCCTGCCGCCGGACGTCCCGGCCGAATGCCTCCTGGATGGCGTTTCCGCCGTCCAGCCAGGCGTACACGTCCACCCGGGCCCGGGTTCCGCCGGGCAGGGCCCTGCCCCTGGCGTCCCGCCCGTCCCAGGCAAACAGGACGCTGGGTCCGATCCGGGCCGCGCGGATGTCCAGGGTGGATTTTCCGGCCCAGGTTTCCGCGGCGGCGTAATAGATTTCCCCGGTTTCCCCATCGGAAACCACCGCCGCAATCCCGGCGGCGTTCCGCAGGGCGTACAGGGTCAGGCAGAGCCGCCGGTCCAGGCTGTACATCCCGTCGGAGTCCCATCCGGGGATGGCGAACCGGGCCTCGCTGCAGGCCCCGGCGGCGTGGCCGTTGGCCCCCAGCAGGCGTCCGTACCAGCTGTCCGCCGTCCCCCTGGCGGGCAGGTAGGCCAGGTTCGCCCCCAGCTCCGCCCCCAGCCCCTCCAGGCAGGGCTCCGGAACCTGCAGCGGGTTGTATTCCGCCGGCCCATGGCCCTCCCCCGCCAGGCGGAAGCTCTCCTCCTGGAGGTCCCGGAAGTCCGCCGCCTCCAGAACCGGCGCGGCCTCCCAGTCCCCGCAGAAGCCCAGGAAGGTCCCGTGGACCGCCGGCCCGCTTTCCGCGCCGGCGGCGGTGACATAGCCCTCCACGTAGAAGCCGTTGGGGTACGCCTCCGCCAGCTCCCGCCGCAGTCCGTCTCGGATGGCCAGCTCAAAAACGATCTCCGCCTCTCCCCCGGCGGGGACGGAGACGGAGGCCGGGCCGGCGACGGACACGCCCTCCGTAATATCCAGCGGCGACATGAGGCTGCAGGCGGTCCCCCCGTCCTCGGTGTAGGCGTCCGTCAGGACCCGGACCGTCAGGGCATAGTCCGCCGCCTGGTCCGAGAGGTTTTTCAGGGTATAGCGCAGGGTAAACCGCCCGTCCTCCCGGTCCCCCAGCTCCGCCAGGGGGTTCAGGAACGCCGCCGGACTGGCGAGGGCGGCGTCCAGGTCCATGAGCCCCGCCCCCTGCTTCCGGGGAGAGAGGGGCGCGCCCCCTTCGTCCGCCAGCGTCCGGGCCGTGCTCTCCAGCAGGGCCTGGGCCAGCCGGGCGGCCTCCTTCCGGTCCGTCACGCCCCGCTCCTCCAGGGCCTGCAGGGCCGCCGCGAACAGGCCGGAGGCATAGCCGCAGGCCATGGAGGTGCCGTAGTCGCTGCGGTACGCCTCCGGTTCGCCCGCTCCGGCGGAAACCACCGGCCCGCCGAAGGCGGTCAGGGCCGGGGCCAGGTGCAGGCCCGAGGCGGGCCCCCAGGAGGAGTAATCCGCCATGACGGCCCGTCCCTCCTCCTCCCCGGCGGCGGCGATGGACACCGCGCCCCGGAAGCTGGCGGGGGCGGTGACGGAGCCGTAGTCGGGATAGGCCCCGGAGGGCAGGGGGCGGGCCCAGGTCTTGTAGACGGCGGCGGACTCCTCGTTGCCCGCCGAGCAGCACACGATTACGCCCTCCGAGGCCAGCAGGGCGAAGGCGCGGTAGTACGCGCCGTCCAGCGCCCCGTCCCGGCTGAAGCCGGGGCCCGTGCCCACGGAGAGATTGATTACGTCCGCCCCCAGGTTCCAGGCGTCCTCCAGGGCCCGGAGGATCACCGCGTCGTCCGCCCCGCCGCCGGGCTCGTCCGGAAAAATCTTCATGGCCAGAATCTGCGCCCCCGGGGCCCCGCCCCGGATGCGGACGGTCCCGTCCTCCCGGCGGGCATACCCGGCGGCCAGGGCGGCTACGTGGGTGCCGTGGCCGCTGGCGGCGGAGACGTCGCCGTCCCGGTGGCAGTAGTCGTAGGCGAAGGGAATCCGCTCCGAGACGTACCGGCCCGCCGTACCCTTTTGGGCGTAGGCGGCGATGTCCTCCCGGCCGACGGCGGGGGAGCGGGCCAGGGAGGCGTCGGCGAAGGCCTCGTGGGCGGTGTTGAAGCCGCTGTCCAGCACGGCGATGACCGTGCCGTCCCCGGTGACGCCCTCCCGCCAGAGGTCCCCCGCCCCCATCAGCGCCAGTCCGGCGTCGGACCAGAGCTCCGCGTCCTCCCCGCCGGCGGAGGCGGGCGCGTACTGTCGGACCGGGCTCACCCCGGCCACGCCCTCCAGGGCTTCCAGGGCCTTCAGCCCCGCCGGCCCCGCCTCCACCGCCGCGCCGGAAAACAGGCTGTCGTACCGCCAGAGGAGGGACACCTCCGGCAGCTTCGCCAGCGCGGCCTCCACTGCCGCCGGGGAGGCGTCCTCCTCGAAGAAGACCACCGCCCGGACGGGGGCCCCCGCCGCATCGGCGGCGGACGTAAGCAGAAGGATGGCGAAAAGGGCGGGCAGCAGGGCCCGCAGAATGCGTTTTTTCATGGCGGAAAGGACCTCCGGTGTGTAGTGGGCCCATTATATACCTGTCCTTCCGGCCTTGGCAAGGAGGAGTTTTTATCCATTTTCCCATCTGCGCGCCGTTGAAAAACGCCGGGTTTTACCTATTTTTGCCGAAAAACAAAACCCCCGGTTTGAAAGTTTGACTACGAGGGAAAAATCTGGTAGAATACATCCTGCACTATAAAAGAAACGAGGAGTTCACCATGAAAAAACGCCTGTTGATATTGGTTTTTGCCGGGCTGATGAGCCTGGTCCTTCTGCCGGAGGCCAACGCCTCCGCCGGCTATTCCGACGTACCCCAGGAGCACTGGGCCGCCGAGAGCATCCAGCGCGCCACGGAGCTGGGCTATTTCCAGGGCGTGGACGAGGGCCGCTTCGGCCTGGGCCAGCCCATCTCCCGGGCCGCCTTTTCCTCCGCCCTGGTGCGGATGTTCGGCTGGGAGGAGGTCCGGCCGGCCAAGTCCTCCTTTGACGACGTGGACAAGAGCCGCTGGTTCTACACGGCGGCGGAGACGACGCTGGCCAACGGCGCGGTAGCCGCCGCCGGTCAGGATTTCCGGCCCGACGACGATCTGACCCGTGGGGAAATGGCCTCCATGCTGGTCCGGGGGCTGGGCTATACCTCCTCCCTGGCGGAAACCGCCTCCAGCTACGGCGTGCCCTTCAGCGACGTCACCGTGAACCGGGGGTTCATCACCATGGCCTATGACCTGGGGCTCATGAAGGGCAAGGACGGGGGCCGCTTCGACCCCGACGCCCCCGCCACCCGGGAGCAGGCCGCCGCCGTGCTGGTGCGGGTCCACGACCAGCTGGCCGCCGCCTCCGTCAAGCTCTCCGCCGCGGGGAGCTATAAGCTGATCACCGTGGCCACCCCCATGGCCGAGGCCGGGGACGAGATGCCCGTGACCCCCCTGGAGCCCCTGCCGGAGCTCTATGCCGCCCTGCGCCGGATGAAGAACAACGGCGAGGACATGTCCCGGGTGGCCCTGCGGCTGATGGCCGGCGGCGTGCGCACCCTCACCGACGCCGGCGGGAACCTCATCGGCGGCAGCGAGCTGATCTCCGCCAAGGAGGTCCAGGACGCGCTGGAGGCCCAGGACGTGAGTACGTTTTACTCCGAGCAGTACCAGAGCGCCTACTGCATCTATCCCCCCAACGCCTATCAGATCTCCTATATCTGGTACCAGAGCGACGAGAGCATGGCCGCCAAGCTCCAGCTGGCCAAGCTGTTCGGCGTGACCAGATATGTGCTGGAGTAAGGCCGTCTGACGGCCCGATTCAGATATTCATACCCGCCGCCCCGCCATTCGGACCATCGGATGTAGCGGGGCGGCGGTTTTTCTGTTACAACTATTCCATGGAGCTCCGCCTTTGACAAACGAGAGAGAACGGGAGGCGCATGGAATGGGAACGACTTACGGCTATATCCGCGTATCCAGCACGGACCAGAACGAGGACCGCCAGCGGCTCGCCCTGTCGGAAATGGGCGTGCCGGCGGAAAACCTTTTCACAGACAAGCAGTCCGGCAAGGACTTCAACCGGCCCCAGTACAAGCGGCTGGTGCGAAAGCTGCGGCCGGGCGACCTGCTCTACGTCCTGAGCATCGACCGGCTGGGGCGGAGCTACGGGGAAATCCAGGACCAGTGGCGGGCGCTGACCAAGGACATCGGGGCGGACGTCTGCGTCATCGACATGCCCCTGCTGGACACCCGGTACGGGAAGGACCTGATCGGCACCTTCATCGCCGACCTGACCCTTCAGATTCTGTCCTTCGTGGCGGAAAACGAGCGGACCAACATCCGCCAGCGGCAGCGGCAGGGCATCGCGGCGGCCAAGGCCCGGGGCGTGCGCTTCGGCCGGCCCCCCAGGCCCCTGCCGGAAAACTTCCACCAGATCCACCGGGACTGGCGGGGGAAAAAGCTGACCCTGCGGGAGGCGGCCCGCGCCTGCGGCATGCCGCCCAGCACGTTTTATACCAAGGCGGTGCAGATCGAAAAGTCCGTTTGAACAGGCGCGGCGGCCTGCGGTTCGGAAAGGTGTACTTTTCCGAACAGAAATATAATTTTAGAAATTTACAGAAAAGCACTTATCTTTCGGGAGATAGTGCCGATGATAGTGATGTAAACGCACGGTCGGCCTGCGGTTCATGAAAGTACACCTTTTCGAACCGACAAGAGGAGGAGGGACGGACCCATGGCGGGAAACATCGCTCCGGAAGCCGCCGCGGCAGTCCGGTACACCGTTCTCAAGCTCCGCCTGCATCCCACGCCGGAGCAGGCCGCGCTGATGGAGCAGACCTTCGGCTGCTGCCGGTACCTCTGGAACCGGATGCTCGCCGACGCGGGGGAGTTCTACGCCGCCACGGATCTGCAGTATATCCCCGCGCCCGCCCGCTACAAAAAGGACGCCCCCTTCCTCAGGGCGGTGGACAGCCAGGCCCTGTGCGCCGTCCACCAGGACCTGCGGCAGGCGTTCCTGGACTTCTTCCGCAGGCCGGACCACTTCCGCAGGCCCAGATTCAAACGGAAGAAATCCGGACGGGACTCCTTCACCACCCCCTGCCGCCGCCTGCCCTCCGGGCCCACGGTCTACCTCACGGAGGAGGGCGTCCGCCTGCCCAAGCTGGGCGTGGTCCGGGCCGTCTTTCACCGCAGGCCCCTCCAGGGGTGGTCCCTCCGGTCCGTCACCGTCACCAGGACCCGGTCCGGAAAGTACTTCGCCTCCCTGGCCTGCTCCTATGAGGCCAGGATTCCCCGGCGGCCCGCCCCCTCGGCGGAAAATACCCTGGGCCTCCCGGCTCTGCCGGACCCGCCGGGACTGGATCGGTCCCGGGCGAAGCTGGCCCGGGCGCGGAAAAAGCTCTCCCGCATGGAGCGGGGCTCCCGGCATTACGAGGCCCAGCTGCAAAAGCTGCGGCTCCTCCACGAGCGCGCCGCCAACCAGCGGCGGGACTTCATCCACAAGGAATCCCGGCGGATAGCCAACGCCTGGGAGGCCGTGTGCCTGGGGGCCGGAACCGGCCTGCTGGAGGAGTGCCTGCGCTACAAGCTGGAGGAGCAGGGGAAGCGGCTGATCGTCGTGGACGGCCCCGCCGGAACCCCGGAGGAGCTCCGGGACCAGGGGCTGGCGCAGATCGCCTGATAAAATAAATCTCCGCCGGTCGGGACGCCGGCGGCTCCGCCCATCCTCGCGGCGGAGCGCGCTGCGCTGACGGGAAAAGCCCTTTTTCCCGCGAGCCCAGCGCGCTCCAGGGCCGTCCCGGGTGGGAATAAAAGAGGACGCCCCGCGCGTCCGAAGCCCGAGAGGGCGGTCCACTCAGCATAATATATTTTTTCACCACCCGGCGCGACGGACCGCGCCGGCGCGGACTAAGGAGGTTCCCCCATGCTGAAAATATCCCTGACCCCCGGCGAATATCTCACCATCGGAGACAACGTGGTGGTCCAGCTCTGCCGCTCCGAGGGCGGGCGGGCCTATCTGGCCGTGGAAGCCCCCCGGGAAATCCCCATCGTCCGGGGCGCGGTGCTGGAGCGGGAGGGCGGACAGAAGCCCGCCTGCCTGACGGACGGCCCCAGGAGGGGCCACGCCTCCGACTTCCCTTTTTAGATTTCTCCCGGTCCTAGGCCGGTGGAAATAGATTCCGCGCCCAAGAGCCCGGCGGCTGTGGCCACGGCTTCGGGAGGGCGGGCGCAACACAGACCTGTGCCCTGGTAAATGGATGCTCCGGGGCACACTAATAGACTGAAAGGAGTCAAACTAGCATGCGTATTCAGCATAATATTATGGCGATGAACGCCTACCGCAACTACAACACCAACACCTCCGCTCTCAGCAAGAACCTGGAGAAGCTGTCTTCCGGTTATAAGATCAACCGCGCCGGCGACGACGCCGCCGGTCTGGCCATTTCCGAGAAGATGCGCGCTCAGATCACCGGTCTGAACGCCGCCTCCAAGAACGTCAAGGACGGCATTTCCTTGGTCAAGACCGCCGAAGGTGCGATGCAGGAAATCCAGGACATGCTTAACCGCATGGACTACCTGGCCACCCAGTCCGCCAACGGCACCTATGACAACGAGGTTGACCGCGCCGCTCTGCAGAAGGAAGTGGACCAGCTCAAGAGCGAAATCAACCGTATCGCCGATTCCGCCAACTTCAACGGCATCAAGCTGCTGGACGGTTCTCTGGACGCCGACGGCGTTGCCACCACCGTCTCCGGCGCTGACCGCATCATTTCTAACGTGTGGGACGGCAAGGGCGACCCCACCAACAAGACCGGTCAAGCGACCTTCCTGGACGGCGCTGAGCCCACCAAGAACGTCAACACCGTGTTCGAGGTCGATTTTGCCGACCTGACTCCCACTGCCGGCGCCGGCGGCGGCGCTGCTGGCGGTACCTTCACTGCCGCGAATACTCTGCCCGATAAGGTCACAAATGTGAATGCCACTGGCATCACCGCTGCCGGCGATGTCAAAATGAGCTATGCTACCGCCGCTACGGATACCGGTGCTACGGTTACCGGCGAGGATGCTCTGGCCAATTTGACCTTCACTGATGCAGACGCTCAGGGTGCTGCGGGTAACGGCATTAACATTAAGATCGTAGCTGATAGTACTGGTACCGAGGGAGCTGCTTGGGATCAGGCTTCTAAAACGGTGACCGTTACACTGGATGGCACCAATGGTACTGGTGGTGTTTATGCCGCATCTGATATTGAAGCGTTGATTCAAGCCCTTGGCGATAAGAGCGGTAATGACGGCATTGACTTCACCAACTTCACAGTAACTGGCGCTGGCACTGTTGATGCAACCACCGATGGTGATATCGGCGAAGCCGCGCTGGCTGGCGGTGCAGATGCTAATGATGTGACTGTTACCGTCACGACCCCTGATGGAACTGCCACTCAGAATATTGCTGCGGCTGACTGGACCGGCAATGTAGCCATCAACGCTGGCGGCGTAACTGCCACAATTGACGCTGACAACACCACTTGGGATGGTACCGAAGCAACCATTGGAACTGTTGCGGCCCCCGCTGCTGGCGGCGGCGCTGCTGCTGACCCGGTTGGTTCCTTCAAGATCAATGGTGTGTCGTTCGATGACATTGACCTGGCTGGTGCTACCACTACCAAGGATGTAGCCGCAGCGGTTATGAAGAAACTGAACAACGATACTGATGCAACAGAGATTACGGACCTCGATCTCTTTGGCGACGGTACTCTGTACGATGTCAAGCTGAACGGCACCAAGCTGACCTTCACTCTGAAGAGCGATCCCACCGAGGACAACATCAAGGGCAACTTCGACTGGGATATGACCGCTACCGCCGGCAACTTCAAGGGCAACCACACCGCCGGTACCAACGTTGTCACCGCCGGTTCCGTGGAGAGCGCCGGCGTTCGCGCCAACACCGTGTTCAAGATCACGACCGACGATCTGAAGGACGGCACCGAGATCGAGCTGGACGGCAAGAAGGTCACTATCTCCGTCGGCCCCAACAGCACCGTTAAGGACGGCGAGGGCGTTGTGAAGCTGACCACCGCCGAGGCCGCCGATCTGAATCTGGCTCTGGGCAAGATCTCCGAGGCATTCGGCGGCGAGACGGACAACTTCACCGTCTCCGTGAACAACGGAGTTAACGGTGACACCAACATTGGTTTGGCCATCTACAAGAAGGCCGACTCCAAGAACACTTACACCACCAAGGAGCAGCTGGCCGGCGTGTTCTCCATGAGCGTAGCCAGCGCCGACGCCGACAAGGGCACCGCTCTGAAGCTCCAGATCGGCGACACCTCCGATGATTACAACCAGCTGAATGTTTCCATCGGCGACATGCACACCTCCGCCATGGGCATTGCCAACCTGAGCATTGCCAAGCAGGACGATGCCGCCAATGCCATCCAGACCATCCGCAACGCCATCAACTACGTCTCCGGCGTCCGCGGCGACCTGGGCGCGACCCAGAACCGTCTGGAGCACACCGCCAACAACCTGTCCGTGATGGCCGAGAACATCCAGGACGCCGAGTCCACCATCCGCGACACCGACGTGGCCGAGGAAATGATGAGCTACGTCAAGAACAACATCCTGGTCCAGTCCGCCCAGGCCATGCTGGCTCAGGCCAACCAGGTGCCTCAGGGCGTGCTCCAGCTGCTGGGCTAATCTTCCCAAGGCTGAAACGCCAGTCAATACGCATAGCAAAGGGGGCCGGGCGCAAGCCCGGTCCCCGTTTCGCATTCCCTCCCCCATTCTACCAAAAAACGAGGTGTAACCATGCCCACTCGGATTGAGATCAACAACGAACTGCGCCCCGCGTACTACGATGATTTCCGCTGTCTGGCGGCAGGCTGCCGCTACTCCTGCTGCAAGGGCTGGCGGATTTCCTTCAACAAAAAGGACTACCTCTCTCTGAAACGCCAGGAGGGCTCCGAGGAATTCAACGCCCGGATGGACCACGGCCTCCGCCGCATCCGCAAGGGCCCCCTGACGGACATCCATTTCGGGGAATTTGACATGGACAGCGGCGTGTGCCCCCTGCTGCGGGAGGACTGTCTGTGCGACCTGCAGGTAGAGAAGGGGCCCGAGGCCCTGCCGGCGGTGTGCCAGACCTTCCCCCGGACCAAGTCCTATGCGGCCTCCGGGTATCTGGAGCGGAGCCTGTCCCCGGCCTGCGAGGGGGTGCTGGAGCTGCTGTGGAACCTGCCGGATGGGATCGAGTTCCGGGCCGACCCCCTGCCCAAGGCGGAACGGAAAGCCCTGTCCCTCCGCGACGGTCAGCCCCTGGCGGTGTTCTTCCCCCACATCCGGGAGTGGTGCGTGGACATGCTCCAGGACCGGCGGTATCCCCTGGGGAAGCGGATTCTTCTGATGGGCCTGGCCCTGCGGGAGCTGGCGGAGGGCGAGGAGGACGCGGCGGCGTGGCTGCTGCGCTCCCGCGCGCTGGCGGACGGCGGCGCGCCGGACCTGCCGGAGGCGGAGGAATCCGCCGCGCTGCCGATGATGCTGAGCAACCATTTCCGGACGCTGATGCAGCTGCAGACCACGGGGACGGAATTCGCCTCCGTGCCCGGCGATATTTCCAGGGGGCTCGGCATTACGGGGAAGGCCGGCACAAGCCGGGTCACCATCTCCCTGGAACGCTACCAGGCGGCCCGGGCGCGGTACGAGGAGAATTTCGGGGACCGGGAATACTTCATGGAAAATCTGATGACCGCCCTGTTTTTCCATCTGCACCTGCCCATGCTGAGCGGCAGGGAGGAGCTGTGGAAGGGGTACGTAAATTTCTGCAATCTGTATTCGTTTTACCGCTTCATGGCGGTAATGAGCTGCCGCGAGGAGGCGGCGGGGGACAAGGCGGAGCTGTACCGCCTGCTGGTCTGCGCCAGTCGGGGTTTGATCCACAACGGCGCGCGTCAGACCTCCCTCCGGGACGAGTTCTTCCAGAACGACAGTGCCACGCTGGCCCATATGGCGATTTTGCTGGGGGGATGAATGGCAGACGGCGAGGGAGCGGCATTGGCCG
>OFGP01002091.1_pt1 | contig 12501 bp, 8 predicted proteins | sample 1521781 | NCBI WGS metagenome assembly OFGP01 (sample SAMEA3504113, study PRJEB24116) | mouse gut metagenome | biome: mouse gut; feature: mouse-associated habitat; material: faeces | place: Denmark | collected 2011 | reverse complement strand
CCGTTGTTGTATTTTTCCTGTGCGCGGTACTGGTCGATAAGGTTGTAAAGATAAGGGTACTCCCATGTTTTCGAATCATAGATCATGCCGCGCAGCACGTTCTGGGGGTGGGTCCCGAAGTTGGAGCCGTTGCCGTCATAGCAGGCAATCAGGTCTCTGGAAAGATGCGGGATTGCCACGATTCCGCTGTCCTCGGACTCGTCCGCCGCCGGGGCGTGGGTGTTCTGCTTTGACGGGATCCACGGCGCCCATGGACCTCCGTCAAAGAGAGTGTACCAGGAATTGTTGCAGGTGTGGTAGGCCTTTGGGCCTTCCTCCCAGCAGGTTGCGATAGCGCATTTTACAGAAGGATACTTTTCCTTGATGTAATTTGTAAGGTCTGCGTCCATGTAGTAGGAGCCGGTGGATTCCGGGTAGAATCCGAAGATGCCGTAAAATTTTCCGAAGACATCATCCACAATCCGCTTTTTATCCTCCATGGAGAACATCCAGATGCAGAAATCCTTTGTCTTATACTTTTCACGGAACTCCTCGCAGGGAAGGCCGAGAAGGGAGAGGGCAATCTCATCGCCGTACATTTCGTGGTCATTTTTGGCTATCTCCACAGCCTCCTTGTTAAAGAGCGCCGCATAAGTCATGTGTATCGTGACTTTCAGCCCATTTTCATGGGCAAGCCTTTGCTGGGTCCTGAAGATGTCGAGAGATTCTGTCAAAAGCTTTTTATCCCCGATATCTTCCTCTTTTCCATGGCCAGTAACGGTAGCGGAGTACTCCGGAACCATTTCAGGCCTGTGGATCACGTTAAGAATAAATTCACTCATAGTCTTAAACTCCTGTTTTATTAATATAAAAGATGTGCATTGGTGCGTTTATGATAAAAAAAGTCCGGCATGCCGTAATACGTGGCAGCAATGCCGGACGAACGTTACTGTCTATTAAGCGGTTAGCAGCAAGTGCTCACACTGCATTTATTTAACAGCTCCTGTGATGCCTTCTGCGAACTGTTTCTGCAATACGAAGAATACGATCATCGTCGGGATGGAGCAGAAGAGTACGCCGCACATCAGCATGCCGTAGTCGGTCACATATCCTGTGATCAGGTTGGCGATGAGCATCGGCATAGTCAGGGAGTTATTGTCTGTCATGATTACCTTCGGCCACAGATAAGAGTTCCATGCATTCATGAAAGTGATAACTGCCGCAGCCGCATAGGTAGACTTCATAGTCGGGAAGAACATGCGGAAGAATATCTGCACTTCGTTCAGTCCGTCGATGCGGGCCGCCTCAATGATGTCTATCGGGAACGCCCTGGCATTCTGACGGAACATCATGATCATAAAGGGCGTCGATATCATCGGAAGGATGAAACCGAGCGTGCAGTTAAGGAGCCTTGCCTTTGAAAACATCTGGAACAAAGGAACCATGGTCGCCACCTGCGGGATCATCATGGCAAGCAGCAGGATGGAGAATAATTTGTCTTTCCACTTGTCGTGGTAAACCTCGAATCCATAGCCTGCGATAGAGCAGATTAAAAGGCACACGAGAGTTGTCACGATGGCGTACAGGAAAGAGTTCCCCAGCGCGCGCCACAGCGGCTGCTGCGCGGTCAGGTTATTGAAGTTCTCCATAAAATGCCCGCCTGGAAGGATACGCCCTCTGGACACATCCACGGAGGTATTAGTCGCTGCGGATATCATCCAGTACAGCGGGAATACGGAAATAAATGATACAATTATAAGGAAAATATATGTAGGAATCAGCCTGCGCTGAATCATAGAGGAGTTTTTCTTAATCACGCGTATCACCTACTTTCAAGTTGATAAATGCCAGAACCGCAACCATGATGAAGATCAGGAACGCCATCGCAGACGCATAGCCGAAATTCGGTACATTGATGAAACATGTATTGTAAACGTAATGAGACATGGTAATTGTTGCATTTGCAGGCCCGCCCTTTGTCAGGTTGACAGACTCGTCAAAGAGCTGCAGCGTACCGTTGATGGACATGATAAATGTCATGATGATGGTCGGTTTCAGCAGAGGAACCGTAATTCCCCAGAAAGTCTTCCAGCCGTTGGCACCGTCAATCTTTGCCGCCTCATACACAGAATATTCGATATTCTGCAGACCGGACAGATAGAATACCATGTTGTAGCCGGTCCATCTCCACACAAGAGCGATGATGATGACAATCTTCGCGCTGGCTGCGTTCCCCAGGAAGTTATACCCGGACTCTAAGATATGGAGCTTTACTAAAATACTGTTGATCAGCCCTTCCTGTGCAAACAATGACCGGAAGATCAGTGCGTAGGAAACCAGCGAGGTTGCACACGGGAGGAATACGCAGGTACGGAATAATCCTTTAAACTTTAAATCCTTATTGTTTAGCAGCTGTGCAAGCAGGATAGCCAGGATAAGCATGATCGGCACCTGGATAAGAAGATAGAGAAACGTATTGCCGATGGACTTGATAAATACCTTGTCTGCCATCATCCTCTGGTAATTGCTGAATATGGGCTCCGCAAATCTCATGTTGGCTCCGGCTCCTGTCTGGAGCGAGATGAGAAATGCACGGACCATGGGATAAAAACTCATAACAACGATCATCAGTGTCGCCGGTGTCAAAAATGCCCAGCCTGCCGCCTTCTGTTTGGCAACGAGTGTCATTCCTTTTTTGTTGGAATTCACATAAAATCCCCCTTCCTTTCTGATATTTTGCTAAAAAAATAGGGAACCGCAAGCAGTTCCCTATATAAAGCTGCCTTTACTCTGACATCTTGAATTCAAGTGTTTCCTGAGCCTCTTTTAAAGCGTCTTCTTTAGCAGTTCCGTTTGTGATGTTGATGATAGCGGTGTTGACAGCCTCTCTTGCCTCATAGTGGAAAGGAGTCTTTGTAAACTCCGGAATGTGTGAGGAGTACTCTACAAGTGTAGAATAAATCGGCTGTCCGCCGTAGAACTCTACAGGCTCGTTGTAAACTTCAGACTCTCCTGCAGGCAGATAGCAAGCGATACCGGATGTTGCCGGAAGGATTGCATCATAGAACTCTGTGCTGGAGCCAAAGGTCTTTACAAGGAAATCTTTTGCAAGGTCAGGGTTCTTGCAGTTGGAAGTGATATACCAGGAAGAACCGCCGTTGTTTGCATAGTTTGTAGCAGTATCTACACCATCAACCTTAGGAAGTGTAGTGATCTGCCATTTTCCTGACTGATCCTCGATACCTGTCAAGGTAGCGTTCATCCAGTTACCGTTGACGATACCTGCAGCCTCGCCGCCTGTAACGGTTGAGATGTACTCATCCCAGTTGTTTACAAGCTTGACAGCATCTTTTTTGATCATATCTGTGTAAAGATCAATACATTTCTCAGCAACGTCATTGCCTACGATGAAAGCCTCGCCGTTCTCATTTACAAAGTTAGCGCCGCAGGACTGGATCATGAGCATGATTACGTCGCCGCCGGTGGATTCGCTTGTGAGAAGGTATTTGCCGGTCTTTTTGTGGACATCTACAGCAATCTCTGTGAATTTGGACCATGTGATATCTGTCAGGTCTTCAATCTTGTATCCGGCCTCGTCCAGGATATCCGTGCGGTAAAAAGCTGCACAAACGCCGTTGTCATATGGAATGCCGTAGTGCTTGTCGTCCGCCATAGAATAAGACTGCTTTAATGATGCGAAATCATCCCAGTTAACGCCGCAGTCCGTAAGGTCTGTGAAAGCATCCGGATAGCTCTTTAAGAACTTCTGGTAGCTGTTGTCCTGCATCAGTACGATGTCAGGCATCGTGCTGTAGTCACCGGAGTTCGCACACGTTGTGAGCTTGGTCTGGCAGTCGTCGGAAGAAGTCTCGATAATTTCAACCTCAAAGCCGTCATGGTCTTTTGCATACAGCTCGCCAGCCATCTGCATAGCCTTAATGTTGAATGTCTGATCCCATGCCCATACTGTTAATTTGTTGCCGCCTTCAGAGCCGCCGCCTTCGGATGAACCACCTTCGTCAGATGTGCCGCTGTTGCCGCAAGCTGCCAGTGATAATACCATAGCGCCTGCGAGAAGTACTGAGAGTAACTTTCTCTTCATACTTTTATCCTCCTTATTCAATCAAATTGTTTTATGGACATATTATAGCAAGACAAAAAGAAACGAAGATTGCATAAACAAGCATAAAGCGTGCATATTCAATCAAAAATGTAGCCGTTGTATAATATACACAAAAATAAGACATGATTTTTGTGTATATTATACAACGGCGGAGTTAAAAGACATTCGATTACAAATATACTTTGTCGGGATACCGTTTTTTTAAGGTATTCAGCATATCCTCGCTTAAATCCAAAAGAAGCTTGATCTTCTGGGAATTTTCCATGATTATCATGGTATAATATGGAGTGTCTTCCTCATAGGAGGTATAGTCATATTTCGGAAGTTTTATGCTAGGCATCGACTGCATGGTGGGCGCTTGGGGCAGTGACGGCCATGCTGTTAAGGTCCAGCACATGAGCGGTCTTTCGGTAGCGCCTGCCAAGGATCACATCTATGGTAAGAGTCTGGTCTTCCATAGTGTATTCATATTCTCTCTGGCTGAAGATATCATAAAAAAAGTAGAGCGCGACCAGGAGAAAGCCCGGCAGCATGAATCCCTGGGAGATCATAATGCCGAGGAGGAGGAAAAACACGGCGAAGATGAGCATGGTTCTCCGGAGAAGACGGGTGGCGGCTTTCGGCTTTCTCTTTACCTGTTCTACGATTTTATAATTGTACATGCGGGGAGGCCTCCTTTTGTTTCGGTTGGTTTTTGAGATACATCATATCAGCTTGCCGGAAGAAACTCAAGACTCAGTTTATCTTTCGGTATTCCAGCGGTGTTATCCCGGTAATCTTGCGGAACATAGCGATAAAATGACTGACGTCCGAGTATCCGCACTTCCCGGCAATCTGCTGCACTTTCAGATGGGGATACATGATCAAAAGTTCCCTTGCGTGGTTGATCCGGCAGGATGTCAGGTATTCATAGACAGAGCAGCTAAGGAAACGTTTGAATAACCGGGATAAGTATTGGGGGCTCACATAGACCATCCGGCTTAATTCCTGCACGGTAAGCTCCGCATCATAATGAGATTCGATTTCTTTTATTACCGGCTCTACATAGCGCAGATAGAGCGGGTCGTCCGAGAGCGCCCGGTTTAAGGCGCTGTCGGTAAAATTCATCAGCATCCGGTAGCAGTAGATGGACTGGGAGAAAGTATCGGTAGAAAGAGTTTCCCATCTTTCCATGATCTCATCTACCAGTTCTTTGATTTTTAATCCTCTTTCCCGGTCAATGAACAGGATGGACTGATATCCGGTGATGGAGAGGATGCTGCTGTCGATGCGCCCGGTAAATGCGGCGAAAAGGGTTGTCCATTCCGGGCTGTCCTTTATGTAGGAGTGGGGAGTGAAGGGAGCCGTAAGCAGGCCTTCCCCTTCATTTAGGACATAGCTTTCCCCGCGCACCTTCACAATTCCGCGGCCATTCTCGGTCTGTAAGTAGTGGTAGAGGGGGTAGCCTTCCCTCCGGTGCACAAAGTCCTGACTCCAGCGGTTGCCGATGGAGTCGAAGAGAAAGGGTTCGTTTGCAGGGGTATTTCTAAAATGGACCGGCATAAAGATCACCTGTTTCAAAATATTATATTTTTTAGTTTAACATATTGTACTTTTACTTGTCTATATGTATTACAATGACGGAAACGACTTAAAGATAGGAGGATAAATGACATGCGTGTGTTTGACTATGAGAATTTGAAGAATCCAGAGTATTTTCGGGATGGGAGGCTCGATGCCCATTCTGATCATAGATATTATGTCTCGACGATGGATATGGAGCTGGGAACGGAGGAGTTTAAGGAGAGCCTTAACGGGCTTTGGAAGTTTCATTATGCCAGAAATCTTAAGGGGATAATACCGGGATTTGAAAAGACGGATTACTGCTGCAGGAGCTGGGACGACATCCACGTGCCGGCGCATATACAGATGGAAGGATATGATGTTCCGCAGTATGCCAATGTGCAGTATCCGTGGGAGGGCCATGATGAGATCCGGCCGGGGGAGATCCCGGAGCATTTTAATCCGGTGGCAAGCTATGTGAAGTATTTTACCGTGCCGGATCGCATGAAGGGAAAACGGCTTTTCATCTCCTTCCAGGGGGCGGAGAGCGGCCTGGCGCTGTGGCTTAACGGAGAGTTTGTAGGTTACGCGGAGGATTCCTTTACGCCGTCGGAGTTCGAGCTGACGGATTATGTTAAGGACGGGGAAAATAAGCTGGCGGCACAGGTATTTAAGTGGACTAGCGCAAGCTGGTGCGAAGATCAGGACTTCTTCCGGTTTTCCGGCATTTACAGGGATGTCTATCTCTATACCGTGCCGGATATCCATGTGCGTGACATGAAGATAAGCGCGTGTCCGGATGAGGAGCTTAAGAACGGAGCGCTGGAGGTCCGGCTTGGGATGATGGCGGCAGAAAATGCGCGGGGCAGTGCAAGGTTCCAGCTCGTAGGGGACGGAAAAGTCATATCCGAAGAGATCCTGGCGCTGGAGGAGGAAACAGTATGGAGCTGCACCGTAGAAAATCCGGCGCTTTGGAGCGCGGAGGAGCCGAATCTTTATGATCTGACGGTTGAGATTTTTGATGCGGACGGGAACCTTCAGGAAATCATACCGGAAAAAGTAGGTTTCCGGCGGTTTGAGATGAAAAACCGTGTGATGACGCTGAACGGGAAACGGATCGTGTTCAAGGGCGTGAACCGGCATGAATTCAGTTCTGTGAGCGGCCGCGCCGTGACAGAGGCAGAACTCAGAAAAGACCTTGAGGTGATGAAACAGAATAATATCAATGCCATCCGCACCTGCCATTACCCGGATGCGTCGCTGATCTACAGGCTTTGCGATGAGTACGGCATTTATATGATGGACGAGACAAACCTGGAATCCCACGGTTCCTGGGATCTGGCGGCGCTGACCGGAAATACGGAAGATGTTGTGCCAAACGACAGAAAAGAGTGGATGGCCCCTATGCTTGACAGGGTGGAATCTGTTTACCAGAGGGATAAGAACCATCCGGCGGTACTGATCTGGTCCTGCGGGAACGAGTCTTACGGCGGGAAAGTGATCTACGAGATGTCACAGCGTTTCAGAAAGCTTGACCCGAAGCGTCTGGTTCATTATGAAGGAGTTTTCAATGACCGCAGGTACAACGATACAAGCGATATGGAGAGCCAGATGTATACGCCGGTGGAGAAGATTAAGGAATTTCTGGCAAAAGACAGGAGCAAGCCGTTCATCTGTTGCGAATATGCCCATGCCATGGGAAATTCCTGCGGGGCAATGCACAAATATACAGACCTGACCGATACGGATGAGCTTTATCAGGGAGGTTTTATCTGGGATTATATCGACCAGTCCATCGGGAAGAAGGACAGGTACGGCAAGACGTTCCAGGCTTACGGCGGTGATTTCGGCGAGCGTCCGGCTGACTACAGTTTCAGCGGAAACGGAATTGTGTACGGGGGAGACCGGGAGCCTTCTCCGAAGATGCAGGAAGTAAAGTTCAATTATCAGAACATCACGGCAGAGGTAAGCCGTACAGAAGTGAAGGTTATCAATAAAAACCTGTTTGTGGGCACAGGCTCTTTTGAGTGCCGTGTAAGCATTGCGAGGGATGGCAGTGTGATAAGGCGGACGATCCTTGAGACGGATGTAAAGCCTTTAGAGGAGAAGACTTACGGACTTCCCTTTGCGGAGGAGACGCTGCCGGGAGAGTATGCGGTTACGGTATCGTTCCATCTGAAAGAGGATAAGGTCTGGGCGAAGAAAGGGCATGAGGTGGCTTTCGGGCAGTTTGTGTACAGCGCAGAGGGGGCATCCGCAGGCAGTAAGATATCTGAGGGCAGAGAGAAAAAACCGGTCATAATAAGGAGCGCCCATAATATCGGCGTGAGGGGAGACCACTTTGAGGCGGTATTTTCAATGATGTACGGCGGGCTTGTGTCCTACAGATTCGGCGGCAAAGAGATGCTTGAAACGATCCCGAAACCAAATTTCTGGCGCGCGCCGGTTGACAATGACCTTGGAAATCAGATGCCTATCCGCTACAGCCAGTGGAAACTTGCCAGTATGTACCTTTCGCACAGGCCAGAAGGGAAAGATCTGTTTGCGCTGTGCAGTCCGGAGATTGAGGAGAAGGAAAAAAGCGTCTCTGTAGGCTTCACCTATTTCATGCCGACCACGCCGAGGACAGAGTGCAAGGTAACTTATGAAGTATTTGGAGACGGACGCATAAAGACGATCCTTTCCTATGACCCGGTAAAAGAGCTTGGGGATATGCCGGAGTTCGGGATGCTGTTCAAGTTCAGCGCGGACTATGACCATGTGAGCTGGTATGGGCTTGGGCCGGAGGAGACTTACGCTGACCGTAAAATGGGTGCGAAACTTGGAATCTACCAGAATCTTGTGAAGGATAATATGGCGGCTTACCTCGTTCCCCAGGAGTGCGGCAACAAAGAAGGAGTCAGGTATGCAGAGATCACAGATGCGAAGGGCAGGGGAATCTGGTTTGCCATGGATTTGGAAAACGGGCCGGTAAGCTTTTCGGCGCTGCCTTATACTCCGCATGAGCTTGAGAATGCCGTGCATCCATTTGAGCTTCCGAACATCCACTATACAGTAGTCCGGGTAGCAAAAGGCCAGATGGGAGTTGCGGGAGACGACAGCTGGGGCTCGCTTACCCATCCGGAGTATCTGCTTGATGTCGGTGAAAAGATGGAATTTAGTTTCTGGTTCGCGGGGATTTAAACGGAAAGATAAGCATTTTTATGGTTGAGAGGAGAAAGTATGAAGATGAGTGAGAAGATGACGGGGAGAGTTACGATTCCTACAGATGTTGACGTGGTAAGCGAGACTCTGGAGCTTGTGAAACGCTGGGGCGCGGATGCGATCCGCGACTGCGACGGAACGGACTATCCGGAAGAGCTGCGGAATGTGGACGCAAAGGTTTATTCGACTTATTATACAACGAGAAAGGATAATGCATGGGCGAAGGCAAATCCGGACGAGATCCAGCAGATGTATATTATGACTCCTTTTTATACGGCGGTGGGGCATAAGCTCTGCATCCATCTGATGAACCATTTATATCCGGATATGCTGGCGGTAAACAGCCGGGATGATATCCGCAGATGGTGGGAGGTCATTGACCGCACGACCGGAGAGGCCGTGCCGTGCGAAAACTGGAGCTACGATGAGGAGAGCGGGGATGTATGCATATCCCCGGCGGAAGAGTTCCATGATTACACGGTAAGTTTTCTGGCATATATTATGTGGGATCCGGTTCACATGTACAATGCGGTGACGAATGACTGGAAAGGCGTGGAAAAACAGATTACTTTTGATGTGCGCCAGCCGAAGACGAAAGCTTTTTCCATGGAGAGGCTGAGAAAATACATTCAGGACAACCCGCATATAGATGTCATCCGGTTTACGACATTTTTCCATCAGTTCACGCTTATCTTTGATGAGCTTGCAAGGGAAAAATATGTGGACTGGTACGGCTACTCTGCATCGGTAAGCCCGTATATTTTAGAGCAGTTCGAGCGCGAGGCAGGCTATAAATTCCGCCCGGAATACATTATCGACCAGGGTTACATGAATAATACTTATCGGATTCCTTCTAAAGAATTTCTGGATTTCCAGGCTTTCCAGCGCAGGGAAGTTGCGAGGCTTGCAAAGGAGATGGCAGACATCACCCACGAGTGCGGGAAAGAGGCGATGATGTTCCTCGGCGACCACTGGATCGGCATGGAGCCTTTTATGGATGAATTTAAGGAGATCGGTCTGGATGCAGTTGTGGGCAGCGTGGGGAACGGGGCGACATTGCGCCTGATCAGTGATATCGAAGGAGTAAGGTATACGGAAGGGCGTTTCCTGCCATACTTTTTCCCGGACACTTTCCACGAGGGAGGCGATCCGGTAAAGGAGGCAAAGATAAACTGGGTGACGGCAAGGCGGGCCATCCTCAGAAAGCCGATCGACCGGATCGGATATGGCGGATACCTGAAACTGGCGCTTAAGTTCCCGGAATTTATTGACTATGTGGAAAGCGTATGCGACGAGTTTCGGACATTGTATGAGAATATCAAGGGAACGAAGGCATATTGCGTAAAGACGGTAGCGGTATTAAACAGCTGGGGGAAGATGCGCGCATGGGGCAACCACATGGTGCACCATGCAATCTATCACCAGAAGAATTACTCCTATGCGGGCATTATCGAGAGCTTGAGCGGCGCTCCTTTTGACGTGCGGTATATAAGTTTTGACGATATCCGTGAGAATCCGTCCGTCCTGGATGAAATAGACGTAATCCTGAATGTGGGGGATGCGTATACTGCCTATTCCGGCGGGGAGAACTGGGCGGATGAAAAGATTCTGACGGCAGTGAAGAGATTTGTTTACCGCGGCGGCGGATTTATCGGCGTGGGAGAGCCGGCGGCATGCCAGAGGGAAGGGCGTTTCTTCCAGCTGGCAAACGTTCTGGGCGTTGAGAAAGAAAGCGGGTTTACCTTGAATGTGGATAAGTATAACTGGGACGAGCATGCCCATTTTATTACCGAGGACTGTAAGGGGCGGATTGACTTTGGCGAGGGTAAGAAGAATATCTTCGCATTGGACGGGACAACCGTAATCTGCCAGCGGGATAAGGAAGTACAGCTTGCGGCGAATACCTTCGGCGAAGGGCGCGGCGTGTATATCAGCGGGCTTCCGTACAGTTTCGAGAACAGCAGGCTTTTGTACCGGGCGATTTTGTGGGCTTCTGGTGCGGAAGATGAACTGAAGCAATGGTTTTCCAGTAATTATAACGTGGAGGTTCATGCTTATATTAAGAACGGGAAGTACTGCGTGGTGAATAATACTTATGAGCCTCAGAGTACAACGGTGTATAAGGGCGACGGGTCAAGTTTTGAACTTGACATGCAGGCAAATGAGATTATCTGGTATGAGATTTAATTGATTCTGAGTAGGGGAAGATGGTCTTCCCCTACTCGATTATTATGTTTCCTGCCTGGCATTCAGATAAAGGGTAACGCTGGTATCCCGGGGACTGCTTTCAATGCGTACCCCGTATTCATTTCCTTCATACAGGCGAATCTTGTTGTGAATGTTTCGTATTCCGAGTCCGGGAGACTCCTGGAATGCAGCGTTGATTCCATTTGAGATATCCTCGTCCAGAAGGCGGTTGATTTCTTCTAATTTTTGGCCGTCAAACCTAATACCATTATCATGAATTGTAATAAACAAACCATTCTGGTCACGTAAAGTACGGATGAGGATTCTACCGTTTTCCTCAATGGATTCCAGACCATGAAAGATTGAATTTTCCACAAGGGGCTGCAAGATCATCTTTGGTATCTTACATTGTCTGGTATCTTCTCCAATCTCCAGTTGATAAGTGATCCGATCTTGAAAACGGATGCGAATCATATATAAATATTTATCTATAATATTCAGCTCATCTTCCAGATTCACCAGAAAATCTCCTTTGATGGAGTAACGGAACAGTCCTGCCATGTTTGTACAGATCTGTGCCACCTCCGGGATTCCATGCATCAGCGAAATGCCTCTCATGCATTGCAGCATGTTATAGAGAAAATGTGGATTGATCTGACTCTGGTAGGCATAGAGCTGAGTCTGGTTTTTGTTCAGTTCCATCTCGTACAGTCTTGCCTGGGAGGCGATGTTGTGCTGGTTCAGAGAGGATATCTTCGCCAGCAGAGAGTTGACGTGGGAGGCGATAGAGCCAATCTCATTCTTTAGGGACGTCTGAATCTGTGGATTTTCATGTTCGTAGTCAATGTCTTCGATTTCGCCATTTAGCCTGTAGATGGGACGGATGATGAAATGTTGTACGGCAAATGCGATATAGATAATGTAAATAAAGGAAAGTACGGCAAGCAGTATCAGCGGGCCTGACTGTATATCTCGAAAAAAATGAACCTGTCCGGTATATACGGTTCCTTCCATCGTTAAATTCGTTGCGGTTACGTCTTGGAAGACCTTGTAAAATTCGGTGTCTGACGGAGGAGAAGGGGCGTCTGGGGCTATATTTGAGTATAAAATCTGTCCGGTTTTAGAGTCCTTGATATCCAGATGCATGTCAAGAGTCGAGTTAACCAGTTTGTATAAAGTGTTGGTTTTGCAGATAATAGCAATATTTCCCAGGGGTTTCCGAAAATTCTCTGAAAAAGAGGTCACAGACACCGTTGAAAAATAGATAAGGAATGGTTCCTCTGTCTTAGGGGTTACATAAAATTCAAAGTAACTCTCTGTATTTTTTTCCACATTTTCAAAATTTTCAATCAAAAATCTTTCCATATCCGCAGAAATGTAGTTAATGATACTGGTTGGAGAATATTTATCCCAGAGAACCACGTCTACCAGGTCGGGAATGTAAGATTTGGACAGTTCCACCAGGT
>OFGP01002084.1_pt1 | contig 12563 bp, 16 predicted proteins | sample 1521781 | NCBI WGS metagenome assembly OFGP01 (sample SAMEA3504113, study PRJEB24116) | mouse gut metagenome | biome: mouse gut; feature: mouse-associated habitat; material: faeces | place: Denmark | collected 2011 | reverse complement strand
ATGGCGGCGATCAGGTCGGCGTGATCCTTCGCGGTGAAGTTCCGCCCGATCAGCTCGCCCGCCGTCCAGGCCCGGGCCGCACCCTCGACCCCCCGCTTGCACCCGGAGAGGGCGGTCTCCGTTTTGGCGGTGTAGAGGATGGTCTCTCCCTCCTCGTCCGTTCCAATGGTGGCGAGGTTCGGGGCGGGCGGAAACGCCGAGGCGTCCGAGACCTCAATAATGGTATCCGCCGCGCCGAGGTTGTTTGTGAGGGTGGCTTGCGGCGAAAACGCAATACCGGGATAGAGCACTGTTGCCATAGAAAAACCTCCTAAACTGTTTTATCCCCGCGGGATTGTATAAAGCCCTGGACAATTAGATCAATGCTGATATAGGCGAGGTCGTCCGGGCGGACCTCCAGGGACAACCAGCTCCCCCTGGGGATCATGTTGTCCGAGCCTGTCAATAGGTCCGTAATATCGAGCTCCGCCGTCCTCCCGGAGAAATCCGCTTTTTTTATCCCATTGATATAAAGCCCGAATTTTTGAGGGTTCCCATATTGATAAATCCCCGGCGTGATATTGTGGGAATGGGAGGGGACCGTTACCTTGTGGGAGTGCCCCGGGATCGTGATCGTGTGCCTATGGTCCGGGATGGTGACGCGGTGAGAGTGGCCGGGGATCGTGGTCGTGTGGGAGTGTGCCGGAATGGTGAGCCTGTGCGAGTGGTCGTCTACGGTGTGCGTGTGCGGCGGGATGGTATGGGAGTGGGCCGGGTGGATATGGGCACCGGAATCCACCCATACTTCGTATCCGTCCGCAATCACGGCCCCGTTTTCATCCACGCCCCCATATATTGCAATCCGCACTCCGTTATGGAGGCCGTGGTTGTGGACCGCTTGCCCGGTGGTCTGGCTCGGGAGGACGTTCGAGCTTTCGAGGGCCGTCGCGCTGGAGGTGGCCCCGCCGCCGCTGGAGGTGGTTTGTCCGCCGCCGCTTGTGGTGGTCGAGGTGGTCCGGCCCCCGTCCGAGCTTGTACGGGTTTGGTCGTCGCTGGTGGTGGTGGTTGAGGTGGTCCGCCCCCCGTCGGAGCTCGTGCGGGTTTGGTCGTCGTTTGTGGTAGAGGTGACAACCTTCGCGGCGTCGCTCTCCGTGCTCTTGGAGTAGGCCCGGAATTTTGTCATTCGCACCTTGACGAGGACCTTGTTTATAATCCGCATTTCCTCCGGGATGAAAAAGTCCATTACCGCCCCGGAGGAGCGGTCACAATTCGCCTGGAGGGCTTGGCTATAAATTTGGGTTGCTCCCTGGGCGTATGTCTGCTCAATCCTCTGGCGGTCCGCCATATCGGCCAGGGAGGAGGCGATCGAGGTCTCCTTGTTCGCCACAACCAGGGAGGACCGCTCCGCGTCCTCATAGTCCCGCTTAATCTCTGTTATGAACGTGTCCACGCTCTCCCCGATCTCCGGGTAAACCATGCGGAGGCGTTTTCCGACCTCGGCCTTGTCAAAGTCGGAGGCGGTCATTTCCTGATAGCCGACCGAATAGGAGACGGCGGGTTCCTGGAGCTCCCGGAGCATAGCCTCCGCCGCGGCCTTGAGGGAGGCCGGGTCCTCATAGCGGCGATCCGTCCATACCCTTTCAATAATCCCGTATTTGTCCGTGATTGCTTTCGGGCTCTGGAGGTATGGGACGCCCCCGTTCACGCTCCCGATCCCGAGCTGGTTCACGCCCTCGCCATAGCCGAGGGGATAGAGGCGGGTCACGATGTTTTGAGGGTCCTTTTGCCGCTGGTAGCTTGTCATATTGTGCCGCCGCCGGACGTACATTTCCGGGCGCCCCGTGGTGTCCAGGCGTTTGAGAGACAGCCGCCACGGATAAACCGCCGTATTTGTCCGCCATATGTAGGGGCCCGCGAGGGGCGTCGCCACGGAAAAGAGGGCGGAGAGGAGGGACTCTTGCTCCCACCCATATTCAAATTGGTTTCTATAGTCGCACTCGTCCAGGACCCAATTTTTCACAAGCTGGTGATCCAGGACGTACCGGATCACGTCGGGGGTATAGGTCCCGAGGTTCCCGACAACGTGATACCCGAAAAGAATATTGTCAATCAGAGTCGCGAGGACGTGCTCGCACTGATAGGCCACGCTCCCGGACTCGTCCACGGTCAGGGTCTCCGGCATGATCCGGTAAAGCCCCCCGCCGTTGTGGCGGACGTAATAGAAGGGCTTGCAATACTCATTTTTCGGGTCCTTATACGGGAGGGAAAAATAGAAATACCAAACGGCGTTAATCCGTTCCTGTTCTGAAATGGCGTGAGCGTTCTCCGCGATCGCTACCCGCCGCCGCGATTTATCAAAAATTTCTATCATAGGTATCTCTCCGTATAAATGAGCTGTCCCCGGAGCTGGCCGCCGGAGGCGCTTTCGATAATGAGCCGGAGGAGTTCCCGGGATACGTTGATCCAGTCCCCGGACTGTGTATGCAAGGCGTTTTCCCCATTCAAGAGAACGAGAAAAAGCTCGCTGTCAATCCGCAATTCTCCCCCGGGCGGGATCGTGAGCTGGAGGGTTGTCCGCTCCGTGGTCTGTGAGGTCGCCTCTAACATGGAGGTCAGGACCTCGGAGGCCTTGAGGAGGGCCGGGACATTCTTCGATCCCGCCGCCGCCGCGGTGAGGCGGTCCGCAAGCTCCAGGGGCGCGGGGACATTCTTCGAGCCCTGGGCCCGGGCGGCCAGCACGTCCCGGACGGTCAGGGCCGCGGGCGTGTTCTTCTGTCCGTATATGGAGCCCTGGATGGCCTCGGAGAGGACGGCCCGTGTCACTACGTCCGCCGACATTCTCGCCGTCGTAAATAGGCGGTCAGCCGCCGAGAACGTGGAAATAACAGAGACCGTCCCCCGCGCGGAGCCCTGGAGGGCCTCCGCGTATTTGTCCCGGAAATCAACGGGGATCGCGGCCCCGGCAACCGCCCCCATAGCCTCGGAAAAGCTCTCCGCGATCTCGACCGTCTTTGTCTCCTGGTTGACGGAGTACCGGGCGAGGCTATACCGTCTATCGTTATACATGATTAGTTGATCCCTACCTCCACGGCCCCCTCCGCAATCGTGGGCATATATCCCCGCTTGAGCTCCACGGACTCCGTCAGGGGCTTAATATAGACGGGCTCGCCGGAGGTCTCGGCGGAGTAGAGGGCGGAATAGGTCCAGGTCCCCCACGCGGTTGAGGGCCTGGGAAACGCCGCCGCCTGGGAGTTGCGGGCGATAATCTGGCCGGAGGTCTGCTCCGTCGGGGCCCCGAATGTGAGGGGGACGCGCTGGTAATTGTCCCCGGACAGCTCGGAGCCGGAGGACTCCGGCGAGCCGTTCCAGAGGGAAAAATAGGGCGTGATCCCCTGGATGGAGTTTCCCCGGAGGATATTCAAGACTTTTGTTTTCCACGCCTTGGAGAGGTTCCCGGTGAGGTAGAAAAGCACGTCCCCGGCCAGGAATACCGGGGGCTCCTCCGCCCCGATAATGAGGGGCTCCACAAGCTCGCCCCGGGCGAGCATATTCCCGCCCGTGAGGGAATCCACGACTCCGATATGGGTAATGGTGCCCGCTGCCGAGACGGGGGTCGGAAAAGTAATGTCGGTGAGGTTCTGGACCCCGATCCCGCCGTTGGAATCCGCCGGGGCGGAAAAGTCAATTTCCATCCGCTTATATCCGGTATAGCTTACCTCTGTTCCTGCCGTGCCGCTTTCCCCTGGGTCGTTGAGGTAAAGGGCAAGGTAGCATTTCGCCGGAGCCGCAAAGGTGACGCCGCGGAGGGCGTTCAAAATCCCATTTTCCAGGTAGTCGCAAGCGTACATAATTAAACACTCCTTTTCGCATTTCTCCGTTGCCGCTCTTTCCTTTCTGTGGTAAACTTTCTTCCAGAAAAGGGGGTGATACGAATGATTCCAATGAACGAAAACGCGGCAATCACAAATTCAATCGAGATTGCAAAAATCCTTTGCGCGGCCCGCGGCGATAGATACCCTATCGACGTAGACAGCGCAAACGAGATCGCGGATTTTATTGAAACGCTTCAAAAGCGTTTCACGGAACGCTCGGACAAATCCGATTGATAGTCTCTGCCAGCAAGCACATAGACTCGGATAGTTTCGCAAGTTCCATATAATCCCGATTTTTTGTTTCTGCGGAACGCTCGGAAAGTAGCTGTAACTGCTTTTCGAGCGTTTCTTTGATCTTGTTTTTGTCCATAGTCAAACACTCCTTTTTATAGCTGTTATAGTGATGGTGAGGACGTCCGCGTCGGAGAGGTTCCTCAAAACGATAATGCAAGGGGTCTCCGCTGTGCCCTGGTAGTCGACCGGGTTCTCCCCGGAGGCGATCGGCTGGGTGACGGTCCGCCCGAGGGCAAAGGGCGGGTTATAGTTCCATGTGAGATCAAACTCCCCGTATTTGAGGTGTTGCGCCATAGGGGGGCCGCCGGAGATACGGGCCGTATAGTATTTATCCGGCTCCTTATCGTAGGCGAGCCGCCCGGTCCCGGACAACCAATAGGCGATCTCCCGGCATACCTCCGGGACGGTTTTCCCTTTCGGGCACTTAAACGCACAATGAATTGTCTCCGCCCGCTCGTCGTACACATTCCCGGCCACGCCGTCATAATAGCCGGAGCGGCCCGGGATCACGACCTTTCCCTCCCGCCGCGGGGGGAGAATGATCCGGCCCGTGTCCTGTGTATAAATTCCGAATTTGCTACTATGGACGCCCCGGAAAGAAAAACCGCTCATAAACTGCCGCCTCCTCTCGACCTCTTTTTCTGCTCCGTGAGATAGTAGAGCTCCCGGGCGACCCGCTCCACGTCCTGGTCGTCTCGGACCTCCAGCTTGTCCACATAGATAGCGATACCTCCAGGCGTTCCGCCGTCCTGGCCCCGGACCGCCGCCACGATCGCCGCGGTCTGCCTGTTGATGGCCGCCGAGGCTGGAGGTTCCTCCACTCTGGAGGGGAGGCTTTTCTCCATAGCCGACAAAGCGGTCCGGCCCGCGTCTGCGTAGGTCTCCGCGAGGTTGGCCTTTTCTGCCTCCGCGCCCTTTATAATGCCTTGAATATCAAAGCGGCCCGCCTCGTTGAATTTCTTCGAGGGGGAGGCTTGTTCGACCTCCTTCTTGTAGGCGGCGAGGGCGGCGCGGCCCATTTCGGCATACTTCCGCACGAGCTCCGCCTTTTTACTGGCCGTTCCGTCTATGAGCCCTTGCATATTGTTTTCGCCGATCTGATAGGCGTCGTCGGATAGGTCCATATCCTGGATCGCGTCGTCCAGGTCCCGGACAAGTTCCTCCATTTGATCCGAAAAATCGGTTTCCATTTCGGCCACGGTCTCGGAAAACGCCTCTTTGCCCTTCTCCACCTTTGCGAGCTGTTCATTGAGGGCCGCTATATCCTCCTCGCCGCCCTCCACAATGGCCGCCAAAATTTGCGCGGACTCCTCGGAGCCGTCGGACAGCTTTTTAATTAAGCCCTCGTCCACACCGAGCTCCATAGCCTTTTGAATGTTGGCCGCGTAGGTTTCCATATAGGAGACCTGTCCTTGTAGGGTCCCGATCAGGTTGTCAATGGAGGTTTTCGCCGATCCGTCCAGCTCATTAAAGAGGCCGAGTTGTCCGTCTATGCTCTCCATAGCGGCGTTATAACTTTCCTCATAGGCCGCTTGGAGGGTCTCCATTTTGGCGGTTATATCCTCCACGCGGGAGGTCATTTCCTGGGTTTTGGCGGCGGCCTCCGCCTGTTTCTCTCCGTATTCCCGGGACGCCTCCTCAAGCTCCGCATATTCCGCGGCGTTTTCATCCAGTGCGGCGGTGAGCTCGTTAATATTATTATTAAGCTCCCTTGTATTTCCGACGCCCGTCTCCTCGGCCTCATTCAGCGCAAGACGGGCCTCTGTGAGCCGTGCTTCAATCGCCGCCCGCTCCGTGTCGAGTTCGTTCAACCTGGAGACCTGGGCTTCATATTCTTCCTTTGCGGCGGCCCGTTCGAGTGCGGACGCTAACTCCGCCTCGGTGAGACCCTCCAGGGAATCCCGCTCCTTGTCGTAGGCGAGGCCGAGTTCCGGGATTGCCTCGTTTAGCTCGTCTACCTTTTGTGCGATCAAGTCCTTTTGTAGTGCCGACTTTTCCTCTACGGCGAGGAGTTCTTGTAGAGAGGCGGCGGTCGCGGCGGTGGTCTCTTGCTCTGCCGCCATTGTTTCGGATAATTCCTCATAGGCCGCCTTTGTTTCCTGCATGGACTCTATAAAGGTTTTTGTTCCCTCGTCTGCCTCCTTCGAGGCGGCGATCCATGTCCCTATTGCCACGGTCAGCCCCACAACCGCCGCCGTTACTGCTACAACCGGGTTTGCGGCGAGGAGGTCAAGCGCCACTTTTAGAGCCGCTATAATTTGCGGAGCGGCGGCCAGAGCGGCCACTCCCGCGGACATAGCGCCGAGGGCGGCGGTTACTCCAACGATCGCTCCCACGATCCACGGGTTTTCATTTACAAAATCGGTCGCCCATGTGAAAGCGTCTGCGCCCGAGTTATATAACTTTTCAAGCGCGGGGTTCAGTTGGTCGCCTATGGCAATTTTCAAATTTTCTGAGGCGGTCGTCATTCGCTGTTGTGCAAACTCCGTTGTATCCGCCATAATCTGAAAATTTCGCTCTACAGCCCCGGAGCTGTTCGCCATGACTCCGAGTGTCCGGTCAAATTCTTCCGCCCCGGTATTGAGGAGGGAGAGGGCCGCCTTGCCCGCCGTGGTGCTACTCCATAGGTTAGAGAACGCGGTCGCGTCCCCGTCCACGCTCTCGGAGAGGATCGCCATAATATCGCCGAGGTTTGACCCGCCCTCCATGAGTTCTGAAAAGCTCTTTCCAGTTTGGTCCTACAGAATCCCCGCCACGTTGGAGCCGTTCTTTGCCAGCTCGTCAAGCATAGCGGAGAGGTTGGTTGTCGAAATGGCCGTATTTGTGCCGCTCTTTGTGAGGAGGGCATAGGCGGTCGTCAGGTTTTCAAGGTTCACATGGTAGGCGGCGGCGGATGGGATGATCTGGCCCATGCTGGCGGCCAGCTCGCCGACGGAGGTTTTTCCCTCGTCCTGTGTCTTTACAAGCATAGAGGCCACGCGCTCAGCGTCCGACCCCTCCAATTTGTAGGCGTTGATCGCGGTAGTGAGGACGTCGACGGCGGTCGACGCCTCCGTAAAGCCCGCCGCCGAGGTCTTTGTGTAGCCGTGGCGACGAAATTGACCACGCTCGCCGTATCCACGCCCGCCGACCTCGCCTGATAGGCCGCCTCGGCCAGGGCCCCCACGGCGACGCCTGTCTCATTTGATAAATCTAATAACTGCGCCTTTATATCCGACATTGAATAAATTTTTGTATCTATCAATGTGGATAATTTCGCTAAAGAGGTCTCAAACCCGGCGGAGGCTTGGGCGCACTCCGCGAGGGCGTCCGCAATTTCCTTTACTGTTTTAGCGACGCCCGCCGCGGCCAGGGCGGCGGTGAGTTGTTCGATCCCCTTTTTTGACTTGTCGACTTCGTTTCCAAATTCGTCTATGGAATCCGCGCACCCGTCGGCGCTGTTGCGGGCCTCGTCGAGATAGCCGTTATTCTTGTCGATCTCGTCGGAGAGACCGTTTAACTCGACCTTTGCATTATTAAGCTGTTTTTGCCAGTTTTGGACGCCTCGCTCCGCCGCCGCCTGTCCGGCCTGTGCCTCCTCAAGTTCGGCGTTCCATTTGTCGAACTCCTTTGTGAGGGCCTCTTGCTCTCTGGAGGTGTCCCCGGTGGACCGCCGCAAGGTTTCAAGGGCCCGCTCGCACCGCTCTATATTGCTTTGTGCCGTGGATACCCGGGAGGAGTATTCCTCCTGTGCCCGTTGAGCGTTACGGAGGGCGGCCTCCAGGGTGGAGACCTTCTCCTGTTGCTTTTTATACATGGAATCCAGGGCGGCCCCCTTGGCCGTGAGGGCCTCCATGCTGTTAGCGTTTCCGCGAAATTCGCTCTCCACGAGCGCAAGGCCCGACTTGAGCGTGGACAGTTCGGAATTACAAGCGGCGATCGCCTGTTTATATTGGGCCTCACCCTCGACGGCGAGTTTTGTCGAGATTGTCCTTGCCATGCGCGGCGGCTCCTTTCTATGGCAATAATCAATTTTTTACTTGACATTACCATATTTTCGGGTGATAATTTCCATTGTGAAATGCGACGATTTTCGCAATATAAAAAGTGAGGTGTTTTTTGTGGCTTTAATCTCGTGCCCCGAGTGCGGAAAACAAATTTCCGACTCTACTCCAACGTGTCCGCATTGTGGTTATCGTTTCTCTGTCGATACTTCCCCCGTTGCTCCGCCGTCCCCGACCGAAATCAAACCTTCAAAATCAAATATTCCCATTGGTGTTATTGGGGTTTTAGCTGGTATCGCAATCATTTTAATTTCGATCCCGTTTATAGGGGTGTTCGGGCTTGGAATTTTTAGCATGATTGCGGGTGTTGTCCTGCTTGGCGCCGGCTTCTCTAATATCGCGGGTATGCACGACGTAATTTGTCCTTACTGTAAAAGTTCCGGGAAAATTGCAAAGGGCGCTAAAAATTACAAGTGTTCTACTTGCAAAAAAAGGAGTGTCCGGGAGGACGCCTATCTCAAGCCAGTTTTATAATTCCGCCGCCGGAGGGGTTCGCCCCTCCGGCTTTATTCGTCCTCCGGCTCCCGCTCCTTCTTTACGCCCCGGGCCTGGAGGTAAAGCTCCCAAAGGTCCCCGATCTCTCCAGGTGTGGAGAGGAGGGTCTCTTTTTTTGAGAGGCCGCCCGCTGTCCCCATGCGGATATAATGGGCGCGGGTTACTACGTTTTTTTTTGCGTGTTGAGCTCCGCAAGGCCGAGGTCCACCTCGTCGGCGTCGGCCTCAATCTCCCGGCCATAGCCGAGGGTCAGGGCGGAGGGGATCGCAACCTTGAGGGCGGCGATCTCACTCGGAGCCATTGTCGCCGCGATTGTCTCGGCGTCCGTCATAGGTTCCGTGTCATACCCGAGGCCGCGCCGGACGAGCTCTCCTTGTTCTGCCAGGATTGCGGCGGCCTTGCAAGCGGCGGAAAATCCCTCCCGTGTGTCGCCCTTGATGGCTTCGATCATTTCGCCGGACCCGCCGAAAACCTCTTGAATTTGAAACATAGCCTCCACGGTAAAGGCGAGGTATCGCACCCGGCCCGCAAGGTTGATTTTCACGGCTTTCATAGCACCCTCCTGTAAATTCTTGTAGGGAGGCGGGTTGTCCCGCCTCCCTGTGTGTTACTCCGTCAGGGTATAGTGAGCCTCCAGCACGTCGGAGGCGGCGAATCCCTCAGCGGTGGCGATCGCCTTAATCGTGGTCTCCTCCGTAATCTCAATGGGGGAGGAATAGGCGGGGGAGGTCTCGGTCGGGTCGGAGCCGTCTGTGGTATAGCGGATCACGGCGTCCGGCGTGGTGGTGGCGAGGGCAACGGTCGCGCCGCTGGCGACCGCACCCGCCGCGGGCGTGGCCGTGGGCGTGGCGGCCCGTTTCTTCCCCTTGAGCTGTTTCTTGATCCAGTCGATCGCCTCGGGCTCCGTCTTAAACTCCTCCGTAAACCTCCAGTCGCCCGTCTCACAAGCGAACACTGTAAAAGTCGTGTTGTTGGTCCCGAATGTGATACTGTCGGTTTTGGTCTGCGCGGTGTCGTTTCCGAGGGCGGCCTTGACGAGGGGATAGAAATAGCCCTTGTAAAGGACCTTTTTCCGCCTCATAAGTTTCTTGAAGTACGCAAGGCCGCCCGCCGGGGGATCGTCCCCGACATTGTAGCGGACCATTTTCCCCTCTACGGTGCAACCGTACACGACGCCCGCGACGGGGTCCTCCATGTCGTCGGTCTCCATAGCGATAGAGCCGGAGGAAAACTCCTCCACACTCTCGGCGAGGCCGTCGTCGGCAAAGAGCTTGCCGGAGGCGAGGTTTACGGTGAGGTCCGCCTTGACGAGGCGGCCCACCCGGACGGGTTCCTGGTCCTTGTAGACCGGGAGCTTGCCCTCCGGCTCCTCCGCCACGGGGTTAAAATAGGGATATTTCGCCCCAAAACTTGCCATAGTAAAACCTCCTAAAATTTATAGGTTTCTGCTGTCGAGAAATTGGTTATAGACCCGTTCCCCGGCGTCTGCGGCCTCTTTCTCTTTCTTTTTGTTCGCCGCGTCGATCGCGGGGCGGGCGGCTATGTGCCGCCCCGGGGCCCCGTATTCGTTGATAAAAGCGATCTCGGCGTTTCTTGTGGACCTCCCGCCGCGCTTGCGGGTCCCCTGGGGGTAGATGGTGAGGGAGCGCCCGTCCCTATCCTTTTTTACCTTCCCCTTTTTGACTGACTTCGAGGAAATTCCCAAAGAGTGCGGGCCCTTCCACTGTTTTTCAATCTCGGCCCGCTGGGCCGGGAGGATCACGTCGGCCTCCGCCTCAAGGATGCCCTCAACCACGCTATCCGGTAGGCGAGCCAGGGCGGCGAAATCGTCGGAGAGGGCGTCGAGCCCATTCACGGTGAGGCGTCCCATTCTCTTTCATTCCTCCTCTAAGCCCTCGACGGTTTCACACTCAAAAACATGGTGCTGACCGTCTTTATCCGAGGCGTTGGTATAGGTCGGATAGGTGAAGCCCGCCGAGGCGAGGGCTTTCTTAACGGCCCGCCGCTTTGCGGTAATGTCATAGCCGAGAGGGGCGTATAGATGGACCTGGACGGAGACCCGCTCCTGTTCCGGCTCGTCGTCCCCGTAATTGATCGGGGTTGTGTGGTAATTGAACGTGATGTAAACCGCTTTCTTGCCCTCGTAGGCGTCCGCCTCTGCGGGCGCTATAGGCTCCAGGACGGCCCGCAAGGTTTCATTGATACTCACCCCGCCCCCTCCTCGTCCGGCCCCTCCTGGGCCGTTTCTGGCGGCTCCTGGGCCTCTTTACAGTTGAGTTCGTAGGTCTCGCCGCTTTCGGTGTAGGCCCTCACGACCTCATAGAGGCGGCCCTCGTACTCAACAAGGGTCTCCTCCTGGTAGTCCGCGCCCCGCACCTCCAGGACGAGGGCGATCTTGTCCCCGGCCTGTTTTGCCGTGTAAAACTCGGAGCGCGTGGCGGTCTTTTTGTTGGCGAATACCTCCCGCCGCGTCTTGACCGTTTCCTTGTAGCCGTTCGGTTTTACCCTTTTTTCCTCCCGAATGAGGGCGGCCTCGTCTCTCCAGTACACGGCTACACCTCCCCGCCGACGTAGTCCGAGGACATAGTGAGGGAGACCTTGAGGCGTTCATAGACGGCCCGGAATTTTTCCGCGTCCTCATTGTCGAGGCCAAACTCCGCCTTGATATAGTTCATAACCGCCCGCTTAATGAGCGGGTCCGCCTCGTCCTGGGCCCGCTCGGGGAGGACTCCGCCGAGGGCGAGGTCCACCCGGGCGGCGCGGATCAGGTCCGCGATCTCCCCGTCAAACGCTGTCGACTTCGTTCGTACGGCCTGCCTCCCTGCGGCGAGATACTCCTCCGAGACGTCCGCCGCGGGTTCCCGGGCGGCGGGGCCCCGGCCCGTGCTCTCGCTCATGCTCCGCCTCCTTACGCCCCGGCGCTGGCCTTTTTCTTGATACGGAGGAATCCGTTTTCAGTGATAACATTCCCGCCGATCATAGCCTCGCCCATGACGGCGAGGAGGCCCTCCGCAAACTTATAGTCGCGGGAGACTTCCACGGTGTAGGGCCCGAACAAGTCGAGCTGATAGGCCAGGGGTTTCCCGTATGCCATGCAATAGGAGCCCGCCGCCGAGGTGGTCTTGGAGAGGGCGGGGAGCTCGTCCACAATGCAGAATTTCACCGCGAGGCCGCCGTCCTTGATCGTGCCCGTGGTGGTGCTGTTCTCGGAAAACTCAATTTCGTAAACGGCCTTTTTCTCGCTGGTCCCGCGAATGTCGCCGAACGCGATCAGGTCGTCCTTGTTGAGGAGAAGAACACCGCCGCCCTCGACATTGTTCGCGCCGCCATACTTGAGGGCAATCGTGCGGAGGGTTTTCTCGTCAATCTTGCCGATCTCCACGTCGGAGCCCGCCTCAATGGCCGCCGCCTTGAGGATACCCGTCAACTCGGGAATGGTGGCGGCGGGGTCCCCGGTGACGATCAGGCCCCCGGTTTTCTTGCGGAGGGCGGTCAAAGCGCCCTCGGAGACCCGCCCCTGGTAGTTGAGGGGGGTCGTGCGCTGAATGTTCCGGGAGACATAGGAGAGGGTGGAGATCAGGACGGGGGTAATCTTGGCGATACGGAGGACGGGGTCCGTGGTGGCGGGAGCGGTCCCGTCGTCCTTCTTGGTGGCCGCCGTCTGGCCGCCGCTTACCTCGTAGGCCACGGAATCCTCTCCCATACCGTTAGCGTCCACGACGCGGACCATGTCCACGATCCCGGAGACGATATTCTGGCCCGCGTTGATTCCGGAGACGCGGGTCGGCTGGGCGATATTCCCGCTCGTGAGGGTGAGGGAGCGGCAAAGGGCGTCGGTTGCGATCTCCATAGTCCCGCCCGCGGCGAAACGCTGGGCGCG
>OFGP01002077.1_pt1 | contig 12586 bp, 10 predicted proteins | sample 1521781 | NCBI WGS metagenome assembly OFGP01 (sample SAMEA3504113, study PRJEB24116) | mouse gut metagenome | biome: mouse gut; feature: mouse-associated habitat; material: faeces | place: Denmark | collected 2011 | reverse complement strand
AGCCGATTGGAGACCGGGTTTCCATCGGCGTGAATGCGCTTGTCTATAAGCAGGCGATTCCGGATGACAGCGTTGTGACCGCACGCGAGGGGGGGGCATGTGTCATTCAACCGCGGACAAAGCGGGAGTGTATGGCGCAGCGCCATTTTAACCTTCCTGTTTGACCAGATCGCGCTGCCGGTCACGCAGGCCTTGTTTGAAAAAGATGAAAAGGTCCGGCCGGCGGATTTTTTTCCGCTGTGCCGTGTTAAAAATTCTTGAAATATACAAAGGATTCCCGCGTTTTTTGTCCTGCCCGGCGAGAAAGTCTCCCGCTGCTGTGCATTTCGCTGTTGCTTAGACAAGACCCATGGGGATATTAGGAGGATTATCATATGGACGACCAGTCTGTCATTCAGATTTTGGACCTTATACAAACACTTCAGCAGGCCTGTCCGGAGATATATGCCAGTGCGGAAAATGGGCGGGGGGAACTGTTCGAGCGCCTTTGCGATGATATAGAGTCTGGGCTGAACTGCATTATGAATCTGATTGACCAGGCTGAGACCGAGGGCAATCGCAGCCTGCGGCTGATCTGTCAATCGGCTCTGGACGCTTTCAGGCGGATGCGGAACACTTATCCCCAAAATGCAGAACAGTGCTTGAAGAAGATTGAATATGAGTGCCTGCCGCTTTTGCAGGAGGCCTACGCATCTTACTATGTCTATCAATATCTGGCCGATCACCCGGAGCATCTCCCTGAGTACGAGGCGAAGGAGAGAGCCTTGCTGTACGGAAATTCCTATATCGACCGGGCAATTGAAACAGGTCAATATCGTTACGAGGTATCTCTGGTAATCACGGCCTATAATAAACTGGAATATACAAAGCGCTGCGTAGAGAGCCTGCTGGCAAATATTCCGGCGGGGCTGAATTACGAGCTGATTTTAGTAAACCATGGGTCGAACGACGGGACAAAGGAGTATTTTGAGACCATTCACCCAGATAAGCAGCTGGACATCGCGGTAAATGGCGGCGGCGGGAAGGCGGCAGCCAGAATCACGGAAGGCGAGTTCGAGATCTGGATCAGCAACGACATCATTGTCACGCCCCATGCGATTGAGAATCTTCTGGCCTGTATGCGTTCGGATCCCAAAATTGTGTGGGCAGTACCCGCCACGTCGAATGTCAGCAATCTGCAGGCGCTTCCGGCGCAGTACGCCTCACTGGATGGTTTGGCGGAATTTGCCCTTGAGAACAACCGGCAGGATCCCTTCCGCTGGGAACAGCGGACACGGCTGTGCAATCCTATGGATATACGCCGAAGCAGCATGTGGTACGCCTCAAGCGGACTTGCGCTGTATAGCCAATGTATACATCCCCTTCGTCCGGGGCACAGGGCGTCGTTTCCGGATGATCGAACCGCTCTGCTGCTGCGGCGGAACGGCTATAAGATGATGCTGGTTAAAGACGCCTATTGCCACCATTTTGGGTCTGTCACATGGAAATCCATCATCCGGCAGCAGGGGGAGTCGGCCTATTATGCGGAGGGACGGCAGGATTTTATCAGTATTTTTGGGGTAGACCCGTGGGGGACTGGATTTTGCTTTGACCCTGTGTTTTTGGAGCGCATCGTCGGAGAGAGCACGGGCCATATAGAGATTCTGGGCGTGAATTGCGGTCTGGGAAGCAGCTCGTTGAAGATCAAAGAACAGATTAAAGAATACTGCCGCAACCTGGATGTGTGTCTTACCAATATAACCGGCAGTGAAAAATTTTTGGAGGATTTGGCGGGAGTCAGCGACAGGGTTAAAAAAATCGACTCTCTCAAAAAGCTCCAGAGCTTTCTCTCCAAAAGGCGCTTTGACTATATTGTATGGGAAGACCCGTTTTCCCAGGAGATCAGCGAGCAAAAGATTCTTCGGCTTTTGCTTCAGTCCCTTGCTCCGGCGGGGCAGCTGCTTGCAAAGAGGGACTTCCGCACAGATGCCATATGGACAGAATTAGGAGACGGCTGGTTCCGCCACATCAAGCCGGGGACACGCTGAAAAGGGAAAAACCGATACGGGGCAGAAATTTGCCGATGGAGCAGGACTGGAGCACTGATTTTATGAAATCAACATTCTCTTTTTCGAAGGATTTGCAAATTATTTTGTATGGTGTAAATCGTGCTTCGGAAGAAATATACGAATCTCTAGCCAAGACGGGATTTACTGTAACGGCCTATTTTGACCGGAGATACGAGGAGCTGCATGAAAAGTGTCCTGTTCCGGTGTATGGACTGGAAAAACATCCCTTTGCGGCTCTGGACAAAACCAAGTTCTGTGTTGTCATCATGCTGCAAAACGCAATGCAGCACGAGGCGATCGCCATGGAGCTTTTACGGCAGGGATTTCATAAAGTCCTCTTTGCTCCCATGAAGAGCCGGCTGGAGGAACGGGCTGCGCTGACATTTCGATGTCAATACAATATGCTGATGGCCGGCCAGTTTCAAATGTTAGGGGAAATTCCGCTTTTGGAGGAGACCATTCTCCAGCCGGAGACCGGCTCCGTTTACGCAATCATACGGGACGAGAGAGACTTTAAAATCGTTTGGTGTCCCGCTGAACTCGTCTATACAAATTCTGCCAGAGTGTGCAAAACACCGGAGAGCCTGCGATATGCAAATATCCCCTTATATTCCCTTGTTCCATATGTGCGCATGTTTGACTACCTCCAGGGAAACGGAGAGGAACCCCGGCAGTATTTGGATGAGTACGGCGTCAACAGCTGTAAGTATACGAATTCTTTGACAGATGCGGCGGTTGTTCTCCAAAGGAGCGAGCTGCTCAGCATCTATCAGAATGCGCTCAATAAAGGAATGGATTTCTTCATTTCCTCTGCTCCGCCCGCTGAGTTTTCACCCCAATCCGGCGTGTTTAATTTGCTGGACGGTCATCACCGGAGCCTGTTTCTGGTTATGCGGGAATTTCGGTATATTCCGATTCGCATATCCCGGAGCGATTATAGGAAGTGGAACTGCGTATGCGAGGACACGGAGCTCAAAAGCTATCTGGACCACAACGGAAAACGGTTTCCAATCCTGCATCCCAGGTATCACAAAGTCAACGAACCCGCCGATCGAAACGATTTGCTCCAATTGGAGTCGATCCAAAAGTATCTAAGCGGCGGCCAAAGCACATGGCGGCAATTGCTGAGGGGGAAGCATACGCTGGATCTCAGCGGCACCTTCGGGTACTATGCCCGCAATGCCCTGCGCATGGGGGCGGAGAGCTCCGCGATATACGTTTCTGAGGGGGAGGGGCTGGCCCGGGAAGTCAACGCTTTGGAGGGGTTTCCAGGCATCCCGGTGCTTCGTGACTGGAGTGAAGCCGCCCACGGGACATATCACACGCTTTTTGTGATGAAAGCTCTGATGGATCTGCCTTTGGAGGAGAAACGGGTATGGATAGACCGGGGTGCTGAAATATGTCAAGAGGAATGTTTCATCATTTCGCGAGACGCTGCGGAACTGGAGCTGTGGCGCTGCCGGTTTTCAGAAGCTGGGGAGCTGAGAACTCTTTTCGATCAGGGCCGGATTGTGAAGCTCTATGTGCTGCAAAAATAGCCGAGGAGGGGGGGATATGTCTTGATCTATGCCGATATGTACACCATACAAAAAGAGGACCCGATTCTTCTGTATGGCGCCGCTACAACCGGAGCGATTCTGTATGGGAATTTAACAGACGCCGGATACCGCGTTGCCGCCTTCATAGATCAGCGAGCGCATGAAATTGACTCGTATTACGGCCTGCCCGTTTGGGACCCTGCGGCGGCAGGCCGCTATGCCGAACAATATGCCGCCGTGGTGATCATAGCAATTAAAAATGTCTTTGAACATGAGCGGATAGCGGAGAGCCTGTGGAATTTGGGCTTTGAAAAAATTATCTTTCGCCCTTACCGCTCTGTGTGCGGAGAAGAGACTGAGACCGAGCGTATGCTGAACACAGCTTATGACCGGATCATCAGCAGAGAGGGTATTGTCAATATCCCGGCCTGTCCTGCGGTGACAGGCCGGGAGCGGCAGACCTTGAAAGATCACGCGGTCATCCTCGATCAGGGCGATTATGTAACTGCAAACATTTTTGCGCCCTATGTGTTTACGGATTACCACGAAAATGAGGAGGTGCTCTGGGGGGACATACCCTGCCTGGGCCTTTTGCCCCATCTTGGCCTGTTTGATCTGTTCAACGGAAACTGGAACCCGGATTATGCGGAGTACATGAAGTACTGCCGTCAGGCCGCGGAGGAAAGCGGCGGCATCGTAACCTCCAAGGCGTGGGAGGCCAGCGTTTATCGCAATCGCATGGATGTATTTAATCATATGGAGTATTCCTGGGAGCACGACCGAAACTTTTTTGTCAGGAACGCGGTGGAGGGGTGCTACAATCCAAAGGGTTATTTCAACATTCGGAGCGGCAAGCACAGAATTACCTATCTGCTTGCAAAGGCCAGCCGCTATCTCCCGCTGCGGATCAAAAAAGCGGATTACGCTGTTTGGCGCAGAAGAGAACAGGCCAGCCGCGTTGCGGAGCTTTTGTGGAAAAACCGCTCGGAGATTCTGCCGGCGGCACTGGGCAATCCATATCTTTACGACCAGGCGGGCGGTACTCCGGCATTTTACGAAAAAATACTGTTTTCCCTTCTGACCGGAATATTCAAAGACGCCCTTCATTCTGGGAACGCACTTTGCTTTCGGGGAAAGACCATTCTGTTCAGCAAAACTTCCATGGCCCTTTATGCGGATATTTTTCAAATCCTGGGCTTTGAAATTTTTGTCCACGAGAGAAATTCTTTCCGGGAACAGCTGAACGAGGCTGTGCTTTCCGGCGTCCCTGTTCAGCATCTTGAAACGCTGGAGAAGGGACCGGAGACATATGATCTTGCCATTTTGGAGGGAGCCTCTTCCGCTGGAACTGCGCCTGCGCGGATTACTGTGACCGTAAGCGGCGAAATGCGCCCGGGAGAATCGCTTCTCGCCTGTGGAGTGACTGGAGACCGGGTCCAATACGCCTTTTCAAATGTAGCATTTTAAAAATTTATTAGATTGGGGAACTTAACTATGTTGTATGGAAGCGAAGAGCGGCAGGCGCTTGTCCTGCGAGAGGCCTATCAATATGCGGAGACGATTGGAGCAACTCTGATTTTCGGCGCAATGGTTGGGTCCGTATCAAAAAATATTCAATATGCCGACAGCGATTATGACACCCGGTTTTTATATCTTCGTAACGATTTCCCCAATAAGATTTGTATTCCCTCTGAAATGACGGAGGATGAGCTGGTAAAGCGGTATTATCCGGAGGATGAAGTCTTTGAATGGATCCCCTTTTGGGAGGCAACCTCGTTTTTGCAGTTTTTGGTGAACCCCAGCTTCAAGGACGATTTTTCTGTGGGCCTGTACAACATTGTGGGATGGACCTTTCAATCGCCGTATGTCTGGGACCCCTATGGGCTGCAAAACAGGCTTATGCCGCTGATCAACAAGATTTTCAGAAGTGATTATGAGATTGCCTACCACAAAAAGGAGATTGGACTATATTGGGAAAACATTCAGTGTGAGCGAGTGGTTGCAAAAGATTATCTGTATGCGGTTCACGCGGCAGCAACCATTGAGTGGAGTATCAAATATCAAGAGCAGCCCCCCATCAATTTGGAAACGCTTCTTCGGGGACTGGGCCGCAGAGAGATCTGGGCGGAGTCCCAGAAGATATTGAATCAAGCCAGACTCGACGCACGGACGAGGTGGAACGGCGAGAGCAATAAATTGCAGTCTCTGCACTTTGAAATCTTTACACCCCACAATCCCCTTCTCTTGGAGTATGTCAGTCAGTATTATCATATCGACGACAGCCAAGAGACTGGAGGTCAGGCAAAGGCTCCCGTGGGGACTCCGGAAGAAATTGTAAATGATATGTATGAGATCATCTATCGCAGTGTATTTGAAAACGAACCGCTGCAATATATCGGGAAGAGCGAAAAAGGCAAATAGACGATTGTCTATAAAAAAAGCGGTGCGGTAATTTTACATCTCAAACAAGGCCCAAGAGCAGATCTGCAAATCTGACCGTTCCGTCCGCGTACATTTGGAAGGCGTCTTCAAGATCAGGCGCTCCAGACGGCGAGCGGTCTTTTCAAAGGTAGAGAAAAGCGCACCAAAATAAAGCGCGCCGCCAGAGACATGGCGGGATGGGATTGTCAGCGGAAGTGGTTGGAAAGACTGCGGAAATGGTCCCTCTAAATATGATTTGGAGAAAGGTCAAATACTATGAATGAAATTCTTGCATTGTATCAGAAGCTCCATGATTCTTTGGGAACAGATGAGATTTGTGTAGAATTCCGCTCAAAAATGCTGAAAATTATTCAAGATGCCGTTGACAACATCCCCTCCGGCGCTAAAGTCGGCCTTCGCTGCGCAGATCGCTGTATGGCCAGTTTAATAGAGGATATCGATTTTGGAAAGACAAATATAGTTGGAATATACGATCTGATGCGGAGCGGAGAGCTGTTTGCCGGTTATCCCATTCTGAGCGCGGACCAATTGACGGATGAAGCCTGTGATTATGTCATATTTGCTACATACACATATCGAACTGCGATTTTGAAAGAACTCCGCGAGTATAGCGGCAAAATAATTGATATATACAGCTTGCTGAGTGAGCACGGAATACAATTGCGGGGCTCCTTTAATCATTATCAGCTTGGTACGCCGCTGCTGCTCAACTATTTTTATCTGCGGTATTGGGAGGCAGGCAATTTCGCCGTCAAAGAAACCGCGCTGCGGGAATTTTTGCAGGCAGCTTTAGAATATAAGGATTTTGCTTTTATTTCCAAGGTTTACGAGGATGCCGGCGGACCGGACGGAAAACACCCTGTTTTGATCGAGACATGGAAAAGAACTCAGCATTTGCTGGAGACGATTCAGACTAAAATCAGAGAGCGAAAGCAACCGGATGTGATTGCCTTTTGGACCGACGCAATCAGTTACTTCGATCTGGCAGATATGCCTGGCATGAAAGCAAAGATAGACGAAGGCTGCTTTTTTGAACGAGCCTTTACAAATTCGCCGTGGACGCGTCCTGTGATGCAGACAATATTTCAAAAGCTTCTCCCAATTGATGGCTTTCCTGCCACGCAGGAGCCCATTAACCGAGAGTCGAGCCCTTTAATCCGGTATTTAGAAAACAAGGGCTACGAATTTCGATGGGGCTCTTTCCCTGTGTGGGCCATAGACCCGGCATACAGAATCCCCCAGATAAAACAATATATGTCAAACAGCCTCATTTGGTGGTATGGGCTGCAGTCCTTGCTGGCGTCCGAACGGCCCTGCTTCTATATCCTTCACTTTTTTATAGAGGGACACCATCCCACGCTTTCCCCTGATTTGATCAATTTTGATCTGTCGCGGCCAGACCTGTACGCAAAGGAGGCGCAGGCGCTGGAGCAGCGCCGAGGCGTTTTGGCTTATCTTGATCGGTGCCTGATGCTCTATAACCGGCTTCTAGGGACAAAAACTCAACTTTTTTTCAGTGACCACGGAGGTTTTTGGTCCGATACTGCCGAGTGGTCTGAGGAGCGGCTCCATGTGTATTTCCTGATTCTGGGACAGGCTGTGCGGCGGCAGAGAGTGAAGAAATTCTTTTCATTCCTCAATTTTCAGGAGCTGGTACAGTGGCTGATCGAGCCGGAGAGAAACTCTCTGGACTGCGTGTTGATGGATGAAGCCGTCTCACAGGATGTAGATTATTATGGAGAAGATACTGTCAACGCCACAATTAAATATTTCAAAAGAGGTTATCCCCACAACGGGATTGCTTTCCGCGGCATCCGCACCGGAGACTGCAAATATGTCCTCAACGCCCTGGGAGAGGAGTATTACTACATCATCGGAGAAGGCGGTGAGGAAACTCTGACACCACTGGAGGATGACGCGCTGCGGGCAGAGCTGCAGCGCAAATGCGGAACATCTTTCATCGATATTCGCAAATACGACAAATTCAAGCACAGCCGGAAATTATACGAGAGCATCCTGCAGGATCACCCCGAACTGGGCCCCCCGCTTTGGCTCACCGGAGAGGACTGAACGCACATTTCTGAAGAAAAACGCAAGGAGATCAAAACGGATGATTTTATGGCTTATGGGCATTTCCGGAGCCGGCAAGACCACAATTGGACGGAAACTGGAACGGCATTTCAATGATCACAGCGTCAAAAACTATCTGCTGGATGGGGACGAGGTTCGGGACCTGTTTGACCGGGATCTGGGCTACTCCGACGCCGACCGGGAGGCGAATGTAAAGCGGATTATTCTCGGCGCGTACCTTCTGGACCGGAATGACGTCGTGGGGATTATCTGCAACATCTCTCCTCTGGAGCGTCTGCGGGTGCTGGCCCGGAAAAAGATTGCCGGCTACAACGAGATCTATCTCAAAAAGGACCTGCACATCAGCATGGAAAACGATGTGAAGGGCGTCTACCGGGAGAATGCCGGCAAAACACAGCTGGTTGGGATTGACGCCGCGTTTGACGAGCCGCAGTACCCTGATCTTATTCTGGAAGTGGACAAGATGACCGAGGAGGAGACATTTCAGGCCGTTCTGGATTATGTCGCGCAAAAGTACGGCCCGGAGTTTGGAGGCGCCGCACAATGACTGTCATAATCAGTGAGGAAACCCTTCAGGACATCATCAACATCACCACCGGTGTGCTGGCGCCGCTGACGGGATTTATGGATGCCGGAGATTTTCGCAGCGTAGTGGATCACTGCCATTTGAAAAACGGAGAGGTGTTCCCCCTGCCGGTGACGCTGGACCTTCCCAAAGAGCAGTACGAGGAGGCAAAGACGGGACAGAGACTCTCCCTGTCCTTCCGGGGAAAAATCGCCGCCGAGATATCGGTTGACAGTAAATTCATATTGACCGGCTCCGATCTCGAAAAAGTATTCCGGACGTCGGACAATGCCCATCCCGGAGTATGTAAAGAGCGTAAACGGTCTCCTTACCGCGTGGGCGGAGAGGTCACACTGCTGGACCGGACACTCTTGAACGGCGCCCTGCGTCCTGAGGAAACCAAGAGGGTTTTCGCCGCGAAAAACTGGAAAACTGTGGTGGGCTTTCAGACCCGCAATCCCATTCACAAGGCCCACGAGCATATCCAGCGAATCGGGCTGGAGGTTTGTGACGGGCTTTTTATCAACCCCATTGTGGGCTGGAAGAAGACGGGGGACTTTACCGAAGAGGCGGTTATGGCGGCCTACCGGAAGATGGCGCGGGAATTCTATCCGCCGGAGCGTATCCATATTGCGGGGCTGAGAACGCAAATGCGCTATGCAGGTCCCCGGGAGGCGGTTTTTCACGCGCTGATCCGCCGCAATTTGGGCTGCACGCATTTCATCATTGGGCGGGACCATGCAGGCGTTGGAGGATACTACGGCCCCTACGACGCCCACACGCTGGCCCGGGAGCTGGAGCCGGAGCTTGGCATTCAGCTGCTTTTGACACGGGAGCCGTATTACTGCAAAAAGTGCGGGCAAATTGTAACAGACAAGCACTGCGCCCACTACAATACAGATCGCGTGGAGATCAGCGGAACCATTATTCGCAAGTACATACAAGAAGGCTTTATTCCCAATGAGATTATGCTGCGCAGGGAGATTTTTCAAGCCATTCTGGACTGCGGCCAAGTGTTCATTGAGTGATGCCGTGAACTCAAAACTGGCGTTGAAAAAATTAAGGGAGCTTTTAGATCACGACACCTATGAGGCTGTTGCAGAGCTCCTGGCCGGAACGACTGTATACTTTCCCGCAAATGTCAAATTTACAGATCTCGAAGAGCGCAATTTGCAGATCAAGGATGACTTTTTCAGCGGTCAATACGAGGTGACGGACCTGGCGCGAAAGTATGATCTGAGCGTTTCAAGAATCTACAAAATTATCCAGTCCAAGTAAGAACCTGTATTCGCAGGCAGTGTTCAGCGTCTGTGAATACAGGTTCTGGAGCAGTTTTTGAAAATATCGAGAAGCGTTCAGCGGTTTGGAAATGGGCATGGCGGCGCTGCCGTCTTTGGCGGGCGTCAGATCGCCTGCATTTTCCGCCTTGCCCTGCCATCTCCGCCCCGCTGCCGTTTGTCTCATAATTTCCGGGGACCGATCTAAATTGCTCCGTGTTTCGCACTTTCTTGGAGTGTGACCAAACAGGAGCCATATCGCTTGATGGTGTGGTTTTTCTCTGCTAAACTCATAGCGGCAGCTGCAAAGGAGGAATTCACATGACTCTTGAAACACTTTCAGAAAGTGAAATTTTTGTGACGTTTTTGGCCCTGGCGTCTCTGTTGGCAGGGGCTTACATCTGCGGAAAACTGATGGAGGCGGTCCGGGCTCCCAAGGTGATCGGCGAGATCGCCGGCGGTATGCTCTTCGGCGGAACATTTCTCTTCCATTTCTGCCCGGACCTGATGGCTGGGATATTTCAGGCCTATCCTGAGGAGGGAAAGGTGCTGAATCTGTTCTATCAGCTGGGCCTGCTGTTCCTGATGTTCTCCTCCGGCTTCAACACCCGCATTGAAATGGACCGGAAAAACGGAAAAATCATCGGCTGTGTTTTTATGGGGGCAACCGTTCTGCCCATGGCGGCGGCAGTTCCCTTCGTCGGGCTGTTTCGGAACCATTTTATCGGTGAAAATGGCAATGCCGTCTCATTTTTGCTGGTATTTATCATTGGTGTGGCAATCACATCCATTCCCGTCATATCAAAAATATTTTTTGACATGGGAATTATGAATACCCACTTTGCGAATATCGTTCTGACTGTTTCCACGTTTCAGGACCTGTGTCTGTGGATTTTGCTGAATGTGGCGACGCGGATGGCGTCTACCGGAGCGATTGACCTGGTGGATATGCTTCTTGTAATAGCCTTTACACTGGGCATGTTTGCCGTTGCCAAGCTGGCCGGTGATCACATCCGCCGCGGATACGGCAAGGCGCTTAAAGCTACGGATTTTTATACGGTCACTTTTACTGTACTGCTGGCGGTCTCTGCCGTTCTCTATCACTTTGGCATCAATCTCATGTATTCCGCATTTTTGATCGGCTATATCGTCAAGGCGGTGTCTCAGAACGATCCGGAGGCGGACGGGCGGATGGAGGCTGTGGCAAACTTCTCCTTTTCCCTGTTCGTCCCGATTTACTTTGCGCTGGTGGGAATCCAACTGAACCTGATCCACAATTTTTCGCTGGGCAGATTCCTGCTGTTCTTTGCCATCGCCTTCTGTCTGGAGGGCGCCGGGACAGTCTTGATGCTTTTGGCTGCCGATTTGAGACGGCCTGTCATCGTAAACTTTGCCGTAACAATGAATGCCAGAGGCGGACCTGGAATCGTCCTGGCCACAGTGGCCTATTCCTACCAAATCATCAGTGTGGAGTTTTTTACGGTCCTGATCCTTACGACAATGCTCTCTTCGCTGATCGCCGGCTATTGGCTCCGGTATCAGCAGAAAAAGGACGGCAGCGTTTTTATAGAATTGACAAAAACAGACTGAGGAGAAGAAAACGATGCAGAAGTATATTTTGACCACCGGTCCCGCGTTGGCGGGTGAAGTGCCGCTGAACCGGGTCCACAATGATAAAAACATCTATCGGATCAACGGGGCACACGGAGGCATTGCCGATGTGGAGGATGGCATTCGGAACATCCGCAGTCAGGTCCCGGGCGCAGCGATCCTGCTGGATTTGCCGGGAAACAAGGTCCGAACGGCCAACATCCCGGTCGGTATTCGGCTGGAAAAGGGGAAGACGTTTGAAATCGTATCCTCTCAGTTCAACTATCCGGATTTTTATCGTCATCTCAAGCCGGGGATGACCGCCTGGGCCAACGACAGCGTATTTGAATTTGAAGTGGTCTCCGCGGACAGCGGAAAGATTGTGTTCTTATCAAAATCGGACGGCGTTTTGATCAACAATAAGGGCGTCCATGTGCGCGGTATCCACAAGGACATTCCGTTCCTGTTCGAAAAAGACCGGCAGCTGATCCGGCTTGCAAATCAGTATAAACTGGAATATGTGGGACTGTCTTTTGTCCGCACGGCGGAAAATGTAAGGGAAGCGCTGGCTCTGATCGGCGAAGGAACACAGGTGATTTCCAAAATCGAGACCATTGACGCGGTGGAGCAGATCAACGATATCCTGCCGCTGGTAAAATATATCCTGGTGGACCGGGGAGATCTTTCCACCGACATAGGGATCGAAAAGATTCCCCGCTTCCAGAGATATATTATCGACAAGGCGCTGTACTTTGATGTCAAGGTGTTTCTGGCTACACAGGTTCTGAAGAATATGGAGACGAAGCCGATTCCCACCATCGGCGAGATTGAGGCGCTGTATGAGATTATGAAGTCCGGCGTCTACGGTGTCCAGATGTCGGAGGAGACGGCGGTGGGCCGGTATCCGGCGGAGTGTGTCCAGCTGCTGGAGCGCATGAACCGGGAAGTTATGACCGAGAATATCAAGCTCTGAGCAGCCATCAATGGACAAGGGAAAAAACGCGGTCCAGCGGTCAAAACAGCCGCTGGACTGCG
>OFGP01002075.1_pt1 | contig 12590 bp, 9 predicted proteins | sample 1521781 | NCBI WGS metagenome assembly OFGP01 (sample SAMEA3504113, study PRJEB24116) | mouse gut metagenome | biome: mouse gut; feature: mouse-associated habitat; material: faeces | place: Denmark | collected 2011 | reverse complement strand
CTTAGCATCCGTTACGTTTTTATAGAGCGAAAGCGCGGCGACGAAGAAATATTCCGGGCTGACATCCCCTTTGGCAGCATACGCTTCACCGGAAACCGAAAATTGATTTCCGTGAAAAAGTATTGAAAATAAGCGCTTTGTATGTTATCCTTTGATACTGTGAAAGCTAGTGCAAATTTACAAAAACCTACACTTTTCTGCGGAAGGCTGAATCGTTCCTGACGGGATGCTGCGATTCGCCCGGACAGAATATACGGAGGGCAGGCTTATGGGTTCTTCCATAGATTTTTTTGAGCGGACCGGTGAAGGTGCGCCGTATATTAAGGAACAGGAACCGCAAAGCGGCATTCAGAACGTTCAGAATCTGGAGGCCGTCATCAACGAAGGTCTCCGCGTCGCCCTGCTTGAGCCGACTCCGGACCAGTCGCTGGAGGTATTGCTCGAGCATCTGGGAAAAGCGCTTAACGGGGAACGTACCTACATATTTGAGCGGAACAGCTTTGGCGGAGACGATAATACCTATGAGTGGGCGGCAGACGGAGTGGAGCCTGAAAAGGAAAGCCTTCAAAACGTCCCTCCCCAGGTATGCGCCGCCTGGTACCGGAATTTCAGCGTGGGAGGACATATCGTCATCAGGGATTTGGAGGATATCCGCGAGGACGCCCCCCTTCAATATGAAACTCTGAAACGCCAGAACGTCCATTCCCTTGTGGTGGTTCCTCTTTATGACAAAGAAAAGATTATCGGCTTTTACGGCGTGGATAATCCGCCCGTAAAGTCGCTTCAATACGCGTCGAATATGCTTCAGACCGCGGCATATTTTATTGTGTCCTCCCTGAAACGGCGGGACCTGGTCCGTAAGCTGCAAAAACGGAGCTTCAATGTCCTTCATGCCCTCAGCATGGATTATCTGGGCATCTATCAGGTAAACTTCAACACCGATAAATGCGAGATATACCGGGACAACGAAGGGCTGCGGAAGGATTGGAATATCAATTTTGAGGACGGCTATCAGCAGACTATGGAGCGTTTTATCTCCCTGCATGTGCTTCCCCGGGACCAGGAGCGGCTCCGTACCGTCACGGCAAAAGACTATGTGCTTGCCCGGCTTCGGACAAAAAATAAGTTCTATGTCCGCTATCAGGTAAAGGATAATTCCTATGGATTGAAGCACATGGAAATTCATTTTTCCTCCACGGAAAACGCGGCTGAGGATAACTGTGTCATCTTTGCCCACCGGGATGTCAACGCTGTGGTGGAGCAGGAGGAGAAGTACAGGCTTGAGGCAAGGCAGAGCCTGGAGGACATTCTGGAAGGCGCCAGAACCGGAATCTGGACAATCGAGCTGGAAGACGGCTGCCAGCCCAGAATGTATGCAGACCGGACGATGCGTATGCTTCTGGGCGTTTCAGAGGAGATTGAGCCGGAGGCGTGCTACCGGCACTGGTTTGAAAACATCGAGCCGGATTATGTGGCAATGGTTCAGGAATCGGTGCAGGAAATGCTGAAAACCGGACGTTCCGAAGTGGTTTACCCATGGAACCATCCGCAGCTCGGAAAGATTTATGTCCGCTGCGGCGGCGTACCGGATAAGAATTTTAAAAAATCAGGAGCCAGCCTGAGCGGATACCATCAGGACATCACGGAAATCACCGTGACGCGGAAAAAGCAGGAGCAGGCTATTTTGGAGCTGCTGGAAAGGGTAAGGAGGGCAAACTCGGCAAAGAGCGAGTTTCTTTCCCATATGTCCCACGACCTGCGCACCCCCATCAACGGAATTCTGGGAATGCTCTCCATCATGGAGCAAAGCGGGGAGCACCCGCAGCGTCGGCTGGAATGTCAGAAGAAGCTCCGAGTGTCCGCCGAGCACCTCCTGTCCCTTGTCAACGACGTTTTACAGGTCAGCAAGCTGCAGAGCGGAAGGCCGACAGTGGTGCAGGAGCCCTTTGACCTTCATGAAATACTGGAAAACTGCATCATGATGCTGTCCGTTCAGGCGGAAAAAGCCGGAATCCGGCTGGCCCTTGACGAGGCGCAGCTTCACCATAACAGACTGATTGGAAATCCGCTGCAGCTGAAACAGATTTTGATGAACATCATCGACAATGCGCTCAAATATAACCGTCCCCACGGCTCTGTGTCCGTACGGGTAACGGAGTCCGCTTTCGAGGGCGAAACCGCAAACTTCCGGTTTGTGATTGAAGATACCGGAATCGGTATCGGGGAGGACTTCAAGGAGCGCATATTCGAGCCCTTTGCCCAGGAGCATCACGGGGCAAGAACCAACTATAACGGCGCCGGACTCGGAATGTCCATTGCCAAAAAACTGGCGGACCAGATGGAGGGAACCATTGAAGTTGACAGCCAGCCCGGCAAGGGAACCGTAGTTCTGGTCACCCTGCCCCTCCAAATCGACAGGACGCAAAGCGCGCCGCCGGCGGAGGATGGGCAGAACACGCCGGGCAATGTCGCCGGAATGCGCGTTCTTCTGGTGGAGGATAATGAAATCAACTGCGAAATCATGGAGTTCATGTTAAAGCAGGCGGGCGTGGAGGTGGTTACCGCGAACGACGGAAAAGCGGCAGTCGATGAGTTCACAGCATCCGAACCGGGAACCTTTGACTGCATTCTCATGGATTTGATGATGCCGGTCATGAGCGGATACGAGGCGGCCCGTGTGATTCGCGCCCTGGAACGGACGGATGCCGGGACTGTGCCCATCATAGCGCTGTCCGCCAACGCATTTGAAGAGGATATCGCCATGGCAAAGGCGGCCGGAATGAACGAGCACCTGGCAAAGCCGGTGGATATGGGCGTAATGTTCAAAACCATGCAAAAGCTGACAGGCATATAAAATCAGGAAGGCGTATCCTATGGATTCCACAGACAGACTGGCTTTTTTTCACGAACTGTTAAACTGCAATCACACCCTGTTTTGCTGGGAATATGACAGGGATTTTACCCTTATCCATACCGATTACACCGATAACCTGTTTGCAGACGGCTTTCTCGTCTATACAGGACTGTCCGCCCTGCTTGCGGACTATCTGGCGGCAGGTAAAAGTATGCCTGTCATTCTCGAGCTGCCCGGCAATCTTCTGTGGGCCTGCGGCTTTGAAAACCCGGATACCCCGGACTGCCGCATTCATTTGATAGGGCCGGTTTTCAGCGGCCGGGACTCCTGGCTGATTATCAAAAGGCGCCTTGACGCCTATAATCTCTCCGTGCAGACCCGGGCGGCTGTGATGAAAAATTTTGAAAACATCCCGGCAGTTTCCTCCAACATCGTAACCGAATACGCGGTGATGCTTCACTACTGCCTGACCGGGAACAAGGCCGCCCGCGGCGACGTCACCTATCTGTGCGCCGAGGACGCCGCTTTTCCCGATATGCGTAAATCTGACAGCCCGAATTATACCGGCATCTGGTATGCCGAACAGCAGTTATGCAAAATGTTTGCGGACGGCGACCCCATGTATAAGGAAGCCCTCTCCCGGCTCTTTTCCTTTGCCTCCGGCATCGGAGCGGATTACGGGGACGCCCTTCGGGCCCACAAAAATAATCTCCTTGTCTTGCTTACCCTCTGTTCCAGAGCCTGTATCAACGGAGGCTTACAGCCCTCCTCCGCCTACGAGCTTTTTGATTACTATGCGCAAAAAATCGAGGAGTGTACCTCTATGGCCACCGCCTCAAATGTGCGGGGCAAAATGCTGGAGGATTACGTCACCCGCGTCCAGGAGGCCAGAACCCGGACCGGCATTTCCACCCTTATCGAAAATTCCTGCAAGTACATCAGAACTCACCTCGGCTCCCCGCTCTCCATCTCTGAGCTGGCCAGACGCGTGGGATATACGGAGTACTATTTCTCCCACAAGTTCAAAAAGGAAGTGGGCTGCAGCGTCACCGACTTCATTATAAAAGAAAAAATCTCTCAGGCAAAGCTGATGCTGGAGGGCACAAACGACACCATTCAGTCAATCAGCGACGCCTTATCCTTCAGCAACCGGAGCTATTTTTATACCTGTTTTCAAAAACTGACGGGACTCTCCCCCAGCGAATACAGAAAAAGAAACGGAAAGCTGTGAAGCCCGCTCTCCGTTTCCTCTGTTTACCGTCCTTCCGCCATCGCCTTCTTTTCCGCAATACGCTTCTGAACCTTTACCATCTCCTCTTTATCCAGCGTACAGTATTTCATAGCGATAAGCGTAACCACCCAGCCAAGCAGGGGCATACCGAAGTAAATCATCATCGTCATCCAGAAGACTGCCGCCGTAGCCGTATCGCCGGGCTGTGGAACCGTCTGCTTATATCCGATTAACGCCACCGCTCCCGTGGCAATCATTGCGCTGAAGGAAGAAACCAGCTTGTCAATCAGGCTGTAGGTACCAGTAATCACCGCCGGGACATACTTTCCGCTGCGGTCAAGCTCATAGTCGATTATGTCGGCCATAAAAGAGCTGGCCGCTGTTGTCACGCACATTTTGGAGCCGTTGAGCGCCAGCGTAAAGACAACATACAAAATCATTGTCAGCCCCATTGCCGCAATGGAGGAGGGCTCGATTACCACAAAGAAAAGGAACATGAGCGCCGCAACCGCCATACAGATTTTCGTCCAGGTGACAATGGCGTTCTTACTGCCGTATTTGCCGGCATACCTGGCACCGATTACCGCAAAGATAATGGAGGGCGCCATACCGATAACGCTCAGCATGGTTCCAAGCCCCATATTGCCGATAAGAATTCCGCAAAGCATGGTATTGATTACCGCCTGAGAGGCTGTCTGCTGCGCAATCTTATCCGATGCCTGAGCCGCAATATAACACTGGAGGGGCTTGTTTCCTTTCAATACACTGATAATATCCTTCATTTTAAGGGGCTCCTGCTTTCCCACGCCGCCGTAGTACTCCGGCCTGTCAAAGGCGGAAATCCCGACGCTCACCAGAATGATTCCCAGTGTCCCCACGGCAATCGTGACTTTCACAGCCGCAGACAGAAAGCCCTGATTATATTCCCCGCCGTATTTTGGGAGCAGAACCATATTCAGCACAATCGACAATACCATGGGAACCAGATAATTGAACGCCGTCCCCCAGACGCCGATGACGGGACGCTGCTTCGGGTCATTGGTCATAATTGCCGCAAAGGTCTGCGCCGTCATGTTGGTGATGGTATAGCCAATCACATACACCACATATAAAAGAGTAAACACCGCCCAGCCAAAGCCTTTGGACGACATAAAGTCAAACATCGCCCACAGGGCAAGCGCCTCAATCACAAAGCCGGATATCAAAAGCACCCGAAGCTTGCCGAATTTTGTATCCACCTTATCATACAGAAACGCTACCAGCGGGTCAGTAATCCCGTCCAGGATTCTTGTACAGGTCAGAATCACTCCCACCACCGCCGTGGTAACGCCGTAGCCCACGCTGGCGCTGTAGCTGGCCATGCCAATCAGACTGTAGACGCTCATCCCCACAAGGGCGTTGCAGGCAACTAAAATAATCTGCCACATTTTTGCACGGCGGTACTGCACACCGTCGATTTCACTTTGACTTTGTTTTACTCTCCTACCCATAATAAGTCCTCCTGAATAAATTCTGCAGCTCCCCCGGCCGCTTTTTCCGTCTCGCCTTTTCCGGCTGTCATGATAGACTTATTGTAAGATAGTTTTAGAGATGATGCGTTCCTGATTTCATGAAATCGTTTGTTATTTCATTCTTTTTTGCAGTAGGCTGAGCTGTGAAGCGTATTATCCGTTGTCTTCTGAGTTATCATGCAAGGCGCATTGCCCGTTGCTTCCCTGACTTTTATGCAAGGCGCATTGCCCGTCGTTTTCCTGGCTATCATGCAATATCCCGTTTCTGATACACCGCCGCCGCAATCCGGCAGGAGATAAGGAACCAGATGACGGAAATCACAAGAACGATGTTAAAGGCCGGCAGGATATGTTCTTTTACCGGGAGAAAAAGATTGATAAAAAGCACAATTCCCGCAATAATTCCTGTGGACGCCATAAAAGACATCATAAAAACGATTTGCGATTTTTCCGGGTCAAACAGGTAGGCGCAGGGCAGGCTGATGCCCCCGGCCAGCAACGTGGCGCTCATACCGATGCTGCCGTACAGGCACAGGGAGGAAAACGTAACGCCCGCGCCTGCAAGCATAAGTATGATACACGGAATAAGCGCCGTCACAAACCCGGCTGCCGCGAGCAGGACATAAAATACAAACTTCTCCCGGATAATCTGCTCTCTTGAAACCGGCATGACAACCACATTTTTATTCCACTTAGAGCCGGCGTCGCTTGTGATGCTGATGAAAACCGCCGTGGTGGAGGCCACCGGAGCCAGAACCAGAATCGCGCTCCCCTCCAGCAGAAACGACAGCCCGAAGCCCAGAACAATCAGGCAGACGAGGGTTACTAAAATATTGCTCTTTGCGATATAGAGGTCTTTCAACAAAACGCCTTTCATCCTTTTTCCCCCTTTACATAGAGAAGCATAATTTCATCAATGGAGGCCGGGACAACCAATGCCTTCGGATACTTTTTCCGCATCTTTTCCCTGTCTGAAACTAAAACCTGCCATTCATAGTCCATTTTCCGGTACACAATAATATCCTCCTTGTCCAGCGCGTCAAACTGCGCCGCCCCGCACTTGATAACGCCGTACTGCTCCAGCAGCTCATCCTTCGGCCTGGAAAAAACAACCCTTCCCTCATGGATAAATACAATGTAATCGGCAATCTTCTCCAAATCGCCGGTGATATGGGAGGACATCAATATGGAATGTTTTTCGTCCTGCACAAAATCCAGAAGCATATCCAGAATATCGTCCCGTACAACAGGGTCTAGCCCGCTGGTGGCCTCGTCCAGAATCAGTAATTCCGAATGATGGGAAAAGGCGGCGCAAATCGCAAGCTTCATTTTCATTCCCTTTGAAAACTGTCTGATTTGCCTGTCAGCCGGCAAAGAAAACCGTGTAAGCAGGCGGAAATAAGTCTGTTCGTCCCACGAATGATAAATATTTTTCATCACCCTGTTGATTTTCCGGGGGGAAAGAATCTCCGGGTAGTTGCTTCCGTCGAACACCACGCCAAGCTGCTCCTTCGTGTCGCCGTCCAGCTCCTCCTTTCCCAGAATAGAAACCTGCCCCGCCTCCTTCTGAATAAGCCCCAGAACCGCATTGATTGTGGTGCTTTTTCCCGCGCCGTTTTCTCCAATCAGCCCCACGACAGCGCCCCGCGGAACGCTGAAGGAAACCTTATCCAAAGTAAAGTCCTTATAGCTTTTGGTAAGCCCCAAAACCGTCAAAGCATTTTCCATAGTCAGTCCTCCTCATAAAGCAGTCTCAGCAGATTCAGTAATTTATCCAGCGGTATTCCGCTGGTGCGGGCAATCTCAATGGCTTCATTAAAGTGCGCTTCTATTTTTTTCTGCTGCTCCTCCAGATAGAAGTCCTGATTCTGCGCCGATACATAACAGCCCTTCCCGGCCGTCGTCTCTATAAAGCCATCCTCCTGAAGCAAATCGTATGCCTTTTGAACGGTCAGAACGCTGATTTGCAGCGATTTTGCAAGGGAGCGGATGGAGGGCAGGGCCTCTCCGGCTTTCAGCTCCCCGCTCATAATCTGCGCCCTGACCTGGGATGAAATCTGCTCATACAGGGGGCGGCTTATTTTGTTACTCACAACTATTTCCAAGGTTTCACCGGCTTTCTGTTTATAACTGTATTGTTTCGATATATACAGTTTAGTACAGAGTGTGGCGGTTGTCAAGGGGAATGTGCAGAGATGGAAGTAGAAATATGCAAAGGCGGAAGCACAACAAATACTGACACGGTTCGCAAGTCAGCTTATTGTAGTCAAAGACCCCGCAGCAGAGCTGCGGGGTCTTGACCCTCGCGGCATTCGTCAAATGTATCAAACGAAGTTTGTATTGCTTCGCATCCGCTTGACTCATTGCTCGCGGGAATAAAAAACAAAGTGCAAAGCCCGCCGGGATGTCAGAGGCTTTGCACTTTGTTTTCAGAGACTTTCCATAATATTCAGCAGATGGTGATTGAGCTGTATCGTAAACTTAAATTTCATATTACTCATTGCCGTCTTCCTCTCTCAGCCACTCAATCAGCTTTTCCTGTAAAAGCTTTTTATCCGGTAAGTATAATTCATATTTTGAAGCGTAAATATTACTGTCTTTGGGAAGCGTAAGTTCTACCATGCTGTCGCTCTTTTCATTACAGAGTAAAATCCCTATTGTGGGATTTTCGTCCCCGGTTTTTTCATAACGGTCATAGTAATTCACATACATCTGCATCTGTCCCAAATCCTGATGTCTGAGCTTTCCGATTTTCAGGTCAACAAGCACAAAACAGCGAAGTAATCTGTTATATAAAACAAGGTCAACCCGAAAATGTTCTTCATCAAAGGTAAACCTTACCTGCCTGCCGACAAAGGTAAAACCTTTCCCCATTTCCATCAAAAACTCCTGTAAATGGTCTATAATTCTGCTTTCAAGGTCGCTTTCGCTATATTCCGGCTTTTCTTTCAGACCAAGGAATTCCAATATATAAGGGTCTTTTATCACATCTGAAGCTCTTTCAACAACTTGCCCTTTCCTGGATAATTCCATCACTTTGTCTTTTTCAGTACTCAAAGCAAGTCTTTCGTATAACGCACTGTTAAACTGCCTTTTCAGTTCCCGCAGATTCCAGTTATTTTTACCTGATTCCATTTCGTAAAAATGACGCTCGTCTATGTTCTCAATCCTCATCAGAAAAAGATAATGCGACCAGCTAAGTGTAAAATCAGCGTATGCTGACCTGATTTGCCCGTCAGAAATCCGAGACACTGTTTCAGATTTTGTTTTTTGGGAAATCCGAGACACTGTTTCGGATTTTGTGTCGCGATAAGTCAGATAAAACTTACGCATATTTTCGAGATTATCCACCGAAAATCCTTTTCCAAATTTTGCATTCAGTCTTTGTGAAAGCTGTTTAAGTACGCCTTTCCCATAGCCTGCACGCACCTCGCCATGCTGTTGATTTTCCACAATGGCACGACCGATTTCATAATACGTGCGCACCATTACGGAATCGACCTGTGTAACGACGCGCTTTCTTGATTCTTCAATCAGAATTTCTATTTTTTGCACTAAAATATCTGTATCTGCCTGATTAACAATTTCCCTCATCACAGTACCTTTCTTTCCGAAAAATGCAAATCCGTACTTCCGCATACGTTCTGACGGTTCAACGTAATTACCTGTTCATCAGCAAACCTTTTATATCGCCAGCTGTCATTGCCTGAAGTCATACGTGATTGACTCTGCGGCGGCTTTTATACTCTGTCTCTCGCTGAAACCACTTTGCAGTCCGCTCTCACAACTCTGGTTATAGTATATCCGCTTCGCTTTTCAAACGCAATATTGACTTTCCCACATCGCAACTCTCTATTGCTTTCCGGCGCAAAGACCTTTAAAATATAACTAAAACCGCACCCAGACAAGGAGGATACAAAGATGGAAAAAATATTCAGGTATGACGATGTTCCGGTACTCGATACCACTTCCGGACAACTGAAAGGCTATTTTTATGACGGGGCATATATTTTCAAGGGAATCCCCTACGCTCACGCAGACCGGTTCCAGATGCCCGCAGAATCAAAATGGGAGGGCGTAAAAGAGGCCACCTCCTACGGCTTCGTGTGCCCGCTCATGAGCCAGGAAACCCCGAACGGAGAACTGCTTGTCCCCCACCGCTACTGGCCCATGGACGAGCATTGCCAGAATCTGAATATCTGGACAGACACACTGGACGGAAATGCGAAAAAACCCGTGGTAATCTGGCTCCACGGAGGCGGCTATTTTGCCGGTTCCTCCATCGAGCAGGAAGCCTACGACGGCTCTAATATGTGCAAACAGGGCGGCGTCGTTGTGGTCTCCGTGAATCACAGATTAAACATCCTCGGATACCTTGATTTGTCGCCCTTCGGCGAAAAATACCGCAATTCAGGCAACGCCGGACACGCCGACATGGTAGCCGCCTTAAAATGGGTTCACGAAAATATTTCCCTCTTCGGAGGAAATCCCGACAACGTGACCGTCTTTGGACAGTCCGGCGGCGGTATGAAAGTTGCAGATTTAATGCAGATTTCAGAGGCCGACGGCCTGTTCCATAAAGGACTGATTATGAGCGGCGTGGGAAACGCCACCATGCTTCCCTCCTGTACGGGCGACGGACGGGAGCTTGTAAGCGCTCTTTTAAAAGAGCTGGGACTGACGGAAAATGAGGTGGAAAAGCTGGAAACCATACCCTACCCTGAGCTGGTAAGAGCCTATACAAAAGTAAGCCCCTCCATTGCCGCAAAAGGCGGATACATCGGCGGCGCGCCCCTGGTAAACGATTATTACAAGGGAAGTCCCTTAGAATACGGACTGCGCGATGAGGCCCGGGACATTCCCGTTATGATTGGCTCCGTATTCGGAGAATTCTCTTTTGCACCGGCTGCCTTTAACAAAAAAGAACTGACCGGGGAAGCTGCCTCGGACATCATCAAAAAAGTTTACGGGGAACATACAGAGGAAATGATACAGGCATTTGCAAAGGCCTATCCAGGCAAATATCCCACAGACCTCCTGTTTGTTGACCGGGCAATGCGCCAGCCCTCCAAGCAGCTTGCGGCTCTTCACGCCGGAAAAGGAAACGCCGGTACATACCTATACGATTTTACGCTGGAATTTCCGTTTATGCACGACAAAATCGCATGGCACTGTTCGGATATACCGTTCTTCTTCCACAATACCGACAGAGTGGAAATCTGTGGCATTCCCGGCGTAAGCGATAAACTGCAGGAACAGATATTCGGCGCATTTATGGCATTTGCCAAAACCGGAGACCCGAATCATGACGGCCTTCCCGCATGGCCTCCGGTAACCGCGGACAGGGAGCCTACCATGATTTTTGACAGGGAATGCGAGGTCAGGATGAATTTCGACGACGCGTTATATGAGCTGATTGACAGTATTTTACCGCCTTTTAATCTCATGACCGCTATGGAGACACAGGATATCCAGCATTGATTCTTATTTCCAGAATTGGAACGGGCGGGACTGGTTACAGCTTCCCAATCCCGCCTGACTTTCAGATATAATTTTTATCAAAATAAAAGGGAGCATATCATATGGAGCCGAAAAAAATATTAACCGTAATCCCCATGACACAGACACAGAAAGACAGACTTAAACAGTTTCTGCCAAATGCGGAATGCCTCTATACAACTATCTTTGAGGTGACGCGGGAACAGGTGCAGCAGGCGCAGATTATTCTGGGAAACGTACCGGCCGATATGATACAGGCATCGGAAAATCTTGACTGGCTCCACTTAAATTCGGCGGGCTACGAGCCTTATGTGCAAAAAGGCGTCCTTCGTCCGCATACCATACTGACAAACAGCAGCGGCGCTTACGATAAGGCCGTGGCCGAGCATATGTTTGCCATGCTCCTGTCCCTCCAGAAAAAGCTGCACCTGTACAGAGATAACCAGAAGCAGCATCTGTGGGAAGACGAAGAGAGCGTTACCTCCATCACAGACGCCACAATCCTGATTCTCGGCGCCGGTAATATCGGAAAATATTTTGCCGGACTGGCGCATTCCCTTGGCGCATATGTAATCGGTATAAAAAGGACTCCCGGAGAATGCCCGTCCTGCATGGACGAGCTTCACACAATGGAAAAACTTACAGAGCTTCTTCCAAAAGCGGACGCGGTAGTTTCTTTCCTGCCAAGCTCCGACGAGACAAGAGGACTCTTTAATAAAGAATTGTTTGAACTTATGAAGCTGGGAAGCTTTTTCTTAAACGCCGGCAGAGGCGACCTTGTATGCACTGATGATATGTGCGACGCCCTGGAATCCGGTCATTTATCAGGCGCCGCTCTGGACGTAACCGAGCCGGAGCCCCTCCCGGAAAATCACAGACTGTGGGATATTCCGGGTGTGTTTATCACGCCCCACGTTTCCGGCGGCTATCATCTTCCTGAGACTCTGCACAATGTGGTGAATATCTGTCTGGAAAATGTGCGTCGGTATGCAGAAGGGGAGACCCTTTGTAATGTGGTTAACCGCTTTCACAGATAATATTTTTAACATGATTTCTCTTTGTAAAAAATCATATTACGCATTACGGAATTATAATAAAAGATTTTTATTTCAGGAACGCAATCAAAGAATCCTTTTCGCTTCTTCATATCTGCCCACAGTCGTTCCCAGCCCTTCACAGGCTTTCTCCAGCGTCACCTGAAAAAACCGCATAGCGTTCTCAATATCTGTCACAAGACGTCTGGCCTCGCCGCGTTTTATTCCTTCAACAAGGCCAGCCTTTCTTCCCTCTCTCTTTCCTTCTCTTATCCCGGCTTTTCTCCCGGCTGCAATTCCTTCCAGTTTTCCCTCTTCCCGTCCTTTTCTCTCATACTGGTCAAATAATTCACACACGCTTATCTCGTCCTCCTCTCTGATTCCCTGTTTCCTTAGCCATTCCTCCACGCCGTCCGTATCCGTCTCCCCTGAAAGAACCTTTATCATCTTAATCAATGCCG
>OFGP01002074.1_pt1 | contig 12596 bp, 8 predicted proteins | sample 1521781 | NCBI WGS metagenome assembly OFGP01 (sample SAMEA3504113, study PRJEB24116) | mouse gut metagenome | biome: mouse gut; feature: mouse-associated habitat; material: faeces | place: Denmark | collected 2011 | reverse complement strand
AGGAAGCCAGGCTTTTGTGAACTGCCATATCCTCTACAGGAAGGTAATAATAATCTTTGAAATTGGGATAAAAATATTTCAGTTCTCCTGTATAAAGAGGGACCCGCAGTTTTATCTGATTGCGGTCTCCCTTTAGATAAATTTCTCCCTCTGTGCAGGAAAATGGTTTTGGAACAGGAAGTTCCAGGTTCAGAGTCAGAATCAGCTCTTTTCCGGCAGTACCCTCCCAGCTTTCCCAGTCCTGCTGCTGCCAGGAAGAAACCTGAAAGTTTCCTTCCAAAAAACAGGGATAGGACAGCAGGGAAAGTAACGGTATCATTCCTGCCACATCTTCATAGTTGTGGAGTTTCAGAAATTTACAGCTTTCTTCGGAAGGCTGTTTTGTATATTCTGACCAGACAGAGATTAAATCTTTGCCGGAACAGACATCATCCCGTGAAATATCCAGAAACTTTTCCAGAGTTTTCTGTTTCAGATTGGGCAGTTTCAGAATATTCCTGCAGATGGAAATCTGTTTGTAAATATCAATGTGACGGAAGGTATCCAGATTTTCCGGCAGGTGAAAGAGGGTACATCTGCTTTTCAGGAAAGGTATGTCAAATCCCGTTCCGTTGAAGGTAATCAGGGTGTCATACCGGGTCAGGAATTCCAGAAAAGCTGAAATCACCTGTTTTTCTTCCGAAGGGGTTTCTGCAAACAGCTGGGTAATGCACATTTTCCGGTCTGTCTGAAAAGCATATCCAATCATATAAATCTGATTGCGGGCTGAAGAAAAGCCCGTGGTTTCCAAATCAAGGAAAACAGAAGACGGTGTGATATATTTTTCCATGCAGGGGCTGTCTGCAGCAGGGGGAAGTTCTGCATTCCATGTTTTCATGGGTGTCTCCATTCATTATTTACGGTGATAGCCGGTCAGCATGTGGCTGAACCGGCTATCACCGTCTGAAGTCGGATTATTTTCTTACAATTACTTTCATTTTCGCTTTCTTCCCGTTGAAAGTCTTTACCGTGATAATGGCGGTTCCTTTCTTACGGGCAGTTATTTTTCCGGTGGAGGAAACGGTTGCCACTGACTTCTTACTGGAAGAATAGGTGAGCCTGTGGCTGGCAGTACCTTTGGGGAATTTTGCCTTTATCTGGAATTTCCATCCGACTTTTATGGTTTTCGTGGTTGCATTCAGTTTAAATTTGCCAGGCTTCTTCTTAACGGAGATTTTTACCGTGGTCTTCTTTCCATTGGAAGAAGTGATGGTAATTTTGGAGGAACCGGTCTTTTTGGCGCTGATTTTGCCTCCTGCGCTTATGGTGACATTTTTGTTGGAGGCAGTGTAGCGGAGAGTCTTATCCGAAGCATTTTCCGGGAGGACAGAGGCTTTCAGACTGAAAGTTTCTCCTACGCCAAGGGTCAGGTTCTTCACATTTACTTTGATATCCGTAACGACGCGGTTCCTGCGGATGGGAGCCGGATTCTGACCGTCCTCCGGGTCGTCTGTGTCGGTATCGGTGATAATCGGCCTTCTGTTTTCAGAACCGGAAGAACTGCCGGAACCGGAGGAACTGCCAGTATTTTCCGGTTTTGAGGGTCCGGGTTCTGAGGTTCCTGGCCTGTTTTCTCCGGAATCCGGAGGATTCTCCTGTCCGGTCAGAGAAACGGAGATTCCGTTTTCTGTCAGAACAAAGGAATTGTCCATCTCGTCCGTAACGGTAAATCTGCAGGATAAGGAGGCGGTTCCGGAGGTATTTTGGAACGCGGTTTCCAGTTCTTCCAGAGTCAGGGAAACCACGTTGCGGCCCGGATTCAGGGTCTTTTCCCAGGAGACATCTGCGGCTGCCTGGGTATCGTTTTCATGCTCAAAAAATTCTGCTGTAATTGTCACTGCTTTGCTGCCGGAAGTATTGGAAACTACTTCTGCGTTTAGCGTTCCGTTCAGTCTGTTGTTCTTATCGCAGGTAATCTCTGCTTCCAGTTCCGAGGCTTTCAGCGGGTTCTCGTCAGAAGCTGCAATAAAGGAAGTGTCCAATGCTCCGTTCTGCAGAGGGGTTTCCTTACCGTCCAGAACAATGGAATCCTGTCCCGCCGCCTGTATGGAAAGTTCGTTGTTATCTTTCAGGGCAATGACTGCATTACTGCTGTCCAGTTCCACAGTCCGTTCCATGCCGGAAGCATTTACCAGTGTAAAATCTGCCGTTTCTCCGGTCTGGGCCTCTGATTTGAGTTCTATTACAAGTTCCTGGCCGGTGGCTCCGGCTTCACTTATTTCAAGTACAGCATTTTCATCAGTGGAATGGATTTCAGCAAAATAGTCTGAGGTTCCCGTATAGAAGGTAACAGAATCAGGATTGGCAGTTTCGGTCTGTCCTTCCGGTACGTCTGCGGTAAGCCGGTAATTTCCCTCTGGCAGAACAAAGCTGCGAATGCCGCAGAAGGTGTCGTCTTCTCCGTCGGACAGAGGTTTCTGTTCATAGGCTCCTTCGATTTCACTGATATCTCTGCCCTGGGTGTCTGTTGCCATTCCATGTTCCTTGTCGATGGACAGGTACAGGGATTTGTCTTCTTCACTGTAAGCTGTCACACCGTTCAGAGAGGCGCTGAGGGCGCTGTAAGGCACATAGGAAGCTGTTTTGTAACAGGAGTAGGAAATTCCGCTGAGATCTCTGTGAATGGTCAGGGTGTTCAGTCCGCCGGTGTTGTTGGGGTCATATACTCTGACCAGAAAATCTCCGGTATCGCTCTGGTCCACAGAGACAGGAATCACTGCATGGCCGCTGTAAGTGGAGTAGAGCAGGAGCACGATGGGTTCCGCTTCTGAATCAATCCGCAGTCCGCCTGCCCGCTCAAATTCTTCAATTTTCCGGATCAGTTCCCCGTAATGGTTCATATTCTGTCTGATACTGCCGGTATTTCCGGCAATCACAGGATGGAACTGGGAAATCTGACAGGTTTCTATCAATTTTGTCAGGGCTGCATTTTTATTCCCGGGAGCTCTGACGCCATAAAGGGTACCATCAGAAGAGCCATAGTCTGACACAGAGAATTCTTCCGGGTTTTCATAGAATTCCAGTGTGCTTCCGGCCATACCATAGCAGGAGCCGCCCCATCCTCTGTCGATGATGTAATAATAAGTGCCCAGAGAAATACTGCTCAGTGTTTCCACAAACCGCTGTTTCGAAAACCGGTAATTGGCCGGATATCCAAAGGAGGAAAGAGTAGTGGTCCTGGCGTTCCGTGTAGAATCTGTCCTGTCCCAGCAGGGGGATGCTGTTCCAGCTTCCGTTCAGGCTGTTCCAGACGGTCTGGGAAGTCCGGTAGCAGAGGTTCAGCGCGCTGTGGCAGCTGCTGAAACTGTCTGCAGCCCAGTCAGAGGGGATTCCACCGTAAAAGTATGCTTTTTCCAGAGCGGTGTTTCCGGCAAATGCCTGAGTTCCGATAATGGTGACCCCAGCCGGAATATTGACAGAGCGCAGACTGGTGCAGCCTTTCAGAGCCCGGTTTCGGATAGCAGATATCTGTTCCGGAATCAGGAAAGTGTTCAGGCTGGTGCAGTCCGAAAATACGTCTTCTTCCAGTACGGTCAGGTGGGTGCCCAGGGTGACAAAAGGAATGGAACTGCAGCCCTGAAATGCCCCTGCGCCCAGGGAAGAAACTTTTTCCAGTATGAGATTGCCTGTAATAGAAGAATTATTTCGGAAAGCAGCTGTGCCGATAATGCCGGCTGCAGATATATCCGGAAATTTCATGGCGGTACAGTCTGAAAAGGCGTAGTCTCCGATACGGTTCAGGCCAGAGCCTGCTTCCAGACGAATCAGGCTGCCGGCTCCGTAAAAACTGCGGTTTCCAATACTGGTAATATTATCTGCCTCAATGGTCTGGACAGATCCCATATAATCGTTCCAGAGAGGAGGAGCCGCTTCCGTAAAGTCCGGAATGGGGCCTGTTCCGGTAAACACCAGGCTGCCATCGCCTGCGTTGTAAGTCCAGGATACACTGCCGAAGCTGCCTCCTTCCATGGCGTCGTTTTCCGGATCCCATATGCCGAAGGTAAATCCTTTCCAGAATCCGGGATTCCAGTCCCATTTAGTGGAATCCGCTGTTTTATAGAGAATCAGGTTTTCAGAATTTTTGGTTATACTGACCGCACTTAACCGGTCTGAGGGAGCATCTCCTGCAAAATATATGGATTTCAGATTCTTATTAAAAGAAAAGCAGCATTCCGTCAGGGTTTCCAGTGTTCCGGGCAAATACAGCTTTTCCAGTGAATCCGCATGGTTTACAGCATATGGTTTCGGTGTGGTTACCTGGTCCGGGAGATGGTACTCTGTATCTGGTTTCATAGGGGCATAGTAGTAGAAAACCGTATGGTCTTTGCTGTAAATTACGTTATCCAGCGCTTCCAGGTGGGGATTTTCGGAAGATACCGTGACAGTTTCTACCTTCTTACTGGATTTGAAAGGGGCGTCCAGTTCCCGGACTCCTTTGCCAATGTGAACAGTGGTCAGGGCAAGGCAGCTGGAGAATACTTCTTCACCCAATGTTTCCACGCTGTCGGGAATGACCACTTCCTGAATTTTTTCACAGCCCATAAAACCACCTTTGTTGATGCTTTTAAGGCTTTCCGGGAGCAGCAGGCTTTCCAGATTATAACAATGGGCAAATGCCATCTGTCCGATTTCCGTAAGGGTATCCGGCAGTGTCAGGGAAGTAATTTTATTTGCGGTAAAAAATGTATAGGCGTCAATCAGTTCGGTTCCCTCTGCAAGGGTGACGGAAGAAACCGGATTCAATGTGGCATAGGCAAGCGCCCGCCAGAGGGTACCGTCTTCTCTTTTTTCATAAAGGATCTTATCCTGTACCTGGAAATGAGTATTGCCGGCATCCACCTGAATATTGTTCAGGTATGTGGCGGAAAAAGCCCCGGCTCCAATGGAGGATACATTCTGAGGGATGGTAATACTGTTCAGCTTTGTCATGCTGAAAGCGTCTGTGTTTATGGCAGTCAGGCTGTCCGGCAGGGTAACGGATGCCAGTTTCTGGCAACCGGCAAAAGCGCCCTCTCCGATCGTAGTCAGCCCTTCCGGCAGGGAGACAGCTGTAAGGGATTTCAGACCGTAAAAAGCATTTTGTCCAATGGTTTCCAGTCCTGCGCCGCAGGTGACAGTCTGCAGGGAAATGTCCTCATCGAAAGCCAGAGTACCAATGGAGGTAATGCTGTCCGGCAGTTCAATGGATGTCAGGCTGCAGAGGTTTGCCAGTCCATAGCGGCAGATACCGGTGATACCCTCGCTGATGGAAACGGAGGTAATTACTTCCCGGTAGCCGTACCAGGGGCTTGTGGTACGGCCGAACAGGCTCTCGTTCATCTCTCCGGTTCCTTCCAGAATCAGTGTGTAGCAGGTTGGGGAAGCGGATGTGTCCCCATCCGGATATAAATTTCCGTTTTCGTCTACTTCCAGTTTCCAGCTGATGTCGGTTCCGCATTCACCGGAAGTCTCTCCTGTTGGCGGTTCCAGCGCTGCCTGTACGTCTGTGAGCCCGTCAGGGCTGAAAGATGCGGGAAAGAATAAATCCAGCACAAGTACAAACGTCAGCAGAAGGCTGATGATTTTTCCTGTTCTTTTCATAAAAACACTCCTTCTTTCCTGTTATATCAGATTTGTCATATTTCGTAGCTGTTACTTCAGATTATACCGGGATTTCCGGGATTTGGCAAGGAAATGGAGGAGAATAAAAAGAGATTTTGCACTGGTGACAGGAAACATTCCGCTAAAATGAAATAATGCCGGGAACAGAAATAAAAGGAGTTCGGAACTTACATATTCCGGCAGTTTTCCAGGCTATATCAGGACTGGCATTTTATGTATCCGGTTTTGTGCTGAAAAAAGTACAAATTTATCGAAAAAAGATGTGTTATGAAATATAAAATGTGCTATAATTAAAGTTACTGACTTATGCCGCATTTCCAGGCATAAAATATATCATTTAAGATGAACAGCGTAACAGGGAAGGAAACGGAACTGTTATGGGCAGCAGCCTGTATTTTCAGAGGTTCGGGCTGTTGTACTTAAAATATTTCAAAGAAAGTGGGGCACGAAAAATGGGTTTCATGACATTTAAGGGCGGCGTTCATCCGCACGATGGAAAAGAATTTTCCAAGGATAAGCCAATTCGCGAGTTACTGCCCAAAGAAGAGCTGGTATTTCCGGTTTCTCAGCATATCGGAGCACCGGCGGGGCCTGTGGTAGCTGTGGGCGATACCGTGCTGCGGGGACAGAAGATTGCAGAAGCCGGCGGTTTTGTATCCGCGCCGGTTTATTCCTCTGTATCCGGTAAAGTGAAGGCAATCCAGCCGCGCAGAGGAGCAACAGGAGATATGGTGAATGCCATCATTATTGAAAATGATGGAGAAATGAAAGAAGTGGAATATTCCGAAACAGAGGATGTGACTGCTCTTTCCAAAGAGGAAATCATTGGAAAGGTGAAGGAAGCAGGCGTTGTGGGAATGGGTGGAGCCGGTTTTCCGACCCATGTGAAATTATCTCCCAAAGAACCGGATAAGATCGAATATATTATTGCAAACTGCGCGGAGTGCGAGCCTTATCTGACTGCGGACTACCGGCGTATGCTGGAAAATCCGGAAGAACTGATTGCCGGAATGCGCATTGTCCTGCAGCTGTTTGACCATGCGAAAGGCCTGTTCGGCATTGAGGACAACAAGCCGGACTGCATCGCAAAAATGCAGGAACTTACCAGAAACGAACCGCGGATGGAAGTCTGTCCGCTGAAGACAAAATACCCACAGGGCGGAGAGCGTCAGCTCATTTACGCTACCACCCACCGGGAAATCAATTCCACCATGCTTCCCGCAGATGCAGGATGTATTGTGGACAATGTGGAAACACTGATTTCCATTTACAGGGCAGTAAAACTGGGCAAACCTGTAATGAATCGTATTTTTACGGTAACGGGAGATGCTGTGGCTGAGCCGGGCAATTTTGATATCTGCCTGGGTATGAGTTACGGAGAAGTGCTGGAAGCCGCAGGCGGTTTCAAAGTGCAGCCTGAGAAAATTATTTCCGGCGGCCCCATGATGGGATTCTCCATGTTTGGTCTGGACATTCCCACCACCAAAACCTCCTCATCCCTGCTCTGTCTTGCAAAAGATGATGTGGCAGAGACTACTGCATGTATTAACTGCGGCCGGTGCGTGTCTGCCTGTCCGGAACAGATTATTCCCACCAGGCTGGCAAAAATGGCAGGCCACGGGGATATGGCAGGGTTTGAAAAGTGGAACGGGATGGAATGTATTGAGTGCGGAAGCTGCAGTTACATCTGCCCGGCCAAAATACCTCTGGCCCAGTCCATTCGTACCATGAAAAAACAGATTCTTGCAGAGAGAAGAAAAAAATAGAAAGAGGTGTCTTATTGTGAGTGATTTGTATAACGTATCATCCTCATCCCACATTCGTGCCAAAGATACATCCGCAAAAATTATGCTTTATGTGGCGATTGCACTGCTGCCGGCCAGCCTTTTCGGTATCTGGAATTTTGGCCTGAAGGCTCTGATCCTGATTTTAGTATGTGTTGCAACCTGCGTGGCTTCCGAATGGGTTTTTGAGAAACTGATACATAAAAAGAGTACCATCAATGATTTCAGCGCTGTGGTAACAGGGCTTCTGCTGGCGCTGAACCTGCCTCACACCCTGCCCGTCTGGCAGGCAGTTCTGGGCAGCGTATTTGCCATTGTCATTGTAAAAATGCTGTTCGGCGGTCTGGGACAGAATTTCATGAATCCGGCTCTGGGGGCAAGATGCTTTTTGCTGGTATCATTTGCGGGAACCATGACCAGCTTTACCTATGACGGTGTGACGGGAGCTACTCCGCTGGCTCTGTTAAAGAACGGAGAAGCAGTGGATACCATGAAAATGCTGCTGGGAACCACTGCGGGAACCATTGGTGAGACAAGTGTTATCGCAGTTTTGCTGGGAGCGGTTTTTCTGATCCTGATGGGTGTAATTGATCTGACCATTCCGGCAAGCTACATTCTTTCTTTCAGTGTTTTTGTACTGCTGTTCGGCGGCCATGGATTCGATATGACTTATCTGACAGCCCATCTCTGTGGCGGCGGTCTGATGCTGGGTGCATTTTTCATGGCTACGGATTATGTGACTTCTCCCATTACCCCCATGGGAAGAGTGGTATACGGAATTGTCCTTGGTATCCTGACAGGATTATTCCGTCTGTTCGGAGCCAATGCAGAAGGTGTTTCCTTCGCCATTATCCTTGGAAACCTTCTGGTGCCGATTATTGAGAAATTTACCATTCCGAGGGCATTTGGTCAGAAAAAGGAGGTAAAACAGCATGAATAAGAAGATCGTACATGACGCGTTGATTTTAACCGCCTTTACCCTGGTACTGGGATTTTTGCTGGGCGTGGTATATGATATTACAAAGGAACCCATTGCGGCAGCTCAGAAAGCTGCATTGGATGAGGCCTACAAAGTAGTGTTTGCAGATGCACAGACCTTTGAGGAAGATGAAACTTTTGACGCGGCAGCAGCTGCGGAACTGATTGGGGCAAGTGAATTTTCCAAAGATGAGATTACAGCAGTGAACAAAGCCCTGGACGGTTCCGGCAATGTGCTGGGATATGTAATCAATGTAACTTCCCATGAAGGAAGCCAGGCGGATATTTCCTTTTCCGTAGGGATTCAGAATGATGGAACCTTAAACGGATATTCCATTACATCCATCAGTGAAACACCGGGTCTTGGCGTACTGGTACAGGAAGAACCTTTTTATTCCCAGTTTGAGGGAAAGACAGAAGAGACCTATACGGTAGTGAAGACAGCTCCGGCGTCTGACAGTGAGATTCAGGCGGTAACCGGCGCAACCATTTCTTCCAGAGCAGTCACCAACGGCGTCAACGCATGTCTGTTGTATTTCAGAAGTGCTTTGCAGGGAGGTAACTAAGTATGAATAAATATGTAGAACGTTTGTATAACGGTATTATTAAGGAAAATCCTACCTTTGTGCTGATGTTAGGTATGTGTCCCACATTGGCGGTAACATCCTCCGCAGTCAACGGAATCGGTATGGGCCTTTCCACCACAGTGGTGCTTGTTATGTCCAACCTTCTGATTTCCATGTTCCGTAAAGTGATTCCCAACGGAGTGCGTATGCCGGCCTATATCGTGGTGGTAGCTTCTCTGGTTACCATTGTACAGTTTATCATGCAGGCTTATACGCCGGCTCTTTCCGCATCCTTAGGTGTGTATATCCCTCTGATTGTGGTAAACTGTATCATTCTGGGAAGAGCGGAAAGCTATGCTTCCAAAAATCCCATTACGCCTTCCATTTTTGACGGACTGGGCATGGGCCTTGGATTTACCATCGGCCTGACCTGTATCGGTTTAATCCGCCAGATACTGGGAGCAAACCTTGGAATTACTGTATTTATCATGGCGCCCGGCGCATTTCTGGTCCTTGCATTCCTGGTTGCCGGCATGAATGTGGTCCGTGACAAAATGGAAAAGAAAGGCAAACCGCTGGCAGCTCCTTCCGGCTGTATAACCGGAGACTGCGCAAGCTGTTCCCAGTCAGCCATGTGTACCGGAAAACTGCAGGATGCAGCAAAAAAATCAGCAGAACAGGAGGCGAAATAACAGATGAAAGAATTATTGATTATAGCAATCGGCTCTGCCATTGTAAATAATGTAGTGTTAAGCCAGTTCCTCGGAATCTGTCCGTTCCTGGGTGTTTCCAAAAAAACAGAGACAGCAGCCGGAATGGGCGGCGCAGTTATCTTTGTTATTACGCTGGCCTCCTTTGTAACGGGACTGATTTACAAGTTTATTCTGACGCCCTGCCATGTGGAATATCTGCAGACCATTGTATTTATTCTGGTCATTGCGTCGCTGGTACAGTTTGTGGAAATGTTCCTGAAGAAAAATATGCCTCCGCTGTATGAATCCCTGGGTGTGTTTCTTCCGCTGATTACTACCAACTGTGCGGTACTGGGTGTTGCTCTGAACAATGTAAGCAAGGGTTATGATTTACTTCAGGGCGTGGTAAACGGTCTTGCAACCTCCGTTGGATTCTTTATTGCCATCGTTATTATGGCAGGTATCCGTGAGAAGATTGAATATAATGATATTCCCAAACGGTTTCAGGGGACAGCTATTGTGCTGATTACAGCCAGCTTAATGTCAATCGCCTTTATGGGATTCTCAGGAATGATTTAATCCCACAGTTCAGCCATCCCCGGCATTACGGGCGGACTATGCTCCCACAGATGAGCACATAATGCCGGGGATGGAGTGAGCGCCTTTCTATGAGCAAAACGGAGAGCTGCGGCAGCAGCAACACATGGAACATGTGGTTTTGCGAATGGCGCGTCTGAGCTGTGGTTGATAAAAATAGGAGGAAAAGAAATGAATATTACAGCAATTGTCATTGCCGCCCTGGTAGTGGGCGGAACCGGTATCTTCCTTGGCTTTTTCCTTGGAATCTTCGGGGAAAAATTCAAAGTGGAAGTAGATGAGAGAGAAGAAGCAATTCTGGGTGTTCTGCCGGGAAATAACTGCGGCGGCTGCGGCTATGCAGGATGTTCCGGTCTTGCGGCAGCCATTGTCAAAGGCGAGGCTCCGGTAAATCAGTGTCCTGTGGGCGGAGATCCGGTGGCAGCTCAGATTGGTGATATTATGGGCGTTTCTGCAGAAGGCGGCGTCAAAATGGCGGCTTTTGTAAAATGTGCCGGTGACTGCGAAAAAGCAAAACAGGATTATGAATATACCGGCGTGGAGGACTGTGCAGCCATGGCATTTATTCCCGGCGGCGGGCCGAAATCCTGCAGTTACGGATGTCTGGGGTATGGAAGCTGTGTGAAAGCATGTCCTTTTGATGCGGTACATATTATCAACGGTATTGCAGTGGTGGATAAAGATGCCTGCAAGGCCTGCGGAAAATGCGTGGCAGCCTGTCCGAAGAACCTGATTGAACTGGTGCCTTATGATGCAAAGAACAAGGTACAGTGCAATTCCAAAGACAAGGGCAAAGATGTGATGGCAGCCTGCTCTGTAGGTTGTATCGGATGTAAACTCTGTGAAAAGAACTGTCCGGAAGGAGCAGTAACCGTAACAGGTAATATTGCGCATATTGATTATGAGAAGTGTACCGGCTGCGGAGCCTGTGCCGCTGTCTGCCCCAATGCGGTGATTTCCATTGTACCTGAACACAAGCGGAAGCCCGTGGTTCTCTGCCAGAACAAGGACAAGGGGGGCGACACCCGGAAGGCCTGCACCGCTGGCTGTATCGGCTGTATGAAGTGCGCCAAGGCATGCCCCAAGGAGGCCATTACAGTGGAAAACTTCCTGGCGAAGATTGACCAGGATAAGTGCGTGGGCTGTCAGCTCTGCGTGAAGGAATGTCCCATGGGGGTCATCCACGTACCTGCCAGCGAGTAAAACCTGTGGATGAAAAACGCTCTGCCAGATAGGGCGGCGGCGTGAGGCAGTTTTACAACGAGAGCCGGTGCAGTGTAAGCTGTACTGGCTCTCGCATTTCCGGGCTGTGTATCTCGAAAGCAAAGATATTCACGAAATTTAGACGGACTTTTTCCTTGGGATGTGTTGCAAAGTTTTGGAGGATGGGTTATACTAGAACCTGTTTGAAAAGTGTCAAAACGCCAAAGCGGCGGGTTTTCGATTTATGTTTCCCCAATTGTAACACGTTAGCAAAGAATGTGTGCTTAACAGCGAAATTCCTTGCCGCTGTGCATTCTTCCATTTTTCAAACGTATCAATCCCTATTCCAAAGAAAGACGGAGGAATTTTTCATGACGATTACAAAAGACACCATTATTGGCGATATTCTGACCATTGCTCCCCAGACTGCGCCCATTTTTATGGGAATTGGTATGCACTGTCTGGGCTGTCCCGCTTCCCGGGGCGAAACGGTGGAGCAGGCATGTGCGGTACACCAGGTAGACGTTAACGAGCTTCTGACCAAGGTTAACGAGATGATTTCCGCCGGCTGAGACAGAACGGTGTAATTTGCGTGAATCCAAACTTGCAAAAAGCCCCCTGGTGCAGTGGAAAAAGACCATTGCATCAGGGGGTTCCTTGCATAGAAAATTCGGTTGGAAGAAGCTTGCGGAGGCCAGAGAAGCTGGAAGGAGTAATAAAATCAGATTTCAAGCATCCAGCAGGGATAAAATCTGCTTTTTATACCCTAAAAATTCCTCACTCAGCGCAAAATCTATTGTTCTCGGCCGCTGAGAACGAATGGGAAGCTGGGCGGTTATATGCCCAGGCTGTCCGGACAGAATGAAGATCCGATCAGAGAGAAGCACTGCCTCATCAATATCGTGGGTCACCAGTAGAGTGGACAGCCCAAGTTGGCCTATCATATCCAAATACCACCGGTGAAGTTCCCGTTTGGTCAGCGCGTCCAGCGCGGAGAAAGGTTCGTCCAGCAGAACTACCCCTCTGGAACCCAAAAAGGTCCTAAGCAGTGCGGCACGCTGGCGCATTCCTCCGGACAACTGGGCCGGATACTGGTTTTGGGTCCCGTCCAGACCAAATTGGGAGAAGTAGGACAG
>OFGP01002062.1_pt1 | contig 12634 bp, 9 predicted proteins | sample 1521781 | NCBI WGS metagenome assembly OFGP01 (sample SAMEA3504113, study PRJEB24116) | mouse gut metagenome | biome: mouse gut; feature: mouse-associated habitat; material: faeces | place: Denmark | collected 2011 | reverse complement strand
CTCACCGCGGCGGCGCTGACCTATGTGGCGGCGCTGCTGATGAGCCTGCTGCAGCTGCTGCGGTATCTGCTTATCTTTGCCGGGCGGAACGACAGGGGGCGCCGCTGATGGCCGGGGGCAGGGAGGCGGCCCTGGAGACGCTGACCGCCTGCCGGCGGCTGGACGCCTGGTCGGACAATCATCTGAAAACGGCCTGCTGGGATCTGGACCGGCGGGAGGCGGCGCTGGCGTCCCGGCTGGCCTACGGCGTGCTGCAGAACCGTGCGCTGCTGGATTTTTACCTGGACGCCTGCTGCACCCAGGCATTTGACGCGCTGGAGCCCTTTATCCGGGATGTGCTCCGGCTGGGGGCTTACCAGATTCTGTATATGGACCGGGTTCCGGACAGCGCCGCCGTGGACGAGAGCGTGGAGCTGGTGAAGCGGAAGAAGCGGCAGCGGGCCTCCGGCCTGGTCAACGCCGTCCTCCGGCGGCTGAGCCGGGAGAAGGAGCGTCTGCCGGAGATTCCCGGCCGGGACCGGGCGGAGTATCTGGCCCTGCGGTACAGCCACCCGGAATGGCTGGTCCGGCGGCTGGTGGAGCTGCTGGGAGACGGGGAGGCGGAGGAGTACCTCCGGCTGGACAACGAGGCGGCGCCCACCGTCATCCAGCGCAATCCCCTGCGATGCGGCGCGGACCAGCTGACCGAGAGCCTGGCGGCGGACCAGGCAGCCCTGACGCCTCATTCCTGGCTGCCGGACTGCTGGCTGCTGTCCGGAGGAGGAAGCCTGGAGGCCATGCCCGCCTTTCAGAAGGGCTGGTTCCAGGTCCAGGACGCCGCCGCAAGGGCGGCTGCGCTGGCGGCGGAGGTGAAGCCCGGGGACCGGATGCTGGACGTGTGCGCCGCGCCGGGAGGAAAGTCGTTCGCCGCCGCGATGCTCATGGAGGACCGGGGGGAGATCGTCGCCTGCGATATCCACCGCCACAAGCTGGCCCTCATGGAAAAGGGCGCGGAGCGGCTGGGACTGGCCTGCATCCGCACGGAGCTGGCGGACGGACGGGAAACCCGGGAGGAGTGGCTGGAGGGCTTTGACGCGGTGCTGTGCGACGTGCCCTGTTCGGGGCTGGGGATCATCCGGAAGAAGCCGGATATCCGCTACAAGGACCCCACCCAATTGGCGGGCCTGCCCAGGGTGCAGAGCGCCATCCTGGAAAACGCCGCCCGGTATGTGAAGCCCGGCGGGACCCTGCTGTACGCCACCTGTACGATTTTGCCGGAGGAGAACCAGGGCGTGACGGACGCTTTTTTGGCCGGTCACACGGCGTTTCGCCGGGAGAGCTTTTCTCTGCCGGGCTGGACGGAAGAAAACGACGGAAGCCTGACCCTGTGGCCCCAGCGCCACGGGACGGACGGCTTTTACATCTGTAAGATGAGGAAATCATGGGAATAGACATACGGTCCATGACCTTGGAGGAGCTGACGGCGGCCCTGCGGGACATGGGGGAGCCAGCCTTCCGGGGGAAACAGGTATTTACCTGGCTTCACCGGGGCGTCCGCTCCTTTGATGAAATGAGCGACATATCAAAGCCCCTCCGGGAGAAGCTGGCGGGGACCTACCGGGTGGGCGGCCTGGCCGCGGCCCGGAAGCAGGTGTCCCGGACGGACGGCACCATCAAATACCTGTGGGAGCTCCACGACGGCAACTGCATCGAGACGGTGCTCATGCGCTACCGCCACGGCAACACCGTCTGCATTTCCAGCCAGGTGGGGTGCCGCATGGGGTGCGCCTTCTGCGCCTCCACCCTGGGGGGCAAGGTCCGGGACCTGTCGCCGGGAGAAATGCTGGAGCAGGTGATCTTCGCCCAGGCGGACGGGGGCGTGCCAGTCTCCAACATCGTCCTCATGGGCATCGGGGAGCCTCTGGACAACTTCGACAACGTCCTGCGGTTTCTGGAGCTGGTGAACCACCCGCTGGGGCTGCACATCGGCATGCGGCACATCAGCCTGTCCACCTGCGGCCTGATTCCCGGCATCCGCCGCCTGGGGGAGCTGGAGCTGCAGCTGACGCTGTCGGTGTCCCTCCACGCGCCTGACGGGGAAACCCGCAGCCGGATCATGCCGGTGAACCGGGCTTACGGCGTGGACGAGCTGTTTGAGGCCTGTCACGGCTATTTCGATAAAACCGGCCGCCGCATCAGCTTTGAGTACGCCATGATCGACGGCGTCAACGATGCGGACTGGCAGGCGGACCTGATCGTAAAAAAGCTCCGGGGCATGCCGGGGCATGTAAATCTGATCCCCCTCAACGATGTGGCCGAGAGCCCGCTGAAGCCCAGCCGCCGGGTGCGGCAGTTTCAGCAGCGGCTGGAACGCCAGGGGGTCACCGCCACCGTGCGGCGCAGCCTGGGCGGCGACATCGACGCCAGCTGCGGCCAGCTGCGGCGGAAGGCCATGGAGCAGGGGAGAGAGGAGCGGGAGAAATGATGAACGTATGGGGCATGACAGACATCGGGCTGGTACGGCGGGAGAACCAGGACGCCTACGCCGTCTATGCCGGAGAGGAAACCGGCTTCACCATATGCGTGGTCTGTGACGGTATGGGCGGACCCGGGGGAGGCCGGCTGGCCAGCCGGCTGGCGGTGGACGCCTTTCTCTCCGCCTGCCGGGGAAACCTCCGGCGGGAGATGGACTGGGAGCAGGTGCGGGAGGTGACGGCCTTCGCCGTGGCGGAGGCCAACGCCGCCGTCTATGAGCGCTCCTGCTCGGAGGAGGGCCTGCGGGGCATGGGCACCACTCTGGTTTCCGCCATCGTCCGGGAGGGGGAGGCCCTGCTGGACAATGTGGGAGACAGCCGGGCCTATCTGGTCCACAACGGCGGCATTTCCCGGATTACCCGGGACCACTCCGTGGTGGAGCGTCTGGTAGAGCAGGGGAGCATCACCGAGGAGGAGGCCCGCCGGCACCCCAACCGGAACCTCATTACCCGGGCCCTGGGTCCGGACCGGGAGGCGGACAGCGACAGCTACCGGGTTTCCCTGGAGCAGGGGGACTGCCTGCTGCTGTGTACCGACGGCCTCACCGGGACAGTGACGGACCAGGAACTGGCCGATGAAATCCTCCGGGGCACGGAGGACAATCAGTGCCTGGACCGCCTGCTGGCGCTGGCAAAAAGCCAGGGCGCGCCGGACAATGTGACCGCCGTGCTGCTGCGCCGGCAGTGAAAGAAAGGAACGCTTGACTATGGAACGATACATAGGAAAGATGCTGGATAACCGCTATGAGATCCTGGAGGTCATTGGGACCGGAGGCATGGCGGTGGTGTTCAAGGCCAAGTGCCACCGGCTCAACCGGATGGTGGCCATCAAGATGCTGAAAAAGGACCTCAGCGAGGACGCGGAGTTCCGCCGCCGGTTCCACGACGAGTCCCAGGCCGTCGCCATGCTCAGCCATCCCAACATTATGGCGGTGTACGATGTCAGCCGCCGGGGGGACATGGACTATATCGTCATGGAGCTCATCGACGGAATCACCCTCAAGCAGTATATGGAGCGGCGGGGGAAGCTCAACTGGCCGGAGGCCCTGCACTTTATCACCCAGATCATGAAGGGCCTCAGCCACGCCCACAGCCGGGGCATCGTCCACCGGGACATCAAGCCCCAGAACATCATGGTTCTCCGGGACGGCACGGTGAAGGTGACGGATTTCGGCATTGCCTTTCTTTCCAACGGCTCCAACCCATCCAACGAGGCCATCGGCTCCGTCCACTATATCTCCCCCGAGCAGGCCAAGGGGGACTACACCGACAACCGCAGCGACATCTACTCCGCCGGCGTGGTGCTCTATGAAATGCTGACCAGCCGCCTGCCCTTTGACGGCGCGGACCCGGTGAGCGTAGCCATTCAGCATTTCAGCGCCGTGCCCCTCAGTCCCCGGGAGATCGACCCGGAGATCCCCGAGGCTCTGGAGCAGATCTGCATGAAGGCCATGGCCCCGGACCGGAACAAGCGGTACTCCACCGCCGACGGGATGCTCGCCGACCTGGAGGCATTCCGGAAGGACCCCAACATCAATTTCGAATATTCCGCCGAGGAGCTGCGGCGGGAGACGGGGCGGGCGGACGAGCCCACCCGCTATCTTCCCAACACGGGGGTGACCAGAACGAAACAGAATCACTATACGCCCTCCCGCTATGAGGAGGATGACGAGGATGAGGAGTACGAGCGTCCGAGGAGTAACTGGTGGAAGATCCTGCTGCTGATTCTGATCATTGCCGGCGCGGGATGGTTCGGCGCTACCCGGCTGTACAACAGCATCATGGACAGCTTCCAGCAGGAGGAGATTCCCGAATACACCGTGCCCCTCGTGGTAGGCCAGACGGTGGAGGACGTGGAGAAGATGGATACCGTCAAGGGGATTTTCGACATCGTGGAGGCCGGCCATGAGTACAGCACGGAATTCCCGGAGGGCCAGATCATCCGCCAGATGCCCGAGGCGGAGCGGGTGCTGAAGAGCTTCAACGGCGATCTGATCGAGATCAACGTCACCATCAGCAACGGTCCCCGGTCCGGCGCCATGCTGAACGTGGTGGGGGAGGAGGCCCGGACCGCCAAGTTGCGCATCCAGCAGACCAAGGGCCTCAGCGAGCTGCGCCTAAACATCGTGGAGGCTCCGGAGGAGGAGTTCCACGACGAGATTGAGGCCGGCCACGTGATCCGCACCGACCCCGTGGCGGACACCATGCTCCAGGAGGGCGATACCGTGACGCTGGTGGTCAGCAAGGGACCGGAGCCCAAGTATTCCGCCATGGTTTCCTGCGAGGGGCAGACCGTGGAGTGGGTCCAGGAGCAGATGACCCTCTTGAATCTGGTGCCGGAGTTTGAGAAGGTGGAGAGCGCCCAGCCCGAGGGCACCGTCCTGACCCAGAGCGAGCCAACCGGGGCGGACGTGCTCCAGGGGAGCACCGTCCATTTCACCTACAGCGACGGGCAGAAGCTGATCCAGTACCCCATCTCCTTCGACGTGCCCTACAGTCCGGACCAGGTGCTGGTGCAGATCTTCCTGGACGATACGCCGGTGTTTGACAGCTACGTCTCCGGGGACTACTCCGTCACCGTCGGCCCCCTCCAGATGAACCTGGACGCGACGGCCGGGGACCACCGGCTGCGGATCTATGCCGCCGACCAGCTGTGGAGGGACGAGGTGATTACCTTCAGTGAGTAGGGGCAGGATACGGAAAGCCCTCAGCGGCTTCTACTACGTGGACGTGGACGGGAGGACCGTCACCTGCCGCGGCCGGGGAAAATTCCGGCAGGAGGGCCGCAGCCCCCTGGTGGGGGACTGGGTGGAGGTCCGGGAAACCGGACCGGAGGAGGGCCTGGTCTGGGAGATCGAGCCACGGCGGAACGCCTTCGACCGCCCGGCGGCGGCCAACGTGGACCAGCTGGTGGGGGTCTCCAGCGCCGCCATTCCGGTGACGGACCCCTTCCTCATTGACCGGGTGGCCGCTATCGCGGCCTTAAAGGACTGCGGCGTGGTGGTCTGTGTCAATAAATGCGACCTGGAGCCCGGGGAGGAGCTGGCGGCGATTTACCGGCAGGCGGGCTTCCCGGTGGTCCGCACCAGCGCGGAAACCGGGGAGGGCGTGGCGGAACTGGCGGAGCTCCTGAGGGACAAGCTGTCTGCCTTTACAGGTAATTCCGGCGTAGGGAAATCCAGCCTGCTCAACGCCATCCAGCCGGATTTTTCCCTCCAGGTGGCGGAGGTGAGCGAGAAGCTGGGCCGTGGCAGGCACACCCCCCGCCACGTGGAGCTGTACCGCTTGGACTGCGGGGGCGAGGTGATCGATACCCCGGGGTTCAGCTCCTTTGACGCCGGGGAGCTTGACCTGGAATTGAAGGAACGCCTGCCGGAGTGCTTTGTGGAGTTCCGGCCCTATCTGGCGGACTGCCGCTTTGTGGGGTGCAGCCACACCAAGGAGAAGGGGTGCGCCGTACGCGCGGCAGTGAAGGATGGGAGGATTCCCGCTAGCCGCCACGGGAGCTATGTCCGGCTCTACGGCGAGCTGAAGGACCTACGGGCCTGGACGGCGTCCCGGCGGTAGGTCCGGTATGCGTCGATCTTAGAATCCATCGGGAAAAACTCCGCCGGTATCGCCGGCGGAGTTTTCTGTGTTCCCTGTAGAAAAATGGAATGCCAATAGCGAAGAAAAATTTTTCGGCGAAATAGACAAATGCCATTTTTTGATCGCTAGACCACCGGTTTTACACCACAGGTGAGATTTTTTCCAGAAAATGGCGTTATAGACGGAAGAGAAATCATACCAGAAATTTTAAAGCACAAAAAATATTAATTTTTTCGTTAATCTGCTGATTTTTTTAAATTATCTTCCGTAATGTGGGGAGTGTGCTATAATAAACGTGGGTCCATGTGGATACCCGTTTTGCAGCGGATTACCCGAAAAGCTCCAGAGTTCTGACGGCTGGTCCGCAGATGAGCAAAGGGAAGGGAGGAAGTCTATGACAGATGCCGGTCCGCCCAGAGCGTGACCTGCCGCCAACTGCACCGGAGGCGGCAGGGACAGGAAACGGTGCGCTTGGCAAACCGCCGGAAACGGCGGGACGCAAAGCTACGGAACTACGGCCCCGGGGGGAAGATTCGGCCGCCCGGGAGCTATGTCCGCCGGGCCGCAACTTCGCAAACTGCCGGAAACGGTAGGGCGCAAAGCTAGGGGGCTAAGTGCCGCAAGGCATATGTCAGCCCAGCCGCCGGATACCTTTGCATCCGAATGAATGGCAAAGAAAGGAAGTAGTTATGAACAACAAGAACGAATCCCGCAGGCGGATGCCTGCAAAGCTTCTGGCCTTCTTCATGTGCGTCTGCCTGCTCAGCCAGACCGCGCTGGCCGCTGTGACGGTGGAGTCCAAGCTGGTCTGCGGCAAGGATGCTCATACCCACGCCGATAGCTGCTATGGGCGGGGCGAGCAGACCTGCGCACTGACTGAGGCCGAGAGTCACACCCATGATGCCTCCTGCTATACAGAAGGCGAAGCGGCGCTTTCCTGCGGACAGACGGAAACCGAGGGCCATACCCACGGCGCTGACTGCTATGACGCAGACGGCAACATGGTCTGCACTCTGGTTGAGTCCGAAGGGCACGCCCATGACGATTCCTGCTACATGGTAGGCGAGCCTGTGCTTTCCTGCGGGCAGGAGGTGTCCGAGGGTCATACCCACGATGACAGCTGCTTTGCCAAGAGTACGACGCCTACTTGCGAGCTGGAAGAGCATGCTCACACGGCTGCGTGCTACAGCGCGGAGAACGTGTACCAGGAGCTCTACGACAAGCTCACTAGTGAGCTGGATGAGGATAAGGACGTTATCCTTATCCTCAATGGCGTTGAGCTGGACATGAGCAACTACCAGGGGCAGAACATCCGTGTGACCAGCAGTGGCAAGACCCTGACCATCCAGGATGGCGACGATGTGGCCGGCGGTACCATCAAAGGCAATGACAAGAATCGCGTTATCACCATTCTGAATGGCGGCAGCGTAACACTGACCGGCAGTACTGTGATCACCGGTGGCGGCACCTCTGGCGGAGCCGGCGTATTTGTTGGAACTGGCTCCACCTTTAACATGGAGGGCGGCGAGATTTCAGGGAACAGTACCACTGGCAGCAATCAGGGCGGCGGCGTTCTGGTGGAGGGTACCTTCAACATGAGTGGCGGTACCATTAAGGACAATACCTCCGCCTCCCACGGCGGCGGCGTTGCTGTGAACAACGGCACCTTCAACATGACCGGCGGCACCATCACCGGCAACGAGGCCAGCCTGGATAAGGGTAGCTTCGATACGACTGGCACTCCCAACGGTCAGGGCGGCGGCGTTTATGTGTTCGGTGACAAGGGTCACTTCAACATGAGCGGCGGCACGATCTCCAAGAATGAAGCCGGTGAGGGCGGCGGTGTCTTCATCGACTATGGCAAGGGCAACTCCGACCGTTACCAGAAGGCGGACTTCACCATGAACGGCGGCACTATTGACGGAAACATCGCGCATTATGGCGAGGGCGGCGGTATCTATATCAAGGGTACCGGCACCATCACCAAGGGCAACATCACCAACAACGAAACCTTGACCACCAGCGATCTTGGCGGCGGCGGCATCTACATTGAGGCCGAAGGTGAGCTGACCCTCAAGAATGCTGTGATTACCAACAATGTGGCCAATGGCCTGGGCGGCGGTATTGCTGCCTGCATCCATGGAAAGACCGTCATCTATATGCAAAACGGCGCGCTGGTTACCGGGAACAAGGCCGAAGGCGATGCCAACTCCAAGGGCTACAAGGATACTGGCAGCAGCGCTACCGATGGTTACGAGCTGTGGAAGGACAACGAAGGCTTCAAGCAGAATGCCCAGGATATTTTTACCGCCAGCTCTGCTGCGGATGAAAATAATCAGGGAAGGCCCGGCGTGTTCATCTGCAACGAGATGCTCGATGGCGGCAAGGCCAACTGGAAGGGTACCGCCTACGTGTTCGAGTACGATGAGAACGGCCAGTTGATTCCGGACGAGAACGGCGGCTACAAGTACAAGGAAGTCAGCGTTGAGACGGATGAAGAGGGCAAGATTCACATCTACAGCGACCGGCTCCTTGGCGTGACGTCCCACCCGGATGAGGCTACCATTGAGTTTGCGAAGCAGGCCGCCCTGGACGCCGCTGGCAATCGCGTGCTCATCAGCGGCAATAAGTCCGCGACCCATGGCGGCGGCATCGGCAACAACGGCGTTCTGACCATCGGTGACAAGGAAGAGGTCGTCTACGATACCGAGACTGAGCTGGAAGCCGAAAAGACCCTTGAGAAGGTGGAGGCTCCGGATAACGCTGAGACTCCGGACACCGATGGCGAAGAGGAGCCCAAGCGTGATCTGCAGGACGATGAGTTTACCTTCGTTGTAACGGATGAGAAGGGCAATGAGGTCACTACCGGCAAGAACGCAGCCGATGGCAGCGTGAACCTGGCGTTCCCCGACGGCTACTTTACGGAAGCAGGGGAGTACACCTTCACGGTGAAGGAACGCATCCCGGTGGAAGGCGATCCGGACTATGATCCTACGGTCATTTATGATCAGAAGGAGTACAAAGTCACGATTAAGATCGTTGTGGATGAGAGTCAGAGCCAGGAGTATGAGATCGGTAAGGATATCGTTAAGATTCTGACGCTCAAGGTCGAATCCACGACCATCGAGCTTGTTGGTGAGGAAGGGAATACTCCTGTTGATGGCATTTCCTTCAACAACAAGTACGAGGAGCCCGAGGAGCCCGAAGAGCCCGAGGAGCCCGAGGAGCCCGAAGAGCCCGAGGAGCCCGAGGAGCCCGAGGAGTCCGAAGATCCCGAAGATCCCGTCTTCCCGCCTCCTACCCCCGAGGAGACTACGACCACCGAGGAGTCCAACGATCCTCCCGAACCCGTTGATCCTCCTGAGCCCACCGAGGACATTCCCGAGCCGGAAGTGCCCCTGGCGGACCAGGAGATCCCCGAGGTTCCCCAGGTGGAGACTCCTGAGGAGCTGGTGGAGATTCCCGAGGATATCGTTCCTCTGGCGAATGTCCCCAAGACCGGCGATATTTCTTCCCTGTGGTACGTGATGGGCCTGCTGGCCGCCTGCGGCCTGGCGATCCTCCGCGTATTCAAGGGTAAGGAAGAGGATACGGCCGAGTAAACCCGACTCAGCATAAGGAAGCCGGGGCCCCTTTGGGGCTCCGGCTTCTGTTTACGCTGCTGCGGCAGCAGAAAGGAGCGGCTTTTCGTGAAGAAAAAGCTGTACAGAACGCTGGCGGCGCTGCTTTTTGCGGCGCTCGTGGTGTGCGCCGTGGTCATTATCCGGAATACCCTGGACAGCCGCGCGGGCGAACGGTCCTATGAGATGGCGGCGCAGGTGGCGGGGCTGGCTTCTCCGCCGGCGTCCCGGCCGTCCGGCAGTACGGGCGGAGCCGGGGGCGCGGAGGAGCCCGGCGAACCGGCGGAGACGGAGGAGGACCATCTTGCCGCCCTGGTGGGCGTGAATCTGGCGGCCCTGCGGGAGGTGAATCCCGAGGTGATCGGCTGGCTGGACATCCCGGGGACGAATATCTCCTATCCGCTGCTCCAGGGGGAGAACAACAACTACTATTTAAAGCACACCTGGGAAGGGGAGAGCAGCTCCGCCGGGTCTATCTTCATGGAGTGTACCAACCCTCCGGATTTCAGCAATTTCAATACCATCCTCTACGGTCATAAACTGCGCAGCGGCGCCATGTTCGCCGGACTGCAGCGGTATGAGGAGGAGGGGTACTGGAAGGAGCACCCCAGCGTCTACGTGGTGGACGACGGCGGCCTTCGCCGCTATGACGTTTTTGCGGCCCACGCCGTGGGGGTCCAGGAGATCGTGTACCGCCTGGACCTGGGAACGCCGGAGCGGCAGGAGGAGTTCATCGCCTTCTGCCTGAACCGCTCGGTCATTGACACCGGCGTAACGCCGGAGGCGGGGGACAAGATATTGACCCTCTCCACCTGTACCGGAAACGGCTATTCCAAACGCTGGGTGGTCCAGGCCGTCCTGCGGGAGGACGCGCCCCTGCCATAAGCGAAGATAAATCCCGGAGGTCTTTTGCCTCCGGGATTTCGCATTGTCACCCGCCTGTATATAATGGTAGTAGACCAAGGGATAGGGGGGAGAGAGAATGAGAAACTGCCGCGGGCTGGGGCTGTGCGCCCTGGCGCTGGGAGCGGGGATTTTGATCGCGGTGATCTTCCCCACAGGGTTCCTCCTGTTCCTTGTGGCATTTTTGCTGATCGCCTGCGGCTTAGGCTGTATGCGCAGGTAGATGGAAGGAGGCAGCTATGAAGATCGTTGTCATCAAGTCCCCCAGGTTTTTGAACGGCATCCTGAAGCGGATTTTCAAAATGAAGGAATAAACGGGGGCGTCCTCCGCATATATTGGACCAACAAAGGCCGCCATACGCCGAAGGAGGACGCCGAATATGGAACTGAAACTGCAAAAGGCCCAGCATGACTACTACGAGAAGCTCCGCTTCGCACCCTTTCCCTGCGAGACGATGCGGGAGAACATCGTGCCGGACAGCTGCGGCGACATCGCCCGGATCGTGGATACTACGGGGGTGGTCTGCCTCACCGGACGGGAGCTGACGGGGGACGGACGCTTCTGCGCCAGCGGCAGCGTGGAGGCGTCGGTGCTGTACATACCGGAGAAGGAGGAGGGGCTGCGCTCCCTGCACTTCCAGATCCCCTTCCAGTGCTACGGGGAAGGGCAGGGGGATTCCACCTGCGAGAACCTGGACATCCGGGGGGAGCTGCGGAGCATCGACACACGGGTGCTGAATCCCCGGAAGGTGCTGACCCGGGCCAACCTGGTGCTGTATCCCACCCTGTGCCGGCCCGTGTCCCTGTCCGTCTGTACGGGACTTGCCGGAGAGGACGGGGGAAGCATCCAGCTGCTGCGGGAGCAGAAGCAGACCCGTGTGACGGCGGGGGTGCGGGAGAAGGAATTCACCTTCACCGAGGAGCTGCCCCTGTCCCCGGGCCGGGGCGGGGCGGAGGAAATTCTGTCCACCCGGGTGGACGTCCGGGGCGCGGACAGCAAGCTTATCGGCAGCAAGCTGGTGGTCAAGGGATTCCTCTCCGTCTCGGCGCTGTACCGGGAGACTGGAGGGCGGCTGGGGATATTGCAGCAGGAGCTGCCCTTCTCCCAGATTCTGGAGGGGAACGGTTTCGACGAGGATTGCGAGAGCGAGGCGGCCTACCGGCTGGTGAGCCTGGACTGCCGGGTGGGCAGTGAGAGCGCGCCGGACGACGCCTGCACCCTGACGCTGTCGGTATCTCTGTGCACCCGGGTTACGGTGTGGAAGCGACTGGAGATCGACTTCATCGCCGATCTCTACAGCACTGCTGCCAACGCCGTATGCCAGACGGAGGAGCTGGAGGTCAGCGAGGACAGCCAGCAGAGCGTCCGGCGGCAGAACGTTCGGGAGCTGCTGGAAACCGGCTCCGCCGTCCGCTCGGTGGTGGATACGGACATCAGCTGCGGCGGAGCCCAGCTGGAGGGCGGGGAGTGGAAGATTCCCGTCTGGGCCCGATGCCTGTATGTAGACGAGGGCGACCAGCTGGGCAGCGTCCACCGGGAGTTTACCGCCGTCATTCCCGCCGAACTGGAGGGCGGCGGCATGGACTGCGAGGGCGAGGCCGCCTGCCGGGGGGACGTGATCGCCAACATCACCCCGGAGGGCATCGAGCTGCGCTTCCCGGTGGAGTGCGCGGTAACCGCCTCCCGCCGCCGGCGGTGCCTGTGCGTGGCTGGCGGGGAGCTGGAGGAGGAGAACCAGGACCGGGAGCCCACGCCGTCTTTGATTTTGCGGAAAATGGGAGAGAAGGAGCGGCTGTGGGACGTGGCGAAGCAGTACCGGGCCACCCGGGAGGGTATTCTGTCGGTGAACGAGCTGGCAGACGAGAGCCAGATTACCCCGGACCGCCTGCTGCTGATCCCCAGAGCGAGATAGAGAGAGTGAACCGGTCGGGGGCATATGCCTCCGGCCGGTTTCTGTGTGTCAAAAAAGTGGCGCAGCCACTTTTTTGAGAAAGGGGACCGGGCCGAGG
>OFGP01002060.1_pt1 | contig 12636 bp, 9 predicted proteins | sample 1521781 | NCBI WGS metagenome assembly OFGP01 (sample SAMEA3504113, study PRJEB24116) | mouse gut metagenome | biome: mouse gut; feature: mouse-associated habitat; material: faeces | place: Denmark | collected 2011 | reverse complement strand
CGGAGCCGCTGGAGCCGCGGGGGCCACCGGTCCCACCGGACCCACCGGGCCCCTCGGCCCCGGCCTTACCTCCGCCTTTGCCGCCAACACCGAGGGCAGCACGATCGCTGTGGCGTTGGGCGGTACCCCCATTGCCCTGCCTAACGCCCAGGTCTTACCTCCCGATATTACCGCCAACGCCGGGAACACGGTATTTACCGTAGCCCAGGCGGGCGTCTATCAGATCTCTTACCATGTGAATATCACGCTGGCCCTGCTGATGGGAACCCGGCTGGTGATCAACGGCGCGAACAATGCCGCTTCCACCATCGCCCCCGTGGTTTCCGCAACCAACTTCGAGAATCAGATCACGGTCAATCTGCCCGCAAACTCCACCATATCGCTTCAGATGTACCCGGCTACTCTTGCCGGGGCCGCCGCCCTGGTAGGCGGCGGAGCGGGAGCCTCTCTGACCATCATCCGGCTGAGCTGAGCCCTGCCGTAATATAAAACCCTCCCGGCACATCTGGAAAGACAGTGCCGGGAGGTACCTTTTTACATTTGAACAACTGCGCAGCCCCCGCCCCAGCCCGGCCAGCGCCACTCGCCGGGTGAGGCTTAAGCTTGCTGCAAAGGGAGCGCACTGCCGCGCCGCCCTATCTTCGTTTACGTCCTCAGCCCCCCTCCAGCATGGGCCGGATCTCCCTGCGCTGGACGTAGATCAGAAACAGGACGCTCAGCGTAACGGAGAACACCTCCGCGATAGGGAACGCCCACCAGACCGCCGCCACCCGGCCCGACAAGCTCAGCAGCCACGCCGCCGGCAGCAGCACGATCAGCTGCCGCACCAGGGAGATGACGAGGCTCAGCATCCCGTGGCCCAATGCCTGGAAGAAGGATGAGGAGACGATGCCGAAGCCCGCCAGGACGAAATGGAGGCTGATGGTCTGCAGGGCGGGAACGCCGATTTCCAGCATCAGCTCCGACGCCTCGAACATCCCCAGCAGCACGTTGGGCAGCAGCTGGAACACCGCCACCCCCGCCAGCATGATGCACGTGGCGTAGCAGATCCCCAGCTTCACGGTTTTCAGCATCCGCTCCGGCTTTTTCGCGCCGAAGTTGTACGCCACGATGGGCACCATGCCGTTGTTGAGTCCGAACACCGGCATGAACACGAAGCTCTGAAGCTTGAAATACACCCCCAGCACGGCGGTGGCGGTGGTTTGCAGGCCGATGAGGATATTGTTCAGTCCGAAGGTCATGACGGAACCGATGGAAGCCATGATGATGGAGGGCACGCCCACGGAATAAATGCGCCGGATAATGAACCCGTTGGGCCGGAAGCCCTTGAACGTCAGGGTAATTTCCGGATTCTTTCTGGCGTTGAAGTACACGCCCAGGGCCGCGCCCACCACCTGGCCCAATACCGTGGCCCAGGCCGCGCCGGCGATGCCCATGTCGAAAACAAAAATGAAAATCGGGTCAAAGATAATATTGGTCAGGGCTCCCGCCATCTGAGTGACCATGCTGTAGACGGTCCTGCCGGTAGCCTGGAGCAGACGCTCGATGCTGATGGCGATAAAGAGTCCGAAGGAGCCGACGGTACAGATCTGTATATAGGCCGCGCCGCCGGTGACGATCTCCTCCACGTCGGTCTGCACCTGGAAGAAGGTTTCCGAAAACAGCGCGCCCAGCACGGCGAACGCCGCCGCGCTGCACACGCCCAGAAACACGCCGTTGGAGGCGGTCAGGTTGGCCCGCTCGAACCGCTTCTCCCCCAGGCTCTTGCTGAGCAGGGCGTTGATGCCCACGCCGGTGCCGGTGGCCACCGCGATCATCAGGTTCTGCACCGGGAAGGCCAGCCCCACCGCGTTCAGGGCGTTCTCACTGACCCGGGAGACGAAGATGCTGTCCACGATGTTATACAGGGCCTGGACCAGCATGCTGAGCATAATGGGCACCGACATGGTTACCAGCAGCTTGTTGACGGGCAGGACGCCCATTTTGTTTTCTTGAGGCTGAAGTTCTTTTTCTTGCATTCGTTTCGCTTCCTTTCCAGGGTTCCGCTTCCCCTGCCTGCGCTGTGCCGCCGGAGCTTGACCCGGCGGAGGTGTCAAAAAAGCGCCGCGCAGGCCCTCACGGGCCCGCAGGCGACGCTTTATGGTAGCATGATGAATTTTTTATGTCAATACGGAACCGAAAAGTTTTGCGGTTTATCCAATGAATGCGGAAAAATTCTTGAATTCCATTGTGTTTCTACCCAATTCTTTCATTTGCGCCAGCCCCGCCTTTCCGGGTCAGGCGTACGCCCCGTTCTGCCGCTTCCTATAGAAATAAACGCTCATGCGGAAGGACAGCCAGGTCAATCCCACCGCCAGGACGGCGACTGCGGCGGCCACCACGGGCATAGGAATCTCCGGCAGTTCGGGAAGCTCTCCGAAAATACCCATCAGCCCCATAGCCGCGCCAACGCCGGCGCCCATGCAAAGGATCATCGCAAGCCGCCCTTTTTCGGACCCGAACCGATAGAGCATCGGCAGGCCCAGCGCTGTAATGAACAGCATAACGACCGCCAGCATAACGCTCATTTCCGCCGTCTCCTTCCAATCCGCCGCCCCCGTAGTCATACCCCGAAGGAATGCGCCCAGTACGATGATGCCTCCGCCCAGCAGGGTATAGAGGTAGGACAGCAGATATTTGCTCCACACCAGCTGCCCCACCCGATAGGGCAGCATGGCGGCGTAGCGGTCCCACTTGCACCGCTCGTCATAAGCAATGGAGCTCAGCGGCATCATGACCGCCATCATCATGGCATAGGTACTGCCAAAAGCCCCCATCGAGGGCACCATGCTGAATATCAATGCAAGTACCAACAGCAGCCGTCCGGATTTATCCGCCACATAGAGGTCCTTCTTCAAAAGTCCGATCATTTCCGTTCTCCTTTCACCATATACAGGATGATGTCCTCCAGATTCGCCCGGTCCACCACCGCGTCCCGGGGCATGAACTCCCGCTCCACCAGGGCCTCCACGCCGTAGGTCCCCACCCGCTTGCCGTGGACGGCCTCCTCGGGAATGTTGGCCAGCTGCTCCCTGGAGCACTTCAGAATGCCATATTTGTCCAGCAGCACGTCCTTCTCCTCGCACAGCGCCAGCTTTCCCTTGTGCAGAAAGGCGATGTAATCGCAGATGCGCTCCAGGTCGCTGACGATGTGGCTGGAGAGCAGCACCGCGTGGCCCTCCTCGGCGGCGAAGTCCGCGAACACCTCCAGCAGCTCCTCCCGGACCATGGGGTCCAGCCCGCCGGTGGCCTCGTCCAGGAGCAGCAGCCTGGGATGGTGGCTCAAGGCCGCCGCGATGCCCAGTTTCATGGTCATGCCCCGGGAGTAGTCCTTGAACTTCTTATCCAGGGGCAGCTCGAACCGCCTGATCCAGCCGTCGTAGGCCGCCTGGTCCCAGTTCTTATAGGTGCCCGCCATGATCTTCCCCATCTGCTTGGCGTTGATGACCTCCGGCACGAAGGTTTCGTCCAGCACCACGCCGATATCCTCCTTTAGGTCCAGGAACTCCCGGCTCCGGTTGTCGCTGCCCAGCACCGTGACGGTTCCGCCGTCCCGCTCCAGGGCGTCCATGATGAGGCGGATGGTGGTGCTCTTTCCCGCCCCGTTCTCGCCTACCAGCCCCAGGACGCAGCCATAGGGCAGATCCAGGTCCAGACCCTCCAGGGCGAAATCCTTGTACCGCTTGGTCAGGCCCCTGATTTCAATCGCATTGGTATCCATTTTGTTTAATCCTCCTCGCTCAATACCTTGAGTATACTATATAACTCCTCCGCCGGCAGATCGATCTGCCGGCTCAGCTCCAGGGCGGCCTGCAGGTGCTGCTCGATTTCTCGGAGATTGCTCTCCCGGGCCAGCTCCAGGTCCTGCTGAGCCACGAAGCTTCCCTTCCCCGCCACGGTCTGGATGAAGCCGTCCCGCTCCAGCTCCTCGTAGGCGCGCTTGGTGGTAATCACGCTGATGCGCAAATCCCGGGCCAGACTGCGGATGGATGGCAGGGGCTCTCCCGGCTGGAGCTTCCCCGCGGCGATCGCCCCCTTGATCTGGCGGCAGATCTGCTCGTAGATCGGCTGTCCACTGGAATTGCTGATGATGATATCCAACGCCTCACCTCCATCTGTTCATATGTATATAAACAGTATACACAGCATTAACAGTTTGTCAAGAGGTTTTTTCTCTTCTGCAAACTTTTCCATAGGTCCCGCCGCCCAAAATTTTTTTGAGAGCCCCTTCCATGGATTGATTCCCGGCCGTGTTTGTGCTATACTGTCATGGAATTATTTCCGGAACCGCTATGCCGGCGGATGCGCCGCTTCCGCCGGCGCGGGGAGAGGGGGAACCTATGGACAACGGAAATTATGAGATGCTTTTAAACGCCGTACCGGAAATCCGCGCCTACACCTACCGCAAGATTCTCCACGCGGACCTGGTCCAGGACCGCTGCAGCGTACTGGTTTCGGACCCCGAAGGGTGGCAGCCGGGTGATGGCTCCCTCACCGGCCAGCTGGCGGATTTCGCCAGAAGCGGCGCGATCCATCCCGGGGACATGGACCGCTTTGTGGCCTTCACACGGCTCCAGCAGCTGCGCGCCGCCCCCCAAGCGGGACAGGAGGCTCGGACGCTGATCTACCGCCGCCAGGTGCCGGGGGGATACCGCTGGAACCTGATGGAGGTGGTGCCCGACCAGAAGACCGGCGAGGTCCAGTCCGCCATTCTCTGCTTCAAGGATGTCCACGACGCCCTGCGGGAGGGCTTCAAGCTGGCACGCAGCAAGCGGGACATGCAGATGGCGGCTATCCTCAAGTGCCGGTACCAGATGATGAACACCGTGTATCTGGACAGCGGCATGTGCGAGCGCGTCGACCTGCGGCAGGATTACGACCCGGACAAGGTTCTCACCGGTGATTACAGCCTTTACATACAGACCGCCCTGGCCCGGTTCGTCCACCCGGACGACGCGGAGATCTTTCGCTCCACCCTCTCCCTGGAGCATCTGCGGGAGACGGCGGCTACCATCCGGGACTACGGCGAGGAGGTCTGCCAGTACCGCCTCCAGGGCGAGACGCTGCGCTGGATCGAGCTCCACGTGCTCTACGGCCGCCAGGGGGACCAGGTGATGGTCAACATCCTGGGGCAGGATGTCACCGAGGACAAACTGCAGGAGGCCGCCAAGCTCCAGGCCCTGGAGGACCGGGCGTATTTGATCACCAGCCTCAGCAGCCTGTTTTTCTCCACCTATTATATTGATCTGGAGCAGGACTCCTTCCGCGCCGTGACCCAGCAGCGGCGGGTCGGAGACGTGCTGGGGGATGAAATCAACTTTACCGCCGCCCTGCGGCTCTATGCCAACCACTTCATCCATCCCGACGACCGGGAACGCTATCTCTCCGCCATGGACGTGGAGCGTCTCCGCAGGGAGCTGCGGTGGTGGACTCCCTATGTGGCGGTGGAATACCGCAAGCTGCCGGAGGACCCCTCCGCCGGCGCGGAGGCGTACAGCTGGACCCGGGCTACCGCCGTTCTGGCCCGCACCGGCTCGGACGACATGCCGAAAACTGCGGTCTACGTGGCCCGGGACATCACCCGGGAGCTGGACGACCCTGCCAGCGTCCCCCATCACGGTCCTTTTTGAACCGCCGCAGACAGATAACTTGAAACCCATGGAGGAACCTCATGGATAGGATACTGGTCATTGACGACAGCGCCGTACAAATCGAGTTTCTTAACTCGATCCTGAAAAACGATTACGAGATCACCATGTGCCAGACCGCAGCGGACGGGCTCCGCGCCGCCAAGGAGGGGGGCTATTCCCTGATCCTGCTGGACGTGGTGATGCCGGACATGGACGGGTTCACCCTGATCCGGGAGCTGAAAGCCACGGACCTGACCCGGCACGTCCCCGTCATCATGATCACCGGCCTGGCCGACATTCAATACGAGGAGCGGGGGCTCCTGCTGGGGGCGGTGGACTATATCGCCAAGCCCTTCAGCCCGGTGATCATCAAGGCCCGGGTCAACACCCACATCCAGCTCTACCGCTATCAGAACCAGTTCCAGGAGCAGGCCCTGGTGGACCAGCTCACCGGCGTGGCCAACCGCCGGCGCTACGAGGCGGAGAGCGCCGCCAGATGGAAGGACGCTGTCCGTTTCGGACAGCCCTTCTCCCTGTGCATGTTCGATATTGACAAGTTCAAGGTCTATAACGACACCTTCGGCCACCCGGCGGGGGACCGGGTCATTTCTGCCGTAGCCAAGGAGGTTTCCGCCCACTTCCGGCGGGCCACGGACCTGTTCGCCCGGTACGGCGGGGAGGAGTTCGTGGCGGTCTTCGTGGGGGGCGACGGGCAGTCGGCCTTCGAATTCCTCAAGGAGATCCGTCAGGCGGTGGAGGACCTGCACATCCCCCACGACCCCTCGGTGGGCAGCTGGGTCACCATCAGCGTAGGCGGCGTCACCCTGCGGCCCAAGGCCGACGACAATTTCGACACCTATCTGAAGCTGGCGGACACCATGCTGTACGACGCCAAGCGTCTGGGCCGCAACCAGGTGGTCTGGTCTGACGGCGGCAAGGGGCAGCTGTTGGAGAAATAACCGGAGCAGGCGAACAGGAAAAGCGGGAGCGACGACAAATCGCCGCTCCCGCTTGATTTCCGATCCGCCCGCCGGTACAGCCGCCGGTTTTGCCAAGGGCCGGCGGCCTCCGTCTTCCGCGCTCCTCAAGCGCCGCGCCGCCTCTTTAAAAATATTGTATGACAAAGGACTTGATACCCATGAGATTTGAAGGAAAAGACACCTTTTATCTGGACGGCGAACCCTTCCAGATCATTTCCGGCGCTATTCACTACTTCCGGGTCGTCCCGGAATACTGGCGGGACCGCCTGGAGATGCTGAAAGGCATGGGCTGCAACACTGTGGAAACCTACATCCCCTGGAACCTCCACGAGCCCCAGAAGGGCCAGTTCCGCTTCGAGGGCATCCTGGACGTGGCCCGCTTCGTCCGCATCGCCCAGGAGCTGGGGCTGTACGTGATCCTCCGCCCCTCCCCCTACATCTGCGCGGAGTGGGACCTGGGGGGACTGCCGGCCTGGCTGCTGGCGGAGGACGGAATAAAGTTCCGGTGCGCCTGCCCGGCCTTCCTGGCCCATGTGGAGGACTACTATCGGACACTGCTCCCCATCCTGGCCCCCCTCCAGATCGACCAGGGCGGCCCGGTGATCCTGATGCAGGTGGAGAACGAGTACGGCTCCTACAGCAACGACCGGACCTATCTGGCCCGCCTCCGGGACCTCATGCGGGCAGGCGGCGTCACCGTGCCCCTCATCACCTCCGACGGCCCCGTGCCGGAGAGCCTCAACGGCGGAACCGTGGAGGGCGTCCTGCCCACCGTCAATTTCGGTTCCCGGCCGGAGGAGCACTTCCGGACGCTGGCGGCCCACCGGCCCGGCACGCCCCTGATGTGTACGGAGTTCTGGATCGGCTGGTTCGACTACTGGGGCAACGGCGGGCACATGCGGGGCAATCTGGAGGAATCGGTCAAGGACCTGGACAAAATGCTGGAGCTGGGCCATGTAAACCTCTATATGTTCCACGGCGGCACCAATTTCGGCTTCATGAACGGCTCCAACTACTCCGACCGCCTCACGCCGGACACCGCCAGCTACGACTACGACGCCCCGCTGACGGAGGATGGGCAGGTCACGGAGAAATACCGGCGGTACCGGGACGTGATCGCCAAGTACCGCGCCGTCCCGGAGGCGGCCCCGTCCATGGACATCCGCCGCAAAGCCTACGGCGTACTGCCGGTGCGGGAGCGGACGGGCCTGTTTCCCGCCCTGGAGGACCTAAGCGCGCCGGTTCCCTCCCCCCACCCCCAGTCCATGGAGCGTCTGGGACAGAGCTATGGGTACATCCTTTACCGCACCACCCTGGACACGGAGGAGCGGCTGGACAAGCTCCGGCTGTGGAAGGCCAACGACCGCGCCCAGATCTTCGTGTCCGGGAAGCACGCCGTCACCCTCTACGACCGGGAACTGCTGGAGGCAAAGGAGCTGGGCCTGCCCATCGAGAAGGGCGCGTCCCTGGACATCCTGGTGGAGAACATGGGCCGGGTCAACTACGGCCCCCTGCTGGAGGACCAGCGCAAGGGCATCGACCAGGGGGTCACCGTCAACTGGCACTGGCACACCGGCTGGCTCCAGTACCCGCTGCCCCTGGACCAGATCCACCGGGTGGACTTCTCCAAGCCGCACCAGGAGGGCCTGCCGGGCTTCTACCGCTTCACCTTCCAGACGGAGGAGCTGGGGGATACGTTCCTGGACTTCTCCGGCTGGGGGAAGGGCTGCGCCTTTGTCAACGGCTTCCATATCGGACGGTTCTGGGAGGCCGGGCCCCAGCTGCGGCTGTATATCCCCGCCCCCCTGCTGCGGCCGGGGGAAAACGAGATCATCCTCTTCGAGACGGAGGGGAAAACAGCGGAGTCCATCACCTTATCGGACCAGCCGGACTTGGGATAAAAACAGGCGGCGGGAACCTTCCCGCCGCCTAAACCATTGAAAAATCTGCTGTCCAAGGCCCCCGCCGTTATTTCACAAACAGGGAGAACAGTACATAGAGCCAATGGGCGGAGATTCCCGCGCACAGGCCGCCGATGGTGTGGCTGATGATCGCCTTGCTGATGAGCTCGTTGGACTTGAGGCTGTTCATCATGGACACGTGGGTGCTGAGGTAGCCGCTCCAGCACATGCACATGGCGGTGAACACCGCCACGTCCCCCGCGTTAGCCAGCTTCGAGCTGATCAGCTGGGCCGTCATACTGGTGGCCGCGCCCGCAGCGCCCAGGGCGGTGATGGGCACGCCGATGGCCTCCGGAGAGGAGAAGCCGAAGAGGGGCGTGAGGATAAAGCTGAGCTTGTCCGCCAGCAGAGGCAGCAGCCGGACGCCTTCATAGGCCGCGCCGGTGTAGCTGCCGTCGGTGCTGGGGCCGTTGGTCAGCATCATAACCAGGGTGCAGATGGTCAGCACGCCGGGGACGATGCTGACGCCCATCTTGACGCCGGAGGAGCCGCCCTCCAGCAGCGCGGACATGAACCGGGAGCCGACGCCGCCCACCCGGACCGGGCGCATGGGCTTGGCGCTGCGCTCACTGGGCGCGTGGGGCACCATTTCCTCCTCTTTCCCGTACAGCTTCGCGGTAAAGCGCAGCATCAGACGGGTGCTGACAATACTGCCCACCACGGCCCCCAGCAGGCCCACCGCTACCGACAGGCCGTAGGACTCCCCGGAGTTCAGGGAGAGGCTCAGCATGTATGTACATACGATCAGGCCCATGCCGAAGGCCGTACCCAGGTTGGTCAGGGCGGGGAACTGGTATTTCTTGAAAAAGCCCTTGAAGTACTGGTCCTCCGCCAGGGAGAGGATGGCCGGGTTGTCGGACAGGAACGTGGTCACCACGCCCAGGGACGCCGCGCCGGGCAAGTTATACAGGGGCACCATCAGCGGGTTGAGCAGCCGGTTGGCCAGGGATACCACGCCGAATTCGGAGAACAGGGCCGACACGGCCCCCATCAGCACGCAGATGGCCGTCAGGTACAGCACCGTGTCGATGAGCAGGGAATAGGCCGTGTTCATCATGGTGTTGAGTGCGTTCATCACGCCCATCTGGGACATAAAGACGGCAAAAAAGCCGAGAAAAGCAGCCAGGAAGATAAAATTCTCCGCGCTGATCTCCGGCTTTTCCCGTACAGGGTGCTCGGGTTTTACCTTTTTCTTTAAGATCTTCATCGTCAAATCCTCCCTCAAAATCCGGTGATTTTCATTGAGACACACCTGTCCCTAATTTAATGCGTCCCTAAGAAAATGTAAAGTTAGTCCTTTTAACAGAGGATGTGAGAAAAATTTATGAACCTGCCAGCGTATGAAATTATCACCAAAATCGCGGAACTGAAGAGCCTGTCCCGCACGGCGGAGTATTTTTCCTACACCCCCTCCCGGATCAGCCAGATCCTCAAGGCCGCGGAGGAGGAGCTGGGCGTTCCCCTCTTCCGCCGGGAAAAGTCCGGATTGGTCCCTACCATGGAATGTACGGTCCTCCTGCCCGCCCTGCGGGAGCTGCTCAACAGCGAGAAGTGCTTCCAGGAGCAGCTCAGCCGGCTGAAGAACGTGGAGGCCGGGGTGGTGCGCATCGGGTCCTTTACCAGCCTCTCCTGCCACTGGCTTCCCCAGCGGCTGCGGGACTTCGGGGACCGCTACCCCCAGATCCAGTTCGAGCTGAAGCTGGGCAGTACGCCGCAGATCGCGGACTGGACCCGCAGCGGCGTCGTGGACCTGGGCCTCACCGCCGACCCGGGCGCGCCGGACCTGGACTTCATCCAGCTGATGGAGGACGACTTCGTGGCCGTCCTGCCGGAGGGCCACCCCCTGGCAACCCGCCGGACCGTCCGCTTCCAGGATCTGGCGGAGGAAAATTTCATTTTCCTTGCGCCGGAGGACAACCAGGCGGTGGAGGACCTCCTGCGCCGGGAGGGCTTCCAGCCCCGGGTCCGCTACCGGGTGCGGGACGACTACACGGTGATGGCCCTGGTGGAGTGCCGCCTGGGGATCAGCATCCTGCCCCGGCTGGTCCTCAACCGGAGCCCCTACCATATCGCCGCCCTGGAGCTTACGCCGCCCTGCATCCGGCGGACGGGAATCATCCTCCCCAAGAACGGCCGCGTCCCCCCGGCCACCCGCCGGCTGGTGGAGTTCTGGCTGAAAACCGGCGGGGAATAGCGCGGCCCGCCAAAGCCGGGGCGGTCCCGGCGGGCCAATTTTTTCCAGACCCCATTTTAATTGCTATACGAACAAAAAACCCATTGAAAGATTTGGGAAAATGGTGTATGATAGAGGCACTATTCCATTCGCCATTGGAAAGCGAAGAAAGACGAGGAAATGATTATGGGCAAGAGTATCAAACGAAGCGTTTGGATCCGGGTAGCAGCCGCCTTGGTTTCCGTGCTCCTGTTCAGCGTGATGATCACCGTCAGCATCATCCGCATGGATCGGGCCCAGCAGGCCAATGAGAAGTCCAACGACCTGCTGAACCGCTGCCACCAGGCGGAAACCGCTCATTACAAATGGGCCAGCAACCTCAGCAACGCGCTGTACGCCAACACCGAGTTCACCGGCAGCACCAAGCCTGACACCTGCGTGCTGGGCCAGTGGATCTACGGCGAAGCCGGCACCACCGATTCCGCCATCCTGGCCCTGCGCTCCGAGCTGGAGCCCCTTCACAAGGAGCTCCACGAATCCGCCGTATATGTATTGGATCTGAAAGAAACCAACCCCACAGCAGCCCGCAACTATTATCAGGACACCATCCAGCACAACCTGACAACCCTGGTGGGCAAGCTGGACCAGGTGGTGGCCCTGCTGGGCGACCACAACGAGGAGAGCGTGGCGCAGATGGGCGGCATCATCACCATTATGCACGGCACCTCCATCGTGGGCCTGTCCCTGGCTTTGATCTGCCTGATCAGCCTGGTCATCTATGTGCTCAGCTATGTGGTCAAGCCCATTATCCAGATCAACGAGCGCTGCCGTCCCCTCCAGGAGGGCCGGCTGGACCTGGAGCTGGGGATCAGAGCCAAGAATGAGATGGGCACTCTGGCCAGCACCCTGGAGCAGTCCATGGCCCGGATCAACGGCTATGTGACGGACATCAACCGCATCATGGCCCGGTTCTCCGACGGGGAATTCGACGTACATACCTCCACCCCCTTTATCGGCGACTTCCGGTCCATTGAAACCTCTATCGAGAGCTTCACCGAGAACATCTCCCAGGCCTTCTCCAAGATCCGCCAGGCGGAGCAGCAGGTATCCGGCCACGCCGAGTCCCTGTCCAACGGCGCGCAGAACCTGGCCCAGGGCGCTACCGAGCAGGCCAGCGCCGTCCAGGAGCTTCAGGCCACCCTGGAGGACCTGCGGCACACCGCCGAGTCCAACGTGCAGACCGCCGGCGTCGCCCAGCAGAACGCCCGCCTGACCAGCGAGCAGGTCCAGCTGAGCAGCCAGCAGATGGAGCAGATGGTTTCCGCCATGGAGGACATCACCCACGCCTCCCAGCAGATCGACAAGATCATCGCCACCATCGAGAACATCGCCTTCCAGACCAACATCCTGGCGCTGAACGCCGCCGTGGAGGCCGCCCGGGCCGGCGCCGCCGGCAAGGGCTTCGCCGTGGTGGCCGACGAGGTGCGCAGCCTGGCTTCCAAATCCGACGAGGCCGCCAAGGCCACCAAGGACCTCATTGAGAACTCCGTCCAGGCCACCAAGAAGGGCCGCCACATTGTGGGCGACGTATCCGAAAGCCTGCAGAAGACCCTGGAGCTGGTGGTCCTGTCCACCAACGGCATCAGCGAGATCACCAGCGCCATCGAGGGCGAGGCCACCTCCATCGCCCAGGTGGCGGAGGGCATCGGCCAGATTTCCGCCGTGGTCCAGTCCAACTCCGCCAGCAGCGAGGAGTCCGCCGCCGTCAGCGCGGAGCTGTTCACCCAGGTCCGCATGCTGGAGGCCCAGACCAACCGCTTCCATCTTCGGGGAGAGCGGGGCCGTTCCGGCCC
>OFGP01002057.1_pt1 | contig 12646 bp, 8 predicted proteins | sample 1521781 | NCBI WGS metagenome assembly OFGP01 (sample SAMEA3504113, study PRJEB24116) | mouse gut metagenome | biome: mouse gut; feature: mouse-associated habitat; material: faeces | place: Denmark | collected 2011 | reverse complement strand
AAAATCAAAAAAATAAGGATGTTGATGGCCTGACCGTTGAAGTAATAGGGCATCTTTTTGATGCGGAATAATACTTACCAGGGATAAAAAAAGCGAAGGGGCGTGAAATTCCCTTCGCTTTTATCTAATAATGATAATTATTATTGAACTCGGAATCCATCTGTGGCCTTGTCGAAAGCATATTCGAGACAACTTTCGTGTGAGAGGAAGTGCTTGGCCTCAAAGCCATCCACTTTGGTGAACGATAGTATCTTCTCTCTCCAATTTATCCAAAGTATTTCGGCGCTTTGGAGAGGTGCTCTCTGTTCCATGCTCATGCCCCCTTGTGGTTTCAGCCTTTTAATGTGTCTGTCCAATAATCGCACACATATTGTAGCGCAAAGCAAAACCCTATTGGCATGGACAAAAAAGGAGAAAACATGAACAGAATCTCCCGGTTGCTCCGAAGCCCTTGACTGTAAAAAAAGGAACTGGCATCATGGATTTGGTTCCAGAGCAAAGGAGAAATTATCCCTTCACACAGCAGAAAGAAAACACAGTTGTGTGGTCATACACGCCATCAGGCTTCAGAATCACAGACGGGAAAGCCGGTTGATTGACCGCATCCGGGAAGAACTGTGTTTCCAGACAAAAAGCATAGCGCGGACCATAAACAGCGCCCTTCTTGCCCGTCAGTCCCTCGTCCAGAAAGTTGGCTGCGTAGAAATGCAGACCCGGCAAGGTAGTCTCCACATCCATCGAGATTCCCGAAGTGGGAGAATATGCCTGCGCCGCTTTTCGCAGCGTGCCCATTTCCCCATCAATTACATAGTTGTGGTCATAACCATTTGCTTGGATCAACTGATGGAAAGGCTCATTGATACGTGCGCCAATGGGCGTGGCCTTCCGGAAATCCATCGGAGTCCCAGCTACCGGCGCGATTTCGCCTGTGGGGATGTTGGTCGCGTCGGATGGCGTATAGTTCTCCGCGTAGATGCGAAGGCATTGATCTGTTACAGGGCCGGAGTCGTGCCCGTTCAGATTAAAGTAAGCGTGTCCCGTAAGATTGCAGGGGGTATCCCGGTCGGTGATGGCCTGATACCTCATAGAGAGGGTGTTGCCCTCCAGCGCATAGATTACCCGAACCCGCATAGTACCGGGATAGCATTCTTCGCCATCGGGGCTGGTCAACGCCAGGGTCACAAGAGTAGAGGTGTGCTCTACAACAGACCAGACTTTGTGAGAAAAACCAACATTGCCCCCATGAAGATGGTTGGGCGGGTCGTTGACCGCCAGAGCATAAGTCTGACCGTTCATCGTAAACCTTCCGCCCGCAATACGGTTGGCCACACGGCCTACGACAGCACCAAGATAGCCCGGGTGGCTCTCATACTCTTCCAGAGTATCATAACCCAGAACAACATCACGCTTGATGCCAGAACGATCCGGTACGCGGAGAGAACGAAGTGCGGCACCAAAGGTAATTATATCACAGGAGAGAATGCCGTTATCCAAAGTCAGGGTCTCCACGGCAAGATCGTCCTTGGTATAGCCAAAGAGTTGACGAGAGGAATTTAACATAAATAAAACCCTCCATAATAAAAAACTCAGCAATGAATAGAAATGAGAAAGCGGGGAAATACCATGCAAAACTATGTGTTTGGTGCAGACATCGGTGGAACAAGTGTAAAGCTCGGTCTGTTTTATGCCGACGGCAAACTTCTGGAAAAGTGGGAAATTCCAACCCGTACCGCAAACGGCGGCGTCCATGTTCTGCCTGACGTGGCACAGGCCATTGCAGAGAGCATGGGGCGGAATGGGATTTCAGCATCTCAGATTGTGGGCATCGGTATCGGTGTCCCCGGTCCTGTGGACGACAGCTTCACAGTCAATAAGTGCGTCAATCTTGGCTGGGGTGTCTTTAACATCAAGGGGCGCATGAACGAGCTGCTTCCGGACATCCCCAATATTGCTGCGGGAAACGATGCCAATGTAGCGGCGCTGGGTGAGCTATGGCAGGGCGGAGGCCGAGGCAGCCGGAGTGCGGTCATGATCACCCTGGGCACCGGGGTTGGCGGAGGTGTGGTGTTGGACGGCAAAATCGTCGCAGGCAAAAACGGGGGTGCCGGTGAGATCGGTCACATGACGGTGGAGCCTGGAGAAATAGTGCCCTGCAGCTGCGGGAAATGCGGCTGTCTGGAGCAGTACACCTCTGCAAGAGGGATCGTTCGCATGGCCAAGGTCATGCTTTCCCAATGTGACACTCCCTCCAAACTGCGGGGAATTGAGGATTTTACATCCAAACACATCTGCGAACTGGCTGTGGCAGGAGATCATATGGCACTGAAAATCATCGACCGGTTCGGCGATTATTTGGGCCGTGCCATGAGCTACATTTCCTGCACAGTAGATCCGGATGTATTCATTATCGGTGGGGGCATGAGCAAGGCCGGAAATATCGTGACCGACACGGTACTGAAATATTACCGAAAGTACGCCTTCCATGTATCGAAAGAAACCGGAGCAGCAATTGCCACGCTGGGTAATGACGCGGGAATCTATGGATGTGCAAAGATGGTTCTTGAATAAGAAATCAAATGGGAAAGGCTGTCGTTATGGCAGTCTTTTCTTTTTCCTATCTGATCATGGAGATGTATGGATGCCACGATCCGGACTGTTCTTTTTCTGGAAAAGCCTTCTGTACTCCGAGGGCGACACGCCCTTGTGCTTTTTGAAGAGGCGGCTGAAATACAGCGCGTTGTCGTAACCAATGATTGCGGATATTTCTGCCACATTGTAGTCAGTTGTTTCTAAGAGACTGACGGCATTGTTCATACGGATAGTTAGGAGATATTGTGCGGGAGGCTGGCCGATAAACTTCTTAAAGTTTCGCAAGAACCAACTTACGCTCATGCTACGAGATTTCGCATAGTCCTTGATCTGAATATCTTCATTATAGTGTTCTTGGAAATACTGTTGGGCGTACTCCATTTCCTTTTGTAGGTAAGTGCTGATGGTAGGGTTGCTCTCTTGGCGTGTGCGCTGGATCAGCAGAAAAATCTGCCGCAGATACATTTCCAGTAATTCCTGATATCCAGTACGGCAGGTTTGCAGCTCCCGGATCATTTCTTTGAACAGGTGCTGATAAGCAGAGGGAACCCCGGAGAAGAAAACATTTTTATCTGTAGGAATATCAAAATGCTTCAAAATTGCCTTTACATCTTTTCCCGTGAAGTGTACCCAATAGACCTCGGGTTGTTCTTCTCCGTAATACTCATAATGCTGTTCCTGGCGCGGTTGATAAAGGACCATGTAGCCGGCAGGTACGATTTCCTCCTGCCCGTTGAAAAAGAAGTGGGTCTTTCCGGAGGCCACATACAACAATTGATAGTCTAAACGGCCCCTGGGATGCCAGGTCGGGAGTTTTTGCTTTGTTCTCAGCCGGTAGGTACCGCAGCTGCCCACCAACAGCGGTTTGGACTTGTCCTTGATCGGTACGCGGGTGTTGTACAGATAACCTGAGTTGACATACATGCGGATCCCTCCCGGCTTTTTTCGGTCACAACATTTTTGTGCTGATGTGCTGTTTTGTTAATTGTATCATTTTGTGCATGTTTTGTCCAATGCAGTTTATAGAAAAAGGAGAAAATTTCCGGGATAATACACACAGAATTCATTGCGAGGAGGAAGCCCCACATGATCGTCCCTGCCTATTTTGAAGACCTGCTGATCCAGTCTGAAAACGCTCTGCCCAACCGAGCCTACTTCATCCCCGCGTCCAACCGTCTGGACGACACTGCGGAGCATCGGGAACGCTCCGATCGCTTCCAGCTGCTAAACGGCGACTGGAAGTTCCGCTACTACCCCAGTATCCATGACCTGACTGAGCTGTTCTATGAGGAAGGTTTCGATCCCTCCGCCTACGACACCATCCCCGTTCCCAGCGTCTGGCAGAATCATGGCTACGATCAGCACCAGTACACCAATATTCATTACCCCTTCCCGGCAGATCCTCCCTTCGTTCCCCAGGATAATCCCTGCGGCGCTTACCTGACTTCCTTTACCTATGCTAAGGACGAAAAGGCACCCAAGGCTTACCTGAACTTTGAGGGTGTGGATTCCTGCCTGTATGTCTGGCTCAACGGCGAGTATGTGGGTTACAACCAGATCTCCCACTCCACCAGCGAGTTTGATGTGACTGATAAGATCCGTGAGGGCGAAAATACTCTGGCCGTTCTGGTGCTGAAGTGGTGCGATGGCAGCTACTTGGAGGATCAGGACAAGTTCCGCACCAGCGGCATCTTCCGGGATGTATACATCATCAAGCGTCCTGAGAACCATGTGCGGGACTACTTCGTGACCACCCAGCAGGAAGAGGATAAAGCTACTGTCCGCGTTCGCTTCGCCTTCGCCGGTGAGAGTGTTCCCACTGTCATTAGGCTGCTGGACGCTGAGGATCGTCTGATCGACGCCGCCGAAGTGACCACGAAGGAGCATATCGGCAACTATACCCATCAAGCTATCCTGAACATTCCCCAGCCCACCCTGTGGAATCCCGAGAAGCCCTATCTCTACACCATGCTCGTCGAGTGCGAGAACGAGATCATCACCGACCGAGTGGGCATCCGGGAGATCAAAGTAGATGGGATGCAGGTATTCCTGAATGGAACTCCCATCAAGTTCCGCGGTGTAAACCGCCACGATTCCGACCCCGTGACCGGCCCCGTCATCAGCGTGGAGCACATGAAGCGCGACCTGCGGATGATCAAGGAGCACAACTTCAACGCCATTCGCACCAGCCATTACCCCAACGCCCCCATGTTCTATCAGCTGTGCGACCAGTACGGTTTCCTGGTCATTGACGAGGCCGACCACGAGAGCCACGGTGCCGCCGAACTGTACTGCGGAGAGAACGACGTCTGGGAGAACCACACCGAGCACTGGAACGAGCCCTTCGCCGACAACCCCAAGTTCCTGGAGGCTACTATGGAGCGCACCCAGCGCTGTGTCCAGCGGGACAAGAACCGCCCCTGCGTCATCTGCTGGTCCATGGGTAACGAGAGCGCCTACGGCTGTTGCTTCGAGGCTGCGCTGGCCTGGACCAAGAACTTTGACCCCGCCCGTCTGACCCACTATGAAAGCGCTCAGTATCGCAGCCGCAAGCGCAAGTACGATTTCTCCAACATTGACCTCTACAGCAATATGTACCCTACGCTGGAGACCCTGCAGGAGTATGTGGACGATCCTGAGTCCGACAAGCCCTATCTGATGTGTGAATACTCTCATGCCATGGGCAACGGCCCCGGTGATCTGGAGGACTACTGGCAGTTCATTCAGGCCAATGAGTGCATGTGTGGCGCCTTTATCTGGGAGTGGTGCGATCACGCCATTTACAAGGGCAAGGCTCCTAACGGCAAAGATATGTACTGGTATGGCGGCGACCACGGCGAGTACCCCCACGATGGCAATTTCTGCATGGATGGTCTGGTTTATCCCGACCGTCGTCCTCACACCGGTTTGATGGAATACAAAAACGTACACCGCCCTGTTCGTGTTGTTGATTATGATCAGGCAACCGGCCAGCTGACCCTGCACAACTACATGGACTTTGTCTCCCTGCAGGACTACATCACCGCCTCTTATCAAGTCACTTGTGATGGTGCGCTTGTTCAGGAAGGCCAGCTGGATAAAATCCCCGCCATCGCTCCCCACATGAGCGGTACCGTGACCCTGAACGTCCAGGTTCCCGCCAAGGGCCGCTGTTTCCTGAAGATCAGCTACTTCGCCAAAAACAACTCCGAACTGATCTCCGAGGGCTTTGATTTGGGCTTCGATGAGATTACTCTGGAGAATCAGGATGACCGCAATCAGATTGCTCTGGCATACTGGCAGAGAAAGGCCATCCTGGAGGACAGTATTTCTGTTACAGAGGACTACCGGTATCTGACTCTCACAGCTGCAAACTTCACATATCGTTACGATAAGTTTACCGGTATGTTTGCCCGGATGACTTATCAGGGCATGGAGCTTCTGGACCGTCCCATGGATCTGAACGTGTGGCGCGCTCCCACCGATAACGACCGCAAGCTGAAGGCTGACTGGTTTGCTGCCCACTACGATAAGGCCATCACCCGGGCGTATAACACCCACTTCGTGGCCATGGACAGCGAGGTTCGTATCCACAGTGACCTGTCTATTGGTGCCATCGCTGTGCAGCGGTTCATGACCGTAGAAATCGACTGGACCGTGACGGTTGCAGGCGGCGTCTGTGCCAACATTCTCACCAAGCGCAACATAGAATTCCCCGAGCTGCCTCGCTTCGGTCTGCGCCTGTTCGTTCCTGAAAACATGGAGCAGGTTGCTTATTTCGGTCTGGGTCCCATGGAAAACTACATTGACAAGCGAAATGCTGCCAGCCACGGCTTGTACCGCGATACCGTGGACGGGCTTCAGGAGGACTACATCCGTCCCCAGGAGAATGGCGCTCACGGTAGTTGTGACTATGTGCTTCTGGAAAGCGACAAACTGCGTTTGATCGCAGTTGGCCCCGAACCCTTCAGCTTCAATGCATCCCATTACACGCAGGAAGAACTGACCGAGAAGGCCCACAACTACGAACTGAACAAATGCGGCAGCACCGTATTGTGTCTGGACTACCGGCAGAACGGTATTGGCTCTGCGAGCTGTGGCCCCGTTTTACAGAAGAAATACAAGCTGATCGACGAAACCATCGACTTCGCCATCCGCGTCATCCCCGAACTGAAATAACTGAATAAAGAGAATAGGAGATGCTATCATGGCTGAAAAGAGATATTTGAAATGGTACAACAAGGTGGGTTACGGCTCTGGCGATATCGCCGGCAACGTGGTCTATGCGTTCCTGACCTTCTTCGTTATGATCTACCTGTCCGATACCATCGGCTTGAACACCGGCATTGTTGGCACCCTGATGGCAGTATCCAAGATCTTCGACGGCGTTTCTGACGTCATCTTTGGCTCCCTCATCGACAAGACCAAGACCAAGATGGGTAAAGCCCGTCCCTGGATGCTGTGGCCCTATCTGGGTTGTGGTGTCTGCCTGTTCGCGATTTTCTCTATTCCCACTTCCTGGGGCCAGACCGCTCAGTACGCTTTCTTCTTCATCTTCTACGTGATGCTGAACGCAGGCTTCTACACCGCAAATAACATCGCTTATTCCGCTTTGACCGCTCTGATCACTAAGAATGAAAACGAGCGTGTTCAGATTGGTTCTCTGCGCTTCGTCTTTGCATTCACCACCAGCACCATCATCCAGGCTGTTACTTTTGGCCTTGTTGAGCACTTCGGCAACGATGCCGCCGCATGGAGAATTGTTGCACTGATCTATGTCATCATCGGCATTATCTCCAACACCGTCTCCGTCCTGTCCATGAAGGAATTGCCCGAAGACGAGATTGAAGCCAAGAAAGCAGTTGACGCTCCGGAAGAAAAGTACACCCTGCGCGAAGCTGTCGGTCTGTTGGTCAAGAATAAGTTCTACCTGCTGATTCTGGGTGTCTATCTGCTGACTCAGCTCTACACCGCTTTCACCGGCGTCGGCACCTACTACATGACTTATGTGTTAGGCAACAAGGAGCTGATGGGTTATTTCGCAAGCGCGCTCAACATCCCCATGATTATCGGTCTGTTGTTGGTGCCCACCATCGTTGCAAAACTGGGCGGTATGTATAAGATCAACTATTCCGGCTATGCTCTGGCCACCATCGCAAGAATCCTGGTGATCGTGGCTGCTTACATGGGCAGCGTTCCCATGATGTTAGCTTTCACCGCCATCGCTTCTCTTGGTATGTGCCCCCTGCAGGGCGACCTGAACGCTGTGATCGCTTCTGCTTCCGACTACACCTATCTAACCACTGGTAAGCGTATCGACGGAACCATGTACTCCTGCACCTCTCTTGGCGTCAAGATTGGCGGCGGACTGGGCACCGCCATCTCCGGTTGGTTGCTGGCAGCTGCCGGATTCATCAAGGGCGGCGTGGCCACTCAGCCTGACTCTGTTCTGACTATGCTGAATGTGATGTATCTGTGGTTGCCCGCTATCTTCTGCGGCTTGGTTACTTTCCTGCTGACCAAGCTGAATGTGGAGAAGGCCAACGCTAAGCTGCTGGAGCCTAAGAACTGAGTAAGTTATCCAAAAAGTAAGGGACCTCATATGACAAAAAAACATTTTCTGATCTCCGCTCCCGGCCGTACAGAGATTAGCGGTAATCATACCGATCACCAGCGTGGCTGTGTGCTGGCCGCCGCAGTAAATCTGGAAACGGTGGCAGATGTAATGCTGAATGGCAGCAACAACATCCGCGTTCGCTCTGAGGGATTTCCTGAGGTTGTGGTCGAACTGGATGATTTGAATATCCGCGAAGAGGAAAAAAACACCTCCGCGGCCCTGGTTCGTGGCGTCGCAGCTGCCTTTGAGCAGCTGGGAGCCCGGATCAAGGGATTCGATGCCGAGACCCACTCAACCGTTCTTCCGGGCAGCGGACTGAGCTCTTCTGCCGCTTTTGAGGTGCTGATGGGCACCATCTGCAACGAGCTCAGCCCGGTGGAAATCGCTCAGATCGGCCAGTATGCCGAAAATGTGTACTTCGGCAAGCCCAGCGGCCTGATGGATCAAGCGGCTTCCTCCGTGGGCGGCATGGTCTATATCGACTTCGCTGATCCGGATCATCCCCAGGTTGAGCGCATCGAGTTTGATTTTGAAAAGGCTGGCCATGCCCTGTGCATCATTGACAGCGGTGCTGACCACGCCGATCTCACTGATGAGTACGCGGCCATTCCCCGTGAGCTGAAAGAGATTTGCAATTTCTTTGGAAAGGATGTTCTGCGAGAAGTCCGCGAAAAAGAATTTATGGAGGCTCTGCCAAATCTGCGAGGGAAGGTTTCTGACCGTGCCATCCTGCGGGCCATCCATTTCTACCAGGAAAACAAGCGTGTCATGGAGCAGAAAAAAGCGCTGCTTGAAAACGACTTCGATGGTTTCCTTGGTCTGGTTACTAAATCCGGGTACAGTTCCTGGATGTATTTGCAGAATATCAGTCCTGCCGGTGCCACGCAGCATCAGGAGGTGGCGGTTGCTCTGGCCATGTGTGATACCCTGCTGAATGGGCGTGGGGCTTACCGTGTCCACGGAGGCGGCTTCGCCGGAACGGTGCAGGCATTTGTTCCTGTTGATATGCTGGAAGAGTTTAAAAGTGGAATTGAGCGGGTACTGGGTGAAGGCAGCTGCCACGTGTTGCACATTCGTAATGAGGGTGGCGTGAGATTGTCCTGAAGGAGGAGCGGAAAATGGATGTGAATGTGTATATCGCTTCTTTGGTCCAATATGGCCTGAACAAGAAGCTGGTTCAGCCTTGTGACACGATCTATGTAACCAACGGGCTACTGGAGGCTATGAAACTGGACAGCTACGACCCTGCCAAACCGGAAGCCATGAGCCTGGAGGATATTCTTCAGGGGCTGTTGGAGGATGCGGTGGAACGGGGTGTCTGCGATGATGACATCACCAGCCGTGACCTCTTTGACACCAAACTAATGGGGATTCTGACTCCCATGCCCCGTGAGGTGCATCAGACCTTTTCCGAGATGTACGCCACCAGCCCTGAGACTGCCACAGACTGGTACTATAACTTCTCACAGGATACCGATTACATCCGCCGCTACCGCATCCAGAAGGATGTGCGTTGGAAGACGGCCACCGAATACGGCAATCTGGATGTGACCATCAACCTCAGCAAGCCGGAAAAAGACCCTAAGGCTATTGCAGCCGCAAAGCTCGCTCCCCAGTCCGGCTATCCCAAGTGTATGCTCTGCGCGGAGAACGAGGGCTATGCGGGACGTATGAACCACCCCGCCCGCCAAAACCTGCGCACTATTCCAGTTACCATCGCCGGTGAGGGCTGGCATCTGCAGTACAGCCCCTATGTCTACTACAACGAGCACTGCATTGTGTTCAATCATGAGCATGTTCCCATGGTCATCAACAAGGCCGCTTTCTCCAAACTGTTGGACTTTGTTTCTCTGTTCCCCCACTACTTTGTGGGCAGCAACGCAGATCTCCCCATCGTAGGCGGCAGTATCCTCAGCCACGAGCACTTCCAAGGTGGCCACTACTGCTTCCCCATGGAGCGCGCGGCGGTCGAGCGTGAGATTGTCTTTGCTGGTTTCGAGGATGTGAAGGCCGGCATCGTTAAGTGGCCCATGAGTGTCATCCGTCTGCGCTGCGGCAAAAAGGCGCGTCTGGTAGAGCTGGCTGATAAGATTCTGCTGAGCTGGCGTGGTTATACCGACGAGGATGCTTTCATCTTTGCAGAGACCGAAGGCGTGCCCCACAACACCATTACCCCCATCGCCCGCCGCCGGGGAACGGACTACGAACTGGATCTGGTTCTGCGCAACAACATCACCACCGAAGAGCATCCTCTGGGCGTGTACCACCCCCACGCTGAACTTCACCATATCAAGAAGGAAAACATCGGTCTCATTGAGGTTATGGGCCTGGCTGTGCTGCCTGCCCGCCTGAAGCAGGAACTGGCCGGTGTGGAGAAGGCTATCCTTGCCGGAGAAGAGCTGACTGGTGAACTGGCCAAGCACGCCGACTGGGTGGAAGAGTTGAAAAAGCAGCACACCTTTACTAAGGAGAATACCGCCGCCATTCTGAAAGTGGAGACCGGCAAGGTCTTTGCAAAGGTGCTGGAGCACGCGGGTGTCTATCAGCGCAATGAGAAGGGCGCGAGGGCCTTTGATAAATTCGTGAACTATGTGAATGAGGAGGGCTAAGTCATGAAGGTACTTGTAACCGGCGGTGCCGGATATATCGGCAGTCATACCGTAGTCGAACTGATACAGGCTGGCCACAGCGTTGTGATCGTAGATGATCTGTCCAATGCCAGAACGGATGTCGTATGCCGTGTAGAGAGCATCGTGGGGGAAAAGATCAAATTCCGTGTGATGGATTGCGCCGACAAGGAACAGATGCGTACCATATTCCAGGAGAACGAGTTTGATGCCGTGATTCACTTCGCAGGCCGCAAGGCTGTTGGCGAGAGCGTCAAAAAGCCTCTGGAGTACTACCGTACCAATCTGGACAGCACCATGACTTTGCTGGAGTTGATGGAGGAGTATGGTTGTAAAAAGTTTGTATTCTCCTCTTCTGCCACGGTCTATGGCCCCGAAAATCCCTATCCCTATAAAGAGGAGATGCCTGCCATCCAGTCCAGCAGTCCTTATGGCTGGAGCAAGGTAATGAACGAGCGTATCCTGACCGACTATGTGACGGCCCACCCTGATTTCTCTGTGGTGCTGCTGCGCTACTTCAATCCCATTGGCTCCCACGACTCCGGCCTGCTGGGCGACGACCCCAACGGCATCCCCAACAATCTGATGCCCTACATTGCCCGTGTGGCAGCCGGTGTTCTTCCCGAACTAACCATCTTCGGCGGTGATTATCCCACTCCCGATGGTACCTGCCAGCGTGACTACCTCCACGTGGTTGATCTGGCTGTGGGTCACCTGAAGGCGCTGGAGTATGCGGAGAACCATACTGGTGTTGAGGCCATCAACCTGGGCACCGGCAACGGTATCTCTGTTCGTGAGCTTGTCCGTGCCTTTGAAACTGCAAATGACATTAAATTGCCTTATGTAGTTGGGCCTCGGCGTGAAGGAGATCTTCCCGCTTTCTGGGCAGATGCCACCAAGGCTAAAGAACTGCTGGGATGGGAAGCAACCCACACCGTAGAAGATATGTGCCGCAGTGCTTGGGATTTTGTGAAGAAGAATACGAAATAAGTACGACGGCCAGCCCCACCGCCCCGGCATCACCAGTGTGACGCTGAATGGGACCCCGCTGACGGCGGACGTGGACTACACCGCCGCGATCCCGGAGGGAACGGAAGCGGGCACATATACCGTCACCCTCACCGGCAAAGGCAACTACACAGGAACAGCCACAGCGGTATTTATCATCAATCCTGTGGAGCAGAAACCGCTGGATCAGAAGGACGACGACGGCCACGAGCTGCGGCTGGAGGTGGAAACCGGGCTGTCCACCGTCCCGGAGGCGCTGAAAACAAATGAGCAGTTCAATACGCCGGGGAAGATCGAAACCGCCCTGCGGACCAGAGTGGCCGAGGTGATGTCCAATGTGGGAGAGCAGATCGCGGTGTTCGATGTGACCCTCCAGTACAAGGACGCAAGCGGCGTGTGGCGCAATGTCGATCCCAACCATTTCCCGGCGGAGGGCGTGACGGCGGTCCTGCCCTACCCGGCGGGGACCGGGGCCACCGGCTACACCTTCACCGTCCAGCACCTCATTTCCAGCGGCGCGCAGGCCGGGACGATGGAAACCTTGCCCTATGAGCTGACCGCAGACGGCCTGCGGTGCAAGTTCAGCAGTCTGTCCCCGGTGGCCATCGGCTATCAGACGGCCACAAAGCCCAATCCCCAGCCGAATCCAGGCGGCAACTCCGGCGGTGGCTCCGGCGGCGGGGGCTGGAGTTCCAGCACCTACGCCATTACTGTGGAGAAGTCGGAGCATGGCAAAGTGACCTCCAACCGCACCAATGCCAGCAATGGCAGCACTGTCACCCTGACCGTCACCCCGGACAGCGGCTATGTGCTGGACGCTCTGACC
>OFGP01002054.1_pt1 | contig 12665 bp, 15 predicted proteins | sample 1521781 | NCBI WGS metagenome assembly OFGP01 (sample SAMEA3504113, study PRJEB24116) | mouse gut metagenome | biome: mouse gut; feature: mouse-associated habitat; material: faeces | place: Denmark | collected 2011 | reverse complement strand
TAGCCGATAATCACAGTCTTGCCTTCACAAGTACCAACAATAGAGCCGTCGGGACTGATACTCATACTCTTGAGCTGCACCGGCATCTCGTCGGAAACCCGGTTCTCATTGGTATTCTGGGCAACTGCAATCTGGGTCGTATCCGGCTTTGCTGTTGCGTCCTTATCATCGGGATCAACCGACGACGCAACCTGCTTATAGGATGGATATCTGTTTTGACCGCCTGTTGCAGCGCTCAGGTAGGGATAAACGGGGTCTCCTTCTTCCCAAAGGTTACGTGGTGCAACATAATCAGGATCACCTGGATTTCCTTTGCCAGCTACAATACCTCCATTATCCTTTGTTGGCGCAGCAGCAGACAGAGGTACACGCAGGGGGACCAGCTCGGTGCTGATGATAGTGGCACTTTCAATATCCTTGCCAGCAGCCTTTGCCTCTGCTATTTGCTCCTTTGTTGCACCAGGCTGGTAGTTGGGATTCTGTACCCGGGCATAGCCGTAAAGCACCTTATTGTCACGGTTACAGATATAGCCGTCGGCGTCCACCCAGAAGTCGCCCACGCGTGTCAGATAGGGCTCAGTCAGGCCGGAAGCACTTGTGATTCCGCTGCCGGTGACAGTTCTCTTGTAGGTGTCGGTTCCCGGTGTTCCTTCTTCCTCAATCTGGTAATTGATCTTATCACCCACCATAAAGAAGCCCTCGCCGGTAAGCATGCAGTCCAGGCCCACGCCGGTGGGGGAGTAGGTGGAGGGGCTCATGTTCAGGTCGATGGAGCCCACCGAGCAGCCGTAGCCGATTTGGGAGGGGTTATTACCGCCCATCGTCACGCCGCCGTTGGAGCCGGATTTACTGGTGGTGTAAATGGACTCCCGGAAGGTCATGCGCTGGGCCTTGTAACCGACGGTGTTCACGTTGGCCACGTTGTTGCCGATTACATTCAGCTTGGTCATGTGAGCTTTCAGGCCGCCAATGGCGGCGTACATTGCGCCTGTCATATCGCTAAATTACTTCCTTTCTGTTGCGCTGCCGGTCCCCTGTCAGTCGGGCAGGGGACCAAAGCATCCATAAAAGGTCCTGCTCTTGCCTACTTCAGCAGTACAGCGCCGTCGATATTTGTGAAGATGTTTTCCTCCATCTCCTCCTGGGACATGGTGGTAATCACCCGCCCGTGGGGGACATTGATGATGAAGGCACGGGTTGCGTCGAAGGCCAGGATGTTGGTGGCCCCCTTGGCCTGGGCCCGCTCGACCGAGTCGGCCAGCTGCCCCATCAGGGTGTCGTCCACCTGGATGCCCCGCTCTGCCGCCCGGCTCTGGGCGTGTTTGGAGAAGGAAATCGCAGGCTCCGCGACTTTCAGCTCCTGGTTCAGCAGAGCGCCAAACTGTCCGGATGCCGCCCGGTTGAGCTGGCTGACCCGTTGGACGCGCTCCACCGGGGACACACCCTGGATGGAATTGATGCGTTCTGCCATATCGCTTCCTCAACTTTCTTCGCGGACCTCCTGTCCGCTTACTGTGGCCGGACTCCCTCCCGGCCCTGGTACTCAGCCTGCCGCGCCGCCACTCGCACCGGAATTGTCTCCGCCCTCGGTGTCGGTATTGTTGTCGGTGTTGGTTCCGTCGGTGTTGTTGTTGGTTCCGTCGGTGTTGTTGTCGGTGTCAGTGCCGTCGGTGTTGTTGTCCTCACCTTCGCCGGGCTTCTCCTCCACCTTGGGGGGCAGCTTGCCCACGGCCATGATGTCGCTCAGGTAGTAGCTCTTGCCGTTTACAAAGATAACCTGCTGGCCGTTGTAGGTGCCGGTGCCCTTTACCACGCCCTCGAAGTCCTCCAGCTGCTTGGTCTCCTCGTTCCACACGCCGATGGTAACCGTCTGTCCCACCAGAGAGGCGGCGTAGGACATCACGTTGGCCAGGGTCAGCTCCTTGATCTGTGTGGTCATGTCGGTCATGGCCTGCATGGTGGTCATCTGCACCAGCTGGTTCATCATGTCGGTGGTGCTGGCCTGGTTGTCGATGGTCTGGTTCTGGAACTGGGTAACCATCAGGCCCAGCATGTCGGTAAAGGAGAGGGTGCCCTTGTCCTTATAAAGTGCGTTTTCCTTCTCCACGTCCGCGGGGTTGGTGTAGATATCCCGGTCGCCGGTGGTGGCGTAGGTGGAATAGCGGCTCGCGATATCCCGCCCGCTTTGAATCATGGAATCTGCCATATTCGGTTCACCTCCTGATTAAATTGTGTCGTCCAGGCCGAACAGTCCCAGGCGGAGCTTCTGCATGAAGTCGCCGTCGTGCTGTTCCTCCTGCCGGTGTTCCTGCTGTTGCCGCTGTTGGTTGTGGCCGTCGGGGTTGGTCTGCTGCTGCTGGGCCTGCTGGCTGTCCTCGCCGCGCTGGACCTCCACCCGGACCTCGCTGTTCTGGCTGTAGCCCTGGAGGGCCGCGTTCAGGTTGTCCAGATGCTGGTTCAGCAGATTGGCCGCCTTGGCGTTGGCCGTGTGGAGCACCACCTGCAGGGTGCCGTCGGTGGCCTGGGTCAGCTTCACGGTGAGGCTGCCGAGGTTCTCGGGGCTCAGCTTGATCTCGATCTGCTTCAGGCCCTGCTGGGCGGCGAAGCGGATGGTGTCGGCCAGATTTGCCTCCATGTCGGGCTCCTGGGTGTCCAGCTGGAAGTTCTCGCCTACCTTCACGGGAGCGGCCTTCACGTCCTTAAACAGGGGCTGATCCCCCATCACCGAGGCGTCCAGATCGGCATCGTTCTGGTCGTCGGTATCGGCCATAGCTTCCCGCAAGGTGGTAACCGTCGCATCCAGATCCTTCAGACCGTTCAGCAGGTCAGCCTTGGGCTGCTCCGGGAACAGGTCGATCTGTTTCCGCTCTCCGCTGGCCATCAGCTGGAACAGCTTGTGATCGCCGTTTTCCAAGTCCAGGTAGACCTCAAACTTCTCACCGTCGCTGTTGATCAGCGTGACGGGCTGGCTGGGGTCCCGCATACCATTGGGCAGAAGGGGCATAATGATTGCGGTGGGCTGGGCGTCTATCCGAAGCGCGAGGTTCCCGTTGGGCATCTCCACCGGGGTGATAAAACCGGCGGCGATCTGCGCCTGGGTGGCGGGGTCCATCGCCTTAATCCGGGGGTCATTCATATTGGTGACGACCTTGCTCTCCGACTTCTGTGTCGGCTCCTTCTTCTGGGCGGCATCGTTCTTCTTTACGGTGCTGTCCTTCTGGGAGTCCTCCACCTTGGTGTCCTTGGCCTTGTCCATCAGGTCCTTAAAGCTGTCGCCCTTCTCAGGCTTGGACGTGTCGGTGCTCTGACCCACCTGGGGCAGGGAAGCGGCCATGTTGGCGGCCATCTGCTGCATCCGTTCCAGCATCCACTGGTCTGTAACATTCATCTCTTTTACACCTCCTTTCCGATTTGAGTGGGATCACTGGTTTCGCTGGGGTTTTGCGCTTCTGTGACTTCCAGACGTTTCTCGTTGTCCTCCTGCTCCTTCAGGGCCTCGCGGTTGTTCTCCTCCACCTGGTCAACCTGTTCAAAGTTGAACCGGTCGCCCAAGCAGGAGAGCAGGGCCTGAACGGTCAGGGTTTGGGTGGGGTCCACCCATCCTACCCGCTTGGTGCCGTCCTCCATGATTTCCTCGGCCTGCTCTGCGATGGCCTTGCCGGCGTTTGTCAGGGATTCGGTCAGGGTCTGCTCCGTCTTGCCGGACGCCTTATCCTCCTCCGAGGCGTTCATGGCGTCGATCATGGCCATCAGGGCGTCCTCCTCGGCGTATTCGGCCTCCTTTTCCCGCTGCTCCCGGACCTTTTGCAGGTAGTTCAAAAAGAGCTGTCTGGGGTTCCAGCCGGTCTGCTCCTCAATGCTTTTCTGAGGGGCGGGCATCTGCCCATACCGTGCGCTGATGTCACAGAATGAAAGCGGCGTGCTCATTGCGTTCACCTCCTTCCTGTGACCCATTATATAGAGAAACACTTAAAAAGTGTAACTCACCTGTTAAATACCCATTGCCGCCATGGCGCGGGTGGTGGAGACAAACTCCTCAATGCGCTGCTCCTCGTCCTTCTGCTCCGCCTTGCGGTAGTCCTCCAGCTTATGCTCCCGCAGCTTCTCGATGGTGGCCGTCTCCTTTCGGGCCTCCACCACCTGGGTGCGCTTCTGCTCCTCCATGCGGCGCAGCTTTTCCAGCTTGTAATACTCCTCGTGCAGCTTGCGCTCCAGCGAGCGGAGGTAGGCCTCGTAGCTCATGGCGTCCACGATGTTGATGCCCTCCAGCTTGCGCCGGGTGAAATCCCCGTCCGCCTGGCGGTGCTCCGCCTCCAGGTCCTCAATGACCTGCTCCTGGGCCCGGACCCGGGCCAGGATGGCCCCATGCTCCGCCCGGATGGCGTCCAGCGCCTGCTGCTTATAGTCCAAAACGGTTTCCAGTGAGAAGCGGAACTTCTTCATCTGTTAAATCGCTCCTTTGGTTAATTGTTCCGGCAGGGGCGGCCTCGGGCCGCTCTCACCGCTCGCTCTATCTCAGAATACGCCGCAGCTGTTCCAAACTCTCCTCGTGGGAGAAGGCCTCGTCGGTCCCCTGCATCAAAAACTGATTGATGCCGTCGATTTTCGACAGGGCATGGTCCAGCTTGGGGTTGGTGCCCGCTTTGTAGGCGCCGATGGACACCAGGTCGGCGTTCTTTTCGTAGACGCCCATGATGTCCCGCAGCTGGCCGGCCAGCTGCCGGTGCTCCGGCGAGACGATCTCGGCCATCAGACGGGAGATGCTGGCCCCCACGTCGATAGCGGGGAAGTGGTTGGCGTTGGCCAGAGCCCGGGAGAGGACGATGTGTCCGTCCAGGATACCCCGGACCGTGTCGGCGATGGGCTCGTTGGTGTCGTCGCCCTCTACCAATACGGTGTAGACGCCGGTAATAGAACCTTTTTCAAAGTTTCCGCTGCGCTCCAGCAGCTTGGGCATCTCCGCGTACATGGAGGGGGTGTAGCCTCTGGCCACCGGCGGCTCCCCGATAGCCAGGCCGATTTCGCGCTGGGCCATGGCGAAGCGGGTGAGGGAGTCCATCATCAGCAGGACATCGTAGCCCTGGCCGCTGAAGTACTCCGCGATGCTGGTGGCCACGCTGGGGCATTTCATCCGCAGCATGGCGGGCTGGTCGCTGGTGGCGACCACCAGCACGCTTCGGCGCATGCCCTCCTCCCCCAAGTCCTTCTGCATGAACTCCAGAACCTCGCGGCCGCGCTCGCCCACCAGGGCGATTACGTTGATGTCCGCCTTTACGTTCTTGGCGATCATGCCCATCAGGGTGGATTTGCCCACGCCGGAGCCGGCGAAGATGCCGATACGCTGGCCCTTGCCGATGGTGAGCAGGCTGTCGATGGCCTTGATGCCGAACTCCATCCGTTCCCGGATGGGGGGGCGGGCCATGGGGTTTATGTAGGTGCTGTCCACAGAGAAGGTGTCCCCCCGCTGGAAGGGCTCCAGCCCGTCGATGGGCTGGCCCAGCGCGTTGATCACCCGCCCCCGCAGAAAGGGCCCCACCGGAAGGGTCAGGCGTTTGCCGGTGTTGCGGACAAAGTTGCCCGCGGAAATCCCGCTCATGTTGGCGTAGGGCATGAGAAGGATGTGGTCGTTTTTAAAGCCGACTACCTCGGCGGGTATCTGGCCGCCGGACTCGTTGGAGTAGATGCGGCAGATGTCGCCTATGGCGGCCCGGCCTCCGGAGGCCTCGATGGACATGCCCACGATATTTTCGATTTTCCCCGTCCGGCCCACCGTCTCGGCGGAGCGGACTGAGGGGATCAGCTCTCGAAACACGTCCTAAATCTCCTCCTGGGGCGGCCAGTAGGCCCCCATCTGGTCGTGGAGCACATCCCGGATGTTGGACATCTGGGTGGACACGCTGGCGTCCGCGATCTCCTCGGGCGTCTCCACAATGCAGGTACCGATCTCGTCGTCCCCCATGGGGACCACCTTGATGTGCTGGGACAGGGCCCCCAGGGTGCTGGTGAGAGCGGGGGATATCTGGGCCAGCTGCCGGGCGTCGCAGCCGGAGATGTAGATGTGGACCCACTCCTGCCGCTTCATCCGCTCGGTGGCGGTCTGGATCATGCGGACAATTACCTCGCTGCTGCTTTTCAGGCTCACCCGCACCACCTTTTCAGCAATGGACAGGCACAGCTCCAGCAGCTCCTCCCGGGTCTGAAGCAGCATCTCCTCCCGGGCCAGAGAGGCCTTTTCCAGGAAAGCCTGGACCTCCTTCTCCAGCCGGGCGGCGGTGGCCTCCCGATCCCGGACCGAGTCGTCCATGGCCTTGGCGATGCCCTGGGCGTAGCCCTCCCGGTAGCCCTCGTCCCGGGCGCCCGCCCGGATCTCCTCCTGCTCGGCCTCCGCCCGCTGCCGGGCCTGGGCCAGGATCTGCTCCGCCTCCTCCCGGGCCTGATTCAGAATCAGCTCGGCCTGAAGCTGGGCATAGTGGACGGGAGTCTCCTTCTTTGGTTCGGGGGGCGGCTCCGGCTCGGGCGGTTCTTCCTCCGCCTCGCCGCCCACGGTAATGTCCAGCGCCTCCTGGAGGAGCTCCTCCTCCGCTTCTTCCTCCAGGTCGAAGTTCTCCCCCTCGAAGCGGATATCCCTGGCGTCGGGCAGGACGTAGGCTTCCGCTTTGGGCTCCAGGAACCCTTTCAGGATGTTACGCAATGATATCGTCCTTTCCGCCCTTCATAATGATAATCTCGTTTCGTTCCTCCAAATCCCGGATGACGCCCACAATGCGCTGCTGGGCGTCCTCCACGTCCTTCATGCGGACGTTGGTGGTAACCTCCAGGTCGTCCCGGATGCTTTCGGCCATACGGGCGGACATGTTGGTAAACAGCTTGTTGGCCACGTCGGCGTTGGCCGTCTTCAGGGCCAGCACCAGGTCTCTGGGGTCGCAGTCCCGGACAAACCGCTGCACCGAGCGGTCGTCCATGGTGATAATGTCCTCGAAGACGAACATCCGCTTGCGAATCTCGTCGGCCAGCTCGGAATTGTGGGCAGACAGGCCGTCGAAGATGGATTTCTCGCTGGACCGGTCCAAATTGTTCATGATGCCGGCCACATAGTCGATGCCGCCCACCTTGACGTTGGACTGGGTGATGATGCTGGAGAACTTGCGCTCCATCTCCGCCTCGATGGTCTTGATGGCGGCGGGGGAGGCACTCTCCATGGTGGCGATGGCCTCCACCACCCGAATCTGGCGGCGGGGCTCCAGCTGCTCGATAACGCCGGCGGCCTTGTCCGGGTCCACGTAGGACAGCACAAGGGCCATGGTCTGAGGACGCTCGTTTTGCAGGGCGGAGAACAGGGCTTTGACGTCCGCCTTGTCCAGAAAGGCGAACTCCCGGTTTTTCAGGGACTTGGTCACCTTCTCCAGCAGGGCCAGAGCGGTCTGGTTGCCAAAGGCCTTCTCCAGCACGGTGCGGGCGTACTCCAGGCCGCCCTCGGTCACCGCCTTGCTGGTCATGCAGTTCTGATAAAATTCGGTGAGCACCGCCTCGGTCTGCTCCGAGTCCAGCATACCCAGCCGGGCAACCTCCAGGGTGAGGGCCTCAATCTCCTCCGGCTCCATGAACTGGTACAGGCCTGAGGCCTTATCCGCCCCCAGGGAGACGATGACTGCCGCCGCCTTCTGTGGGGGGGTCAGCTCAACTTTTATCGCTTCAGCCACTGCTTTCCTCTCCCTTCAGCCAGGCCTTCACCATCTGCGCGGCGATCTCCGGGTTGTTCTGGGCGAACTGCCGGACGTTCTTACGCAGCTCCATACTCTTTTCGGTGTTGACCTCCATAATATCGGCGCCGCCGGTGGGAGGCGCTGCGGCAATGATGGCCGCTGCCTCGGCTGCCGCCTCGGCCGCCATCATCTCCTCCTCCAGGGCTCTCTGCCGCTCCAGCCGGCGCTTCTTGCTCCGTCTGGACAGCAGGATGACGACCAGCAGCAGAATCAGGAAAAGCACCAGTCCGCCGATGGCGGCGTACAGCACCCAGCCGCCTTGCAACAGGATACCGTTGATGCCGTCCGCTCCGGCCGGCGTATTCTCCGCGAAGGGCGCGATGGTCACGTGGACCCGGGAGGCGGCCACGTCCGCCGTGGTTCCAATGCCGGCCAGGGTGGAAACCTGGTCCCGCAGGGCGTCGATGGTCATGGCGCCGGAGTTTTCACACTTCTGGTTGACCGTTACGATTACCCGCAGGTCGGACAGCCGGCCCTCCAGCACCTCCATCTGCTCCTTGGTAATATTCAAAGCGTGATCCCGGTCGATCTGTTCGCCCGCATACTGGGCATTGCCGTTCAGTTCGTCCTCCAAATCGGGGTAGTTTGGCAGATTGGAGTTGGTGGGGGTGCCTGCCGTGCCGCCGGTGGGCTCGCTGCCGTCCCGGATAACCTCCCAGAACAGCGTATCCTTGGTGATCAGGCCGCCGCCGACCACAGAATTCTCGGGCTGGTCATAATAGGTTTTGTCTACGATCTTGCGGGCCACCTCTACCGAGCACAGCACGTTCACCTTCACATTATCTTTGCCGTAAATGCTGCTCAGGTTGTCGAACACCTGCTGCCGCACATTGTTGCTGATCTGCTCCTCGTGCTGCAGCTTCAAGGCCGTGGCATCACTGGACTGAGAAATCACGCTGGTATCCGAATAGGGGTTGCCGTAGATATCCTTGATGCTGACATTCTCGATAGCCAACTCCTGCACACTGTGCTTCACTATGTCGCGGATGGCCGCTACCACCTCGCTTTTCAGCGGCTGGCTGCCATAGGGGGTGATTGTCACCGCCGCGCTGGAGGGGGAGGCGCTGTCCTGAAGGACATAGAGCCGCTCGGTTCCCGGGGCGATGCTTACGGTGGCATCCTGTACGCCGTCAAACTGGCGGACCACCGCGGCCAGCTTCTGCTCGATGGAGATCAGCCAGGCCCGTTCATCCTGTATCTGGCTGTTGATCCCGCCCGAGTGATCTGTGTAGTAGGGGTACAGATAGGCGTTGTCCACCCGGTTTGTCGTCATCAGCTGGATCTGCAGCTGGGTCTCCCGCCCGGCTGGCACCAGAATGGTGTCGTTTTGTATCTTGTAGTCCGTTACCCCGTTTTCGCCCAGGAACTGGACCACGGTGCTGATGTCGTTGGCGGACAGGTCGGTACAAAGGACGGCGTACTCCTTTTTATTCATCCGCAGCGTCAGCAAAATGACGGCGGCCAGGATCACAACCAGGCACACGCCCAGCAGGATCCGTGTCTTCTTATTCAGTTTTTGGAAAAAGCCCTTAATCTTTTCCCAAAGCTCTTTCAGCTTTGTCTGAAATTTCTGCAACTTGGATCCCTCCGGACTGTTATCTCAAGGTCCCTTACAGGGAGACACGCATCAGCTCATTGTACACATCCAGCGCCTTGTTCCGCAGCTCCATCAGCAGCAGGGCGGCGTTGGAGGCGTTGGAGGCGGCCAGGGTCAGCTCGGCGGGATTGTCCAACTGGCCGGTGGCCAGCTTATACTCCAGATCCACCTTCTTGGCGTCGGTCTCCCGGACGTTGTCGATGGCCGACTGGAACACGGTGGCAAACAGCGAGGCGCCGGCCCGCTCCGCCCCTCCGGCCTGCTGGGTTCCGGTGGAGTCAATGATGGGGCGGATAGGGGCGATGGGTGTAAATTCCATGACAAAAACCTCCAAAATTCGGTTGAAATCGGGGACATTCGCGGTATCCCATAGCGCAAATCCAGGCCAGACCAAATCCTTGCCCTTGGGCTCCCTGCCCGCTGGGCAAAAACTCGACCTGACCTAGCTAAGGTCTTACTTGCCGATCTCCAGTCCCTTGGAGATCACGCTCTTTAACAGATTAAACGCGGTTACGTTGGCGGAGAAGGCCTGGCTGGCCGCCATGCCATCTGTAATCTCCATCACCAGGTTTACGTTGGGCAGCTCCACATAGCCGTCCTCGTTGGCGTCAGGGTCGTCGGGGTCGTACTTCAGCTTGAAGTCGGAGGGGTCCTCCGCCACCTCCGCCACCCGGACGCCGTCCTTGGCCTCGGTGCTCCAGTGTCCACCCCTGCCGTTGCGGGTGCGGGCCAGCACATCCCGAAAGCGGGTGCCGCCGTTGTCCGCCTCGAAGACCACTACCTTCCGGCGGTAGGGGCCCTCCCCGTTCTCGGTGCGGGTGGTGTTCATGTTCACGATGTTCTCGGAGATGATATCCAGCCTCTGCTGCTGGGCGGTAAAGCCGGAGCCGATGGTGTCAATTGCGCTGACGAATGCCATATGTATCTCCTCCAAATATATTTAACGCGCCGGCGGGGGCAAAGCTCTTTCCCGCGCCGGGCGGCGCGTGCTGCCGTTCTGGTTACTGCCCCCGGATCATGGTGCGGATCAGGGACTGGTTGCTGTTGATGGCGTCGATGGTGTACTGCATCTGGTAGGTGTTGCGGGTAAGCTCGGTCTCCTGCTCGGTGACGTTGACGCCGTTGTCGTCCATGCGCATACTCTCCCGCTCGGCCACATGGACAATGGCCTGGGAGCGGTCGATGGCGGAGCGGACCGAGGCGATGCGCCGCTTGTCCGCCCCCATGAGGGCGGTACGGATGCTGGCGTCCAGCGCCTCCTCAAAGGTGACGTACTTCGCCTTGTAGTTGGGGGTCTCGGCGTTTACGATATTGTCGTTGATAGCGACCTGCTTGGTCCACTGGAAGTTCATGGCCCGCTCCAGCATCAGCTGGGAGTTGGTATACAGCAGGTTGGACATGGAGCTCCCTCCCTCAAAAAATCAAATGGTTAAAAACGGTGCCTATAATCTTACCACAGGCCGCGCCGAAACGCAAGCCCGGACAACCACTTTTCACACCGTCTTCATCGTATTGCCCGGTTGCCGGCTGGGCCGGCTGAATCACTGATGATTATACCGCATTTTTCCGGTCATTGCAAGACATTGGCCAAATTTATCTTCGTGGATTTTATCCAACACTTCACAAAACTGCCAAGCCATTTTTTGGACGCGGGAAAAGGACCGGAGCTGTAGCATTTTATAGAATACTCCATATTTCCGCCGATTGCAATGGTAATTTCAGTAAACTTCCCGGCTGTCCCGGGCGAAGCGCCCCTTTTTATACCAAAAAATGTCTACTTCCGCCGGGAAGCGGGAAAAACAGGGGCCATACGCTGCTAACCATATGGCCCTCCAGCTTATTCCTTTTTTTCCTTCAGCACACCCAGCAGCTCCAGGGGGGAGACCTCCTCGGCCGCCGCCTCCCGGTTGGTCTGGGCGGCCACCTTCAGCTCGCTGCGCAGGATGGTAACGCTGCGGGGGGCCTGGATGGCCAGGCGCACCCGCCCAGCCTCCACGGCCAGGACGGTGACCTCCACCTCGTCCCCGATCAGGAGGGATTCCCCCTCCTTGCGCTGTAAAATCAGCATGGCGCGCCCTCCTCCTTCCGCCCGAACTCCGACAGAAGGTGATGCATGTGGTAGCTGTCGTCCTCCAGGATGACCTGGACGGCCCGCCGGGTGTGGTCGTTGATGGCCACGGGACAGCGCAGGTTCACGGTGCTCTCGGCCGCCGGGCTGCGCACCACGCACAGGGTGTAAAAGCACAGGTCCTCGCTGCGCTCCACCTCCATGGCCTTCAGCTCCCTGGCAGGAAGCACCGGAGCGTAGTCCGGCTTGAGGGAGAAGGGATTCATGGCCACAAAGGCCAGCTCCGGCGTGACCGCGCTCTGGAAGCACAGCAGGCTGCCGTCGCTGCCCTCGAAGGGCAGCAGGAAAAAGGCCTTTTCTTCCTCAAAGCCAAACAGGCCGTCGGGGAAGTGGAGCTGGTCCTCCTCATGGCAGTCAATTTCGCCGAAATACTTTGTTTTCAGACGCATAGTTCCTCCTGTTCGGGGCTCTGCCCCGCAGATAAGTGTTTGGGCCTCCCCGGAAGGGGGAGGCCCGGTATTGTCAGACCTTTACGTCCACCGGCTCGTAGTTGGGGTCGGAGGAGGGGGGCACGTAGATGGGGCCGCCCACATATTTAATGACCACGTCGGGCCGCTGGGTGACGGTAAACTCAATGTCGCCGGGGGTAAACTCAAAGCTGCCCTCGCCCATCTTCCAGTCGATGGCCAGCTTATCCATTTCATAGCGGATGTTCATTTCGCCGGGGTCCCAGGTAATTTCGGGGCCGGGGTCGGGGAGGAAGTCAATGCCCACGTTGGTCTTGACGTCCTTCATCATGGCCTCCTCGGCGAACTTGGTCACCAGCTCCTCCCCTACCTGAGTCTGGAGCAGCAGCTGGCCCTGGCGGGCGTAGGTGGCGGTGGCCTCATAGGCGGCTTGATGTCCCTTCTTGGCGCTCTGGTCCAGGTAGCGGGCCAGGGTGGGGGAGAGGGAGTTCCGCGCCTCGAAGGTGTCGATGTTCACCTTAATGGGGCGGCTCTTGATCTGGAGGTTGCCGTTGTCCCGGCTGATCTCCATTTCGGCGGTGCCCCTGGCGTACTCCAGCCTGGCATTGGTGGTTTTCATCTCGATTTGAATTGGGACCGTTGTGATTTCGATTAAGGGTTTCATTGTGTGGCGCGCTCCCTTCTACTATATACTTAGCAGGGCATCCCTACCCTAATACACACAATTAACGGGAAAAATCACAAAATTGCGGGACGGGCGGCCCCACAGG
>OFGP01002047.1_pt1 | contig 12721 bp, 12 predicted proteins | sample 1521781 | NCBI WGS metagenome assembly OFGP01 (sample SAMEA3504113, study PRJEB24116) | mouse gut metagenome | biome: mouse gut; feature: mouse-associated habitat; material: faeces | place: Denmark | collected 2011 | reverse complement strand
CTGTATAAATTTTTCAAAGTTCACAAATTTATGCTTGACTTTTTATTTGCAGACTCAAGATATACAACGCTCCCGGGTTGTGGCTGCCTCCGCGTTATTGGAGTGCAGGCCGGAAGTGTTGAAGGAGCCAGTATTGTTTTATGATTTTAGGAGTTTGTCGGCAAGAGCCATCGTTGTTTTATGATTTTAGTAGCTCGTCGGAGAGAGCCGGTGTTGTTTTATGATTTTAGGAGTTCGTCGGCAAGAGTCGGTGTTGTTTTATGATTTTATCAGCTCGTCGGCAAGAGTTTCCAGTTCTTTTATATTTTCTTCTTTAACGGCGCCTCGGATGGTGATGGAGGGCTCCAGGATGGTGATGCCGTTCATTGTGGAGAGGATGTCTGTCATGGTCTTTTTGGCGGATGGGGCCCAGGAGCCGTTTTCTATGAGGGCAATTTGACGTTTCTGGAAGTTTTTGCCTTTCAGATAATGGAGGAAAAATTCCATATAGGGCATTACGCCGCCGTTGTAGGAGGAGGAGGCCAGCACGATTTTGCCGTAGCGGAACGCTTTTGCAAGGGCGTCTGCCATGTCGTCCCGGGCAAGGTCGAGGGTTACGGCTTCCGGGCAGCCCTTTTCCCTTAAGATTTCCGCAAGCTTTTTGGCCGCGCCGGCAGTATTGCCGTGGAGGGAGGCGTAGGCGATGAAAACGCCTTCCTTTTCAGGGGCGTAGCTGCTCCAAGTGTTGTATTTATCAAGGTAATAGCTTAAATTTTCTTTTAAAACAGGGCCGTGGAGAGGGCAGATGATTTGAATGTCCAGCGCGGCGGCCTTTTTCAGCACGGTCTGGACGGGCATTCCGAATTTTCCCACAATATTAAAGTAATATCTTCCGGCCTCGTCGTCCCAGGGCTCCTGCGCATCCAGCGCGCCGAATTTTCCGAAAGCGTCCGCGCTGAACAGAATCTTATCAAAACTGTCATAGGTGAGCATGACCTCGGGCCAGTGAACCATGGGAGCCATCACAAAGGAAAGCTCATGCTTCCCCAAAGAAAGGGTATCGCCCTCTTTTACTGTGAGTGCGTTGCTAAAATCCAGGTCAAAATAAAGCGCCAGCATCTGAAAGGTTTTGGCGTTGCCCACCACTGTGGCGGAGGGGTATTTTTCAAGGAAAGCCTTCACACTGGAAGCGTGGTCGGGCTCCACATGGGAAACCACCAGATAATCAGGACATTTGCCGCAAAGAGCTTTTTCCAGATTTTCCAGATACGCATCCTTTTTTCTCCTGTCAACCGTGTCCATCACCGCAATTTTATCATCAAGAATCACATAAGAATTATAAGCGATGCCGTTCGGAACCGCAAACTGCCCTTCAAAAAGGTCAATATCCCTATCGTCAACGCCCACATAAAGAACATCGTTTGTCACCATTACAAAACACCTCCGGTTATAATTTCGCCTGGCCCTTTCCAGAACGCAAATAAGTTATAAAAAGATAATGTGAAAAGACAAGCACAATTATACACAAAAATTTTCCCCATGTCACCACATCCCGCCCCACGGAAAAGGAATTTGTTAAATATTAATAAATTTTCTCCCCAAGCCCTATATTTTTTTATATCAGATGCGGTATAATGTACGCGACAGCAATGAGCTGTGCCACTTCGCAAGATGACAAAACGCCTGCTAGCAGGCGATTTTGTCAGATTACGAAGTGATAGGGCGAAGCCCGCGAATGAGGGAGCCGGAGGCTCCCGAATGCGCACAGCGGAGTGGAGGGAATTACCAGTCACTACGTGAATAGCGAATGAGGGAGCCCGGAAGGGCACCCGAATGTGCACAGCGGAGTGGAGGGAATCACCAGTCACTACGTGAATAGCGAATGAGGGAGCCGGAGGCACCCGAATGTGCACAGCGGAGTGGAGGGAATCACCAGTCACTACGTGAATAGCGAATGAGGGAGCCGGAGGCACCCGAATGTGCACAGCGGAGCAGAGGGAGGCCAGAAAGGAAATCAAAATGTCCCAACTTAAACAAAAAAAGATAGCGGCAATCAACGACCTGACCGGCTTCGGGCGATGCGCCCTTACGGTGTCGCTGCCGGTGATTTCCCATATGAAAATCCAATGCTGTCCGGTGCCGACGTCGATTCTTTCCAACCATGTGGGCTACCCGGAATATTTTTTTGACGATTACACGGACAGGCTTGCCGAATACCTCTCCATGTGGAAAAAGCTCGACCTTAAGTTTGACGGCATTATGTCCGGCTTTCTGGGCTCCGGGGCGCAGATTGGCATTGTGGAGGATTTCATCAGGAGCTTTCGGGGGAAAGATACGATTGTGGTGGTTGACCCGGTGATGGGCGACCATGGAAAGATTGCGGGAACCTATACGGAAGAAATGTGCCTGAAAATGCGCAGTCTCATATCCCTTGCGGATATTATCACGCCGAACCTTACGGAGGCATGTAAGCTGACGGACACACCCTATAAAGAGGAAGGATGGAAGGAAGCGGAGCTTTGGACGCTTGCCCGAAGGCTTGCGGAGGCAGGTCCCGGGAAGATAGTAATCACCGGAATCAGCCAGGGACAGTATCTGGCAAATTATGTCTTTGAGGAAGGAAAGGAGCCGTTAATTTTCCGCAACCGCAGGGTTGGAAAGGAGTGCTGCGGCACAGGGGATTTATTTTCGGCAATCATTGCCGCGGATGCGGTAAACGGCGTTTCTTTTGCAGAGTCGGTGAAAAAGGCCGCTGTATTTATAAAAAAATGTATGGAAAAATCCCTGGAAATGGGGATTGAAGATAAAAACGGAGTCTGCTTTGAGGAGATACTCCATTTACTGAAGGTATAAAGGTTTTACGCTGGGGAGTCTGCGTCTGCGCCGCGTGGCGGACTTTCCGGGGCAAAGCGCCCAAAGGCGGTAATGCGGCGCAGAAAAGAGGAGAAATGAGACGATTGCTTAACGCCATATTTAAGATGGTATTCGGCCGTTCGCTGATTATCATTTTGATGATAGTGCTGCAGGCGCTTGCGCTGCTTGGCAGCTTCGTATGGCTTCGGAGTTATTATCCGCTGATATGGGAAAGTATGAGCATTCTGGGAGCGTTTCTGGTAATTTTTATCATTAACAGGGACGAGCCCACGGAATTTAAGATGAGCTGGATTATTCCCATCTGCCTGTTCCCGGTGCTGAGGGCGCTGATTTACGTGTTTATCGTGGGGAATTTCAGCGGTTTCGGTCTCAAGGTGAAGCTTGGCAGACGCATAGGGGAAACGGAAGGAAAGCTCTATACGGACGAGGAAACTGAAAACGCCCTTAAAAAGTGCCCGCCGCAGTTTCAGGGGTTTGCCCATTATATGAAGCATACAGCCGGTTTCCCGGTATATAACAGCTCCACCGCCGTATATTATCCCGTGGGGGAGGATAAATTTGCGGATTTGCTGGAGGAATTAAGAAAAGCGGAGAAGTTCATTTTCCTTGAGTACTTCATCATAGAGCGGGGATACATGTGGGATGCGGTATTGGACATCCTGAAAGAAAAGGTAAAGGAAGGCGTGGAAGTGCGGGTGATGTATGACGGCATGTGTTCCATCGTTCTTCTTCCCCTTAGATATCCGAGAGAGCTGCAGGAATACGGCATAAAGGCCAAGATGTTCGCACCGATTGTTCCGTTTTTATCCACGTCGCAGAACAACCGCGACCACAGAAAAATCGTGGTGATAGACGGAAAGGTGGCTTTTACGGGCGGCGTGAACCTGGCGGACGAGTATATCAATAAGAAGGAACGCTTCGGGCACTGGAAGGATGTGGCGGTAAAAATCACCGGCGACGCCGTCAGGAGCTTTACGGTGATGTATCTGCAGATGTGGAACGTGTCGGAAACGGGCGATGAAAAGTACGACAAATATCTGAAGGATATTGTGTTTGACGGCCCGGAGGTTCACGACGGTTTTGTGATACCATACGGGGAGACGCCCACCAGAAGCTCAGAGGTGGCAAAAACGGTATATGCGTCCATGATTCAGAGCGCTTCAAAATATGTGCACATTATGACGCCCTATTTTATTGTGGACAGGGAATTTCTGGATGCCATGCGCTACGCCGCAAGGCGGGGTGTGGAGGTGGCGATGATTCTGCCTCATATTCCTGATAAAAAAGTGGTATATTATATTGCAAGAACCTTTTATCCCGAGCTTTTGGAGGCGGGCATCAGGGTTTATGAGTATACGCCCGGCTTCGTGCACGCCAAGTCCTTTGTTTCCGACGATATCTCCGCCGTGGTGGGGACGGTAAATCTGGATTACCGGAGTTTTTACCATCATTTTGAGTGCGGCGTTTGTTTTTATGAGAGCAGTACGGCGGCAAGGGTGGAAGAAGATTTTCAGGACACGCTTTTAAAGTGTCAGGAGGTTACCATAGATTACTACAGGAAAATCCCCCTGTATCAGAAAGTGACGGGAAGGATATCCAGGCTTGTAGCGCCGCTGCTGTAAATATCCGTCGGGTATGCGGCTGACTGCAGGCATATGGCTGAAGAACAGATAAGGAAGTGATTTCATGCAGGGCATTTTGTATGATGCGACGAAGATAAAAGTATGTCAGGCTTTTTATGCAATCTGCGATTACGCGGAGCTGTCCCGGGAATGGGCGGACGGGCTCTGGCCGGATATTTTGTCCCGGAGGCAGTTGTATGAGGAATTTATTTATTACGTGGAGCATCACACCTTTTCGGATAAGCTTAAGACATGCGGCTATTCCCTGTGCGATTTGTATGTCTGGCAGATGAACCGCTATAATCTCATAAAGGATACGGGGAAGAATTCCCGGACCTGCAATAAGGAAAAGATGGCCATGCAGGCGTTTCGGACAATGGCGGATATGATGAAAGACCCGGAAAAATACCGAAACGGACTGGATTATGGACGGGGAACAGATAAATTTTAAAAATACATAGTATAAAATTTGAAAAAAGAGAAAATACTACTCCTGTAACCTAATGAATCAGGAGGAAACAAAATTATGGCTAAGAATGATTATCAGAACAACCAGAACAATCAGAACCAGGAAAACAAATCCAATCAGAACAGCCAGAACAGCCAGAAGAACAGCTCTTCCAATTCTTCTAACTGCAAGGACAACAACAAAAAGAACAACGAGTACTAAAATGGATTTGGCGAAAGGCACCCCTGGAGGGTGCCTTTTTGCGCGAGCAATGAGCCGAACGGCGGGGGGAGGAACATGTATAAAATACTGATAGTCGAAGACGACAACATCATTTCAAACCAAATCTGCAAGTATCTCTCAGGCTGGGGATATGAATCAGCCTGTGTGGAAAACCTTGAAAATATCCTGCCGGAGTTTATCTCCTTTGGGCCCCAGCTTGTACTTCTGGATATCGGGCTGCCCTTTTACAACGGATATTACTGGTGCGGGGAAATCAGGAAGATTTCGCAGGTTCCGGTGGTTTTCGTCTCGTCGGCCTCGGATAACATGAATATCGTCATGGCAATGAACATGGGCGGGGATGATTTCATCGTAAAGCCCTTTGATTTGGAGGTGCTTCTGGCCAAGGTGCAGGCAATTTTGCGGAGAACCTATTCTTTTCAAAACCAGTCTTCGGTTATGGAGCATGGAAACGTTATCCTGAATCTCACGGATATGAGCCTTTTGTATCAGGGGACAAAGCTGGAGCTGTCCAAAAACGAGTTCCGTATCCTGCAGCTTTTGTATGAAAAGGCGGGGAGCACGGTGAGCCGTGAGAGTATTATGAAACGGCTGTGGGATAACGAGTGCTTTGTGGACGACAATACGCTGACCGTGAACATGAACCGGCTTCGGAAAAAGCTGGAGGAAGCGGGAATCGAGAATTTCATTTTGACCAAAAAGGGCGTAGGGTATCAGCTGAGATGAGTGCGAAGAAAACAAAGGGGACGGCTGGCGTTATAGGGAAGTCTTATCTGAAAGAAAAATATAAGTTGGTTTTCGGATACATATTGATTGCGTTTTTGTTTTTTATGGTAAGCTTTCTTTACGGCTACAGGCAGATTTACCGGAATATGCTGTATGCTCTGGAGCTTGCGCTGTTTTTCGGTTTCTTATTTTTCCTGTGGGATTTTTTGACTTATTACAGGAGATGTCAGGCTTTGATGCGCGCATTGCAGCGGGGAGAGGAGAGAACGCAGGGACTCCCGGAGGCGAAAAGCCTGCCGGAGCAGTTATACCGGGAGATGCTGGAGGATTCGGAGAAGGAAAAGAGGAAGCTGCTTACCGAATACGACGAGAGAAGAAAGGATATGGCTGATTATTATACCCTGTGGACGCACCAGATTAAGACGCCTATCGCGGCTATGCGTCTGCTTTTGCAGGAGGAAGAAAGCGCCGGGGATGAGGAAGATTTTCCCCGTGAGGAAGAAAGCGTCAGGCATGTCAGAGGGCGGCAGAAGGAAAAGGAAGAATTGTTTAAGATTGAGCAGTATGCGGAGATGGCGCTTTATTTTGCAAGGCTGGACAGCCTGTCTTCGGATTTCCTTTTCAGAAAATGCGATGTGCAGGAGATTGTGAAGCAGGCGGTTAAGAAGTATTCCGTCTTATTTTTACACAGCGGGCTTTCCTTCCGCATGGAGGAGTTTGAAATCAGGGCGGTGACAGACGAAAAGTGGCTGTGCTTTGTGGTGGAGCAGGTCTTTTCCAATGCATTAAAGTACACCCATGAGGGCGGTATCGCCATTTACGGTGCGGATGCGGAGGGAGGAGAGAGGAAAGGGGCGGCCTCTTATCTCGTCATTGAGGATACGGGAATCGGTATCAGGGAAAGCGACCTCCCGAGAATTTTCGAGAGGGGCTTTACCGGGTACAACGGCAGGATGGATAAAAGGTCAACGGGGCTTGGGCTTTATCTGTGTGAGCAGATTATGAAAAGAATGTCGCATACCATCACGGTGAAGTCGGCTCAGGGAAAGGGCACGAAAGTGATTTTGGGATTTTTCCAGGAGCCGTAAGGGTAGCGGGTACAGCCTTTGCCGTCTGAAAATCCGTATGTGACAAAAATGTAAGATTACAGGGAAGAAATGTAAGCCGGATGAATGGCAGGGCATTTCTTCTTTTTCTATAATACAGGGCAGAAGCAAAATACAGCACAGGAGGACTGAATCGTATGTCATTGTTAGAAGTAAGAAACGTTAAAAAAGTATACACTACAAGGCTTGGTGCCGTTAAGGTACAGGCGCTGCGGGATGTGAATTTTTCCGTGGAGGAGGGAGAATATGTGGCGATTATGGGAGAGTCGGGCTCCGGCAAGACAACCCTTTTAAATATCCTTGCCTCGTTGGATAAGGCGACGAGCGGACAGGTTCTGTTAAAGGGGAGGGACCTGTCGGAAATCCGGCGCAGGGATATCTGCACCTTTCGGAGGGAGCATATGGGCTTTGTGTTTCAGGATTTTAATCTGCTGGATACCCTGTCCCTGAGGGATAATATTTATCTCCCGCTGGTGCTTGCGGGAACCGGCCATAAGGAGATGGAAAACAGGATAAAGCCTCTTGCGGACAGACTTGCCATCCCGGATATCCTTGAAAAATACCCCTACGAGGTTTCCGGCGGGCAGAGACAGCGCGCGGCGGCGTGCAGGGCGTTAATCACAAACCCGGATATCATTCTGGCGGACGAGCCCACCGGGGCGCTGGACTCCCGGGCGTCGGGAAAGCTCCTTAAGCTGTTCGGGGAAGTAAACCGGGAAGGGCAGACCATATTGATGGTGACTCACAGCATTCAGGCGGCAAGCCATGCGGGGCGGGTGCTGTTTATCAAGGACGGCTGCGTTTTCCACCAGATTTACAAGGGGAATCAGAGCAATGAGGAAATGTATAAAATGATATCCGATGCGCTGACGGTGCTGCAAAGGACGGAAGCATCTGGCGGGGCGGAGGCTCTGTCAGAGGGAGGGGAGGCATAGTTTATGGGAAAAACAGGAAAATCAACGGCATGGAAAATTCTGCCGGCAATGGCGTGGAAGGGGATTATGAGAAACGGAAGCGTATATTTTCCCTATCTGGCAGCCGGAATATTTTCGGTGTTTACATACTTTGTGTATGCATCCATTTTAAAAAACGATATTATCTCAATTCTTCCCAAAAGCACCTATGCATGGATAATGCTGCGGATTGGAAAAAGCCTGCTTGTGATAATTCTGATGCTTTTTCTGGTCTATGCAAACAGCTTTCTGATGAAAAGGAGGCAGAAAGAATTCGGGCTTTATCATATATTGGGACTGGAAAAAAAGCACATCGGCAGTATGCTGTTTTTTGAGACGGCGCTGCTTTATGCCTTTGCGCTTGCAGGCGGCGTGGTTTTTGGAATGGCGCTTTCAAAGCTGCTGTTTATGCTGCTTCTTAAGATGTGCAGGCTGCCGGTGGACGTTGGCTTTGTTTTTCAGATGGAAGCGCTCCGGGAAACCATGGTTTATTTTCTGGCCGTCTATATGGTTAATTTTGCGGAAGGGCTGATACAAATCGGGAAATCGAACCCCATTGAGCTGATGAGCGGGAGCAGGAAAGGGGAAAAGGAGCCGAAATTCCTCTGGTTTTTTGCGCTGGCGGGAGCGGCGGCTCTGGCAGGAGGGTATTACTGCTCTGTCACCTCCAAGGTGGACAGCAGGATATTTACCGACTTTTTCCAGGCGGTTTTCCGGGTAATCGTGGGAACCTACCTTTTATTTGCGGCGGGAAGTATTGCCTTTTTGAAGTGGATGAAATCCAGAAAGCGCGTTTACTACAAGGCCGGAAACTTTATCACCATTTCAGGCATGCTTTACCGCATGAAAAAGAATGCCGCAGGGCTCTCCAATATCTGTATTTTTTCCACCATGGTACTGATTACGATAACCTGCACGGTAACGCTTTATGCGGGGATGGACAGTCTGGTGCATTATGTCCAGCCCTACGACATGACGGTTCATTACAGGGACGAAAGGGTGGAGCCCCGGGAGGTGTATGAGGAGATTGAAACTCTCGGGGAAAAATACGGGAAAAAGGTCGAGCGGGCGGATATTTACGAGAAAATGACGCTTCCGGTCCGGCAGCAGGAGAACAGCTTCGTGGTCCGGCACGAGAAAGATGAGGCGGCAGGGATAGAGGCATATGCGGAGGATTACGAACTGGGGATTATGACACAGGAGGAATACAACCGTATAGAAAACAGAGAGGTTTCCCTTGGGGAGGGAGAGGCCCTTATCTATTGCAGCGGCAGGGACTACGGCTATGACAGGGTTATTTTTTATGGAAAAGAATTTCTGGTAAAGGAGGAGCCTGATAATTTCTTCCCGGACCCGAAAGCGGAGGACAATACCTTCGGCGCAGGTTACCTTATGGTGGTAAAGGACGACGAGGTAAAGGAGGCGTGCATAAGAGCCTTTGGAGCGGCTAACGGCGTGGAGGATATGGAGGCCTTTCTGGAAAGCGGGACTCAGTATGTGCAGATACTTCTGGAGGGAAAGGACGGGGAAAAACAGGATTTCCTTAAGGAATTCGGTCAGTGGTGCCAGAGCCGCCCGGGCTTTTCAAAGCTTACAAACGGCGCGGAGAACAGAAACGACCAGGAAATCATGTACGGCGCGCTTTTGTTTATCGGTATCCTGTTCGGGATGATTTTCTTCATGTGCCTGATTCTGATTATGTACTACAAGCAGATTACGGAAGGATACGAGGACAGGAACAGCTTTGATATCATGCAGAAGGTGGGAATGAGCGATGGGGAAATCCGAACCACGGTTCACAGGCAGATACTGACGGTATTCGCCCTGCCGCTGATAGGAGCAATTTCCCACACCATCGCGGGAATGTTTATGGTGAAAGGACTGATGGCAGTGCTGTCGTTTCACCGGAACGATATACTGATTTTCAGTACCGCGGGCGTAATCGTCCTGTTTGCGGCGGTGTACGGGGCCAGCTATATGGTGACGGCCAGGGCTTATTACAGGATTGTGAGGCATGGAGGGACGAACTAGCGCCGGGGATATTTCGTATCAGTTCGGCGGCACCATTCATAAATCGACGGATTGTCTGTCATTTTTCGAACACGGAAATCAATTTTCAGATTCCGGTGATTTTCGAAAAAGCATACTGGTATTATTTCATAAAATACCGTATAATAGGTGAATGTGGCAGGAAAAAGCCGGAAGACGGCAGTTGAAGGTCCTGCCGGGCAGAACGGAAACGAGGGATTTATGAAAACATACGAACTGATTGCCCCATGCCATTTCGGGCTTGAGGCTGTATTGAAGCGGGAAATTTCGGATTTGGGATATGAGATTGTGAAGGTGGAGGACGGCCGCATCACGTTTAAGGGTGACGAGGCCGCCGTTTGCCGTGCAAATATTTTTCTCCGCACGGCGGAGAGGATTCTGATTAAGGTGGGAAGCTTTCACGCGGAAACTTTCGAAGAGCTATTTCAGGGGACAAAGAGCCTCCCATGGGAGGAATGGCTGCCGGAGGACGGAAAGTTCTGGGTGACAAAGGCGGCCAGCATCAAAAGCAAACTGTTCAGCCCTTCGGATATCCAGTCGGTGATGAAAAAGGCCATGGTGGAGCGGATGAAAGCCGGCTATCACACGGGGTATTTTCCCGAGAGCGGGGACGCCTTTCCCGTCAGGGTGTTCCTGATGAAGGACGAGGTGACGGCGGCGTTAGACGCCACGGGAGATTCCTTACATAAAAGAGGCTACCGGCGGCTGACCGCCAAAGCGCCTATTGCGGAAAACCTTTCGGCGGCGCTGATAAAGCTGACGCCGTGGCGGGGAGACCGGATACTGGTGGACCCTTTCTGCGGGAGCGGCACCTTTCCCATAGAGGCGGCTATGATGGCGGCTAATATGGCGCCGGGAATGAACCGGAGCTTTACGGCCCAGGCATGGAAGCATCTTGTGCCGGGGGCAAAGTGGAGGGCGGCGTTTGAGGAAGCAAGGGCGCAGGTTAAGATGGACGCTTACACCGATATTCAGGGATATGATATCGATGAAAAAATGGTGTCCGTTTCCATGGAAAACGCGCGTCTGGCGGGAGTGGAGCGTATGATTCACTTTCAGAAGCGGGCCGTGTCCGAGCTTAGCCACAGCGGAAAATACGGATTTCTCATCACCAATCCCCCTTACGGGGAGCGGGTGGAGGAGAAGGAAAACCTGCCGGAACTTTACGGAACCCTTGGGGAACGCTTTAAGGCTCTTGATTCCTGGTCCATGTATCTCATTACCGCCTATGAGAGCGCGGAGAACGTCATGGGACTGAAAGCGGCAAAGAACCGGAAAATCTACAACGGAATGATGAAAACCTACTTTTACCAGTTCCCCGGCCCGAAGCCGGAGCGGGGGCCGTGCCCTAAGCCGGAACAGGGGTCGTGCCCCAGGCCGGGAAAGGGAGCGGAGCGCAGGACGGCGCTTTAAACTGTCTGCAGGCAGAGCGGGAGAGGAAAAGTGCGGAGGATGAGGAAAATGCGGAAGATTATTTTTGCCACAGGCAACGCCGGAAAGATGAAGGAAATACGGATGATTCTTGACGGGCTTGCGATAGATGGAATGCCGGTGGAAATCCTTTCCATGAAGGAAGCGGGACTTGATATTTCCATTGTTGAGGACGGAAAAAGCTTTACGGAAAATGCCGTCATAAAGGCTCAGGCGGTAGCCGAAGCCGCAAAAAAAGCCGGGGAAGCGGCGATTGTGCTAGCGGACGATTCCGGCCTTGAAATCGATTATTTAAATAAGGAACCGGGTATTTATTCCGCCAGATACCTGGGGGAGGAAACCTCTTATCACGAAAAGAACGGGAATCTGCTGGAACGGCTTTCGGGCGTGCCGGACGAGGAGCGGACTGCCAGATTCGTCTGCGCCATTGCATGTGCACTCCCGGACGGAGAGACGCTGACGGAGCTTGCCACAGTGGAGGGACGGATTGGCTACGAAGAAAAGGGAGAAAACGGTTTTGGATATGACCCGATTTTCATTGTCCCGGAATATGGAAGAAGCACGGCGGAGCTGACAGAGGAAGAAAAAAATAAAATCAGCCACAGGGGAAAGGCGCTCCGGGCAATGAAAGAAAGACTGGCCGGCGGCCGGGAGATGGAGAGTGTATGAAAATTTTGATTGTCAGCGATACGCACCGGAAAAACGACAACTATTTAAAGGCGCTGGAAAAATCGGCGCCGGTGGATATGGTGATTCATTGCGGGGATATTGAGGGGAGCGAGTATCTGATAGCGCAGAGCGCCGGATGTCCGGTTCAGATGGTTGTGGGAAACAACGATTTCTTTTCGGACCTGCCAAGGGAAAAGGATTTTCAGATAGGCAGATACAGGGTCTGGCTCACACACGGGCATAATTACTGCGTTTCCATGGGAAATGAATATCTCAAAAAGGAAGCCAGAATGCGGGGAGCGGATATTGTGATGTACGGCCATACCCATAAGCCTGTGGTGGATATCGAGCCGGGGCTTATAACCGTCAATCCGGGGAGCCTGTCTTATCCGAGACAGGAGGGAAGAAAAGCTTCCTATATTATAATGGAGCTGGATAAGGCCGGGGATGCGCATTTTACCATAAATTACATATAATAAGAAAAAATTTAAAAAAATTGTTGACAGAAGCAGGGGTATCTTTTATAATAAATTTTGCGTTGCGTGAGAGTGTGCAGCAGGATTTTGCGGGGTGTGGCTCAGCTTGGCTAGAGCGCCTGGTTTGGGACCAGGAGGTCGCAGG
>OFGP01002046.1_pt1 | contig 12728 bp, 7 predicted proteins | sample 1521781 | NCBI WGS metagenome assembly OFGP01 (sample SAMEA3504113, study PRJEB24116) | mouse gut metagenome | biome: mouse gut; feature: mouse-associated habitat; material: faeces | place: Denmark | collected 2011 | reverse complement strand
ACAGGCTGCCGCCTGTGCTGCGTGTCGGTAAGCCGGTGTTTTCCGGCACGATAGATAGTACAGGGAAGTTTCAGGAAATTTTCAACAGGAAAAAGAAAGGAGAAGTACGATATGAATCATTCACAGACGCCGCAGGAAAACAAGATGGGTGTGATGCCGGTAAACCGGCTGTTAATCAGTATGTCGCTGCCGATGATGATTTCCATGCTGGTGCAGGCGCTTTACAACATAGTGGACAGTATTTTTGTTTCAAGAATCGATGAAAACGCTCTGACGGCGGTATCTCTGGCTTTCCCCATTCAGAGCCTTATGATTGCGTTAGGGGCCGGAACGGGAGTGGGCGTCAATGCGCTGCTGTCGAAATCCCTGGGGGAGAAGGATTTTGAAAAGGCAAACAAGACCGCGGTTAACGGGGTTTTCCTTGCGGGAATGTCTTTCATCGCCTTTTTGCTGACAGGCCTTTTTGCGGTAAAGCCCTTTTATATGAGCCAGACGAATGAGGCGCAGATTCTGGAGTATGGAAAGCAGTATCTGACAATCGTGTGCTGCTGTTCCTTCGGACTGTATACACAGTTTATTTTTGAAAGGCTCCTCCAGTCAACGGGAAAGACGGTTTATACCATGATTACCCAGGGATTGGGGGCGATTATCAATATTATACTGGACCCGATTTTCATTTTCGGGTATTTCGGCGTGCCGCGGATGGGAGTTGCCGGCGCGGCGATAGCAACGGTAATCGGTCAGGTGATTGCCGGAATCGTGGGAATTGTTGTGAATCAGAAGAAAAATACGGAAATTCGTCTGGAATTTAAGGGATTTCGCCCGGATAAAAGGATTATCGGACAGATTTATCAGGTGGGTATTCCTTCCATTATTATGCAGGCCATCGGCTCGGTGATGACCTATGGCATGAACAGGATACTCCTTACCTTTACCTCCACGGCCGCGGCGGTATTTGGAGTGTATTTTAAGCTTCAGAGCTTTGTCTTCATGCCCATCTTCGGGCTGAACAACGGAATGGTGCCGATTCTGGCATTTAACTACGGCGCCGGAAATAAGGAAAGGCTGATTAAAACCATGAAGTACAGTATCGCCTACGCAGTTGCCCTTATGGCGGTCGGTCTTGTGGTGTTTCAGGTATTTCCGGCACAGCTGTTTTCTTTGTTTGACGCTTCGGAAACCATGCTTGCAATCGGCGTTCCGGCGCTTCGAATTATCAGCATCAGCTTCCTGTTTGCCGGTTTTTGTATTGTCTGCGGCTCCGTATTCCAGGCGCTGGGCAACGGCGTGTACAGTATGGTAGTGTCCATTGCAAGGCAGCTTATTGTTTTGCTTCCGGTGGCTTATTTCCTGTCGCTCACGGGAAATGTAAATTATGTCTGGTGGTCTTACCCCATTGCGGAGCTGATGTCGCTTTCGATGACGATTTATTTCCTGATTCGGATTTATCACGGGGTGATAAAGCATGTGGGTGAGGAAAAGAGAGCCGATTCATAAAAATTGTATGGTTGACAGTATTTTTGTCAGATGATAAGATACGTTATGGAAAGTCTGGTCTGGCTGTGCCATGCGCAGTCAGGCATAGCTTAAGCGGATATGGCGGAATTGGCAGACGCGCCAGATTTAGGTTCTGGTGTCAGCAGACGTGCAGGTTCAAGTCCTGTTATCCGCATTGGACAATATGCATTAAGCAATAAGGGGGGTGGCTTTTGCCAATCCCCTTATTACATATTCGATATCTATATGGTCGCAATTTATCCAAGGAGGCATAACGCAAATCACAGCATGTACAGAGTTTTAAACACAAAAACAGGAATTTGAAAGGATTCGATTATATTGTAATGCCGTAAAAATAGTGTTATAATTTAACCAACACAAAGGAGCTTTCCATGCAAGATACAAAAATACAATGGCATCCGGGATTCGTGGCGGCGATGAACCTGGAATTTGCAAAAGACAGAGAAGGATTGATATTTGAAAAAGAATATAACCTGAATACAAAGCCTCTGGAAATAGATTTACTTGTAATAAGGAAGGACAGTTCCGTCAGGATTTCCAATGAAATAGGAAGCCTATTCAAAGGACATAATATCATGGAGTATAAATCGCCTGAGGACAGTCTGGATATCGATGATTTTTATAAAGCCGGCGCCTATGCAAGCCTCTATAAATCATACGGGAGGACGACGGATGAAGTCAGTGCGGAGGACGTAACGGTTTCGCTTGTGCGTGAGGCAAAACCGGAAGGGCTGTTCCGGTATTTTAAAGAACATAGTTATTCCGTATTGAACCCATACCGGGGAATCTATTATATTGAAGGGAATGTTTTGTTTCCGACACAGATTGTCGTGACAAAGGAATTAGATGAAGAATCGCATATCTGGCTTGCCGCTTTGTCAGAAGGGATGAAAAAGCAGAGAATGACCAAGCTGCTGAGGAGGGTAGAAAGTCTGACGGAAAAGGCGGATAAGGAATTCGCGGATTCCGTTTTGGAAGTAAGTATAGGAGCAAACAAACAGGTGATTGAAGAACTGATAGGAGATGGTGATATGTGTCAGGCATTAATGGAAATTATGGAGCCTCAGCTGCTGTTGAGGGAAAATAAAGTAAGAGAAGAAGGGAGAATAGAAGGGAGAATAGAAGGGAGAATAGAAGGGACGGTTGATACGCTGCGGGAGTTTGGGCAGGGAGATTCAGAGATTAAAAGAGCCATTATGCAGCGGTATGGGCTTTCCATGGAGGAAGCAGAGGAATATTTATAAGGGAAAAAAAGAGGTAAAAAGTGCAGCAGAACGAAAACAGAGAACGGCGCATGGCGACGGAGAGCATCGGGAAATTAATGCTTGGTATGGCGATTCCTTCGGTGATTGCGCAGATTATCAACATTTTATACAGCATCGTGGACAGGATTTATATCGGCCACATTGAAGGAGTGGGAATGGAGGCTTTAACCGGCGTGGGTGTGACCTTTCCCATCATCACTCTGATTTCCGCATTCTCCGCCTTTGTGGGAGTGGGCGGCGCGCCTCTTGCTTCGATTTGGCTTGGAAAAGGGGACAGAAAGCGGGCGGAGACCATTCTCGGGAACGGCGTGACCATGCTGATAGCGTTTACGGTGGTGCTGATGGTGTTTTTCTACGCCTTTCAAAGACCGCTCCTTTATATGTTCGGGGCCAGCGACGCCACAATTGATTATGCAGTAGACTACATTTCCATTTATCTGGCTGGCACCATATTTGTGGAGCTTGCCCTTGGGCTGAATACCTTTATTATTTCTCAGGGACAGTCCAGAATCGCCATGATGGCGGTTTTGATTGGGGCGGTGGCCAATATCGTGCTCGACCCGATTTTCATTTTTGTTTTCCATATGGGGGTAAAAGGGGCGGCAAGAGCTACGGTGATTTCCCAGTTGCTGAGCGCGCTCTGGACGGTGGGCTTTCTTGTGAGCAGAAAGTCTTCCCTTACAATCAAAAAGGAGGCGTTAAAGCCCGACTGGCCTGTGATTGGAAGAATCATGGCGCTGGGGGTTTCGCCTTTTATCATGCGCGCCACGGAAAGCTTAATCAGCATCGTACTAAACAGCGGCCTGCAGAGATACGGCGGCGATATTTATGTGGGTTCTCTCACAATTATGCAGAGCGTGATGCAGATGTACTCTGCGCCGATTGGCGGATTTACTCAGGGAGTACAGCCCATTATCAGCTACAATTTCGGAGCCGGTGATTTTGACCGGGTGAAAAAGCTCTACCGGCGGATGATTGGAATCTGCTTTGCTTTTTCGGCGGGAGCTACGGCTCTGGTGATAGTGTTCCCTGAATTTTTTGCTTCGCTGTTTACCAATGATGCGGAATTGATTGCGCTGGTGGGGAAAATGATGCCCATTTTCATGTGCGGTATGCTGGTGTTCGGGTTGCAGAATGGGATTCAGCCAACCTTCCTTGCCCTTGGACAGGCAAAAATTTCCCTGTTTATTGCGGTTTTCAGAAAGGTGCTGTTGCTTGTGCCTCTTGCGCTCATTCTGCCTCTTAGGTTCGGCGTGATGGGAATTTATTATGCGGAGCCGATTTCCGATATCCTTTCGGCAACGGTAGCTTCGGTTTTATTCTTTACTCACATAAAAAAGATTGTGTCAAGGGAAACTCTGGAAAATATTGTTTGACAGAGCGCGTTTTTTCTGGTAAAGTGTCCTTAAGTTAAGAGGGAGTAGTAAGAAAGGTTCAGCCAACAATCCCCGGCGCAAGCCGTGACTGGACACTTCCCGGTTTTAAAAGCAGATGGATTCCGCGCGGATTTTGACGCAGGCATCTGCCAGGAAATGGAAGTACGAGACTTTTAACGCATAACAAGTGCGTTAGAGGTCTTTTTTTCTTGTAGAAATGACTGACGCACAAAATAAAAAGAAATACTAAAAGGAGAAAGGAAAGAAAAAATGGTAAAAGCGATTATTTTGTTTATTGTGGGGCTTGTGCTGATTTGTGCGGGAGGGGACCGGCTGGTGGACGCAGCGGTGGCGATTGCGAAAAAGCTGGGGATTCCCCAGATTGTGGTGGGGGCTACCATAGTCAGCCTGGGAACCACGCTGCCGGAGATTCTGGTTTCCACCACGGCGGCTTTTGACGGCTCTGCGGCTATTGCGGCGGGCAATGCTTTCGGCTCTATTATCTGTAATACGGCGTTGATTGCAGGACTGACCCAGACCATACGTCCCTCAAAAAAGGTGGAGTTTTCCTCCATTGCATGGCGGGGAGGGTTTTTCTTTGGCGTACTGATTCTCATGAATGTGTACGGATACATCAGCGGGGCTTTTCAGCGGCCGGCAGGTATTGTGATGCTTCTGCTCTTTGTAGTGTATGCGTATCTGAATATTAAGCGGGCGTCTGTGGAAGGCGGAGATGAGGAGACCGACGAGGAGGAAAAAGAGGTTTCCATTCCAAAGCAGCTTATTATACTGGCGGTCTGCGCGGCGCTTTTGTATTTGGGGGCCAATCTTCTGGTGGATAACGGGATTTTCATTGCCCAGACTTTGGGCGTTCCTGAGAGGGTGATTGCCGTTACCTTCATTGCCCTTGGCACTTCTCTGCCGGAGCTTGTGACGTCCGTCATGTCGCTGGTCAAAGGCTACGGAAATGTGGGGCTTGGAAACGTGATTGGAGCCAATATTTTAAATCTGCTTCTTGTAATCGGCATTCCTTCCGCAGTTGCGGGGATTCCACTTGAAAGAAGCACGGTAACCGTGGATATGCCTCTTTCGTGTCTGGTGATGGCGGTTTTAATCGTGCCTATTTTAATAAGAAGAAAGTCCTCGCGGGCGCAGGGAATTGTGCTGCTTGGGATATATGCGGTTTACTGCGTGGCGTCGTTTATTTAAGAAAAAATCAAAATCCCCTTTCGGAACCGTAAAAGCGGAGTTCGTAAGGGGATTTTTTGAATAATTATTCGAAATATCACCTCTCATTTGATACTTTATCCAAAGATAAGGTTATATAGTTCTTATCTCTTTTTTATCACTGTATTTTAACGGAATGGGAAGAAATCTGTATTCCACGTTGACATCAAAAATAAAAACACATATAATATTAGAAAAATCATCTGTATAATAGTAATTTTGTATATTTTTCCTTTTAATTAATTAATTTACTAAAATATACTTTAGTGGATTGATTAATATAGTCATGTCCATTTGGAGGAGAGATTTAAGAAAATGACAGAGAGAATGTGCATTACGCTGCGTCCGGAACGGATTCAATTCAGTGGAAACTGCATAAAAATTCTGGATTCACGCAACGGAAAATATAAGATACCGTATCAGAGAATAGTGCTCGCTGTCATGAGCGTTCCAGACAGGGAATCCGGCATATATTATGAGCCGGAAATTGCGGATATAACACGGGATATGGAAGGGGATATAATCCTTTATGATGCCGAAAACCGCAGATGGAGAATAGTGATGGATATGGCGGAGAATACGGCTGGGGATGTAATGGTAGATTTGGCAGTACATGCGCCATATATTCTGATGGGCGGACAGGAGTGGCTTAATGTAGACAGTGAAGAAGAATTTATCGAAGCTGTGAGAATGACAGACGTAATGCGGCATGCAGATAAGGCAGGAGGGGTATGACTATGAGATGGAAAGCACAAACAGGATTGGGCGGAAAAATGAAAAATGAGCAGCCGGACACAGAAAAGCTGGACGCTCTTACGGGTATCCTGAAAAAGAACGTTGCCGAAGCAAATATTGCTTCCATAATGAGCAGGAAGCAGGGCGGCGCTCTTTTTCTGTGTGATGTGGACCGCCTGCATAGGATTAATGACCAGCATGGGCATTTGGCGGGAGATGAGTGCCTGAAGCAGGTGGCGCAGATTCTTACATATATGACACGCCAGGAGGATATTCTGGGCAGGCGGGGCGGTGATGAATTTCTTATTTATATGCCGGGATGCAAGGATATACACCGGGCGCAGGAAACCTGTGAACGAATTGAAAATCGTTTCCGCGTTGGCAGCAGAGGAAAGGAAAAAGATAAAATAGCTTTTTCCGTAACGGTTGTATGCGTTATGCGGAACTCAGGAGATAATTGCCGGAAATTACTGGAACGGGCGGACGCAGAACTGGAAAAACGCAAAGCGGCGTTGTATACGGCAAATGAGCAGGCAGATAATGTGAAAGACCATTATATTATGGACGCCAGACGGATTCGAAAAGAACTGCTGGAACAGATTAAGATACCGGGGGCGTACTGTCAGGATTATGAGACCTTTAAGGGAATATACCGTTTTTTGGAACGCGGGCTTATCAGAAGCGGCCAAAAAGCATGCGTTATTCTGATGACTGTGGTGAACGGTCAGGGAGAAAGCCTTTTACCATATGAAAAGGACGCATTGATGGAGCGATTGGGGGAAGATATACGTTCTACGCTTCGATTAGGCGATGTGTATACCAGATATTCCAGCAGTCAGTACCTTGTTCTTGTTATCGATACTACAGAAGGGCAGGCCGATATGATTGCTGACAGGATAAAAGGTAAGTTTCTTGCAGGAAGCCTGGGAAATGATATTCTGATTCACCGTTGCTATGAGCTTCAACCGGCTAAAATCGGGGAAATCATAGAATGGGATGATATGGAGGCGGATTTGCAGAGGCTGTAAGGGGGGATAAGGTATGAGCGCAAAAAAGTTGTCAGTAAAAATGTTCGGAAAGTTTTCCGTCAAATATGGCGAAAGGGTAATTACCTTTGGAAGGCAGGGAGATTCAAAATTCGGGCAGTTGTTTCAGATACTGATGACTAAGCCGGGACAGGGGTTCAGTAAAAGAAATATTGCTGAAGCTCTTTATGATTGGGATAAGGTGGAGTATCTCAATGCAAGTCTCAATAATACAATTTTTCGTTTGCGGAAATACCTGGAAGCATCGCCCCTGCCACCCGGAGAATATCTGGTCTTAAACGGAGGGGTATTACAGTTTGGCGGGGAGGTAGAAGTAGAGTCAGACGTCTGGGAATTTGAAAATGCGGCGCAGGAATTCAGGGAAGAACAGGACAGATGGAAAAAGGCAGGGTTATGCGAAAAATGCAGCGAACTATATCAGGGAGAATTTCTGCCGCATCTGTCCAATGAACAATGGGTGATAGATAAAAGCCAGAATTACCAGAAGCTATATTTTGAAATGATGGAGTATTTGTTCTGTTTCCTGAAAGAAGAAGGCAATTATGGAAGACTGGAAAAGCTGTCGGAACGAGCCGCGCAGCTTTACCCGTATGAAGGCTGGGAAGTCTGGCGGATTGAAAGCCTGATTGCGCAGAACCGGCATGAGGAGGCAAGGGAACTTTACCAGAAAATTATAACCGATATGCGGAGAACGGGATTCTTCCTGCCAAAAGAGAGACGGGAGCAGATGAATAAAATAGGGGATAGAATATGCCGTTTGGAAGGAGCAGAGGAGGAAATCAGAAAATGCCTGATAGAGACAGTGGCGGGACAGGGAGCCTATAGCTGTACGCTCCAGAGCTTTCTGGACTGTTTCCGCATGGTCAAACGCGTCATAAAACGTGAAACTGTCCACTTCTATTTGATTTTATGCACTATTCTGGACAATAATGGTCAGCCTGTGAACAATTGTAAAAATTGTGAAAAGCGGGAAAAGAAGCTGTGTGAGGTTTTCCGGACTCATTTACGATTGGGAGATATTTATGCAAAATATTGCGAGGGGCAGTATTTGCTGCTTTGTCTGGGGATGGAAAAAGAGGATACTTCTGAAATTGGCGAGAGAATTGATATGGATTTCCGTAAACGCTGCGGAGGCCGCGGCGGGATTAGCTGCCGGCTTATGGATGGCAGTTAATACAATAAAAAATTATAAGCCGGGCGCGGTTTGAACAGAAAAACAAATAATAAAATATGCAGGAATATTTGTGATTTGAAAGAGTTTGTGAAACACTTCTTTTGCTATACTTTAGTGAAAGTAAATTTGTCGAAATAGATATATTGCAGTTTCCAGGAGAAGAAAGGCAGGGTGTGATGAAGAAGAAACAAGCAATGAAAGCAATCGCTGCGGCAGGTGTTGCCATTGGAGGAGCACATGTGTTCTCAGATGGGAATATGGTATATGCTGCTGAACTTGATGCAGAGGAGGGAGAATCGAGTGGATTGGTGTTCCCTCCGGAAGAAAAGGAACAGGAAGTAGAACAACAGGCAGAACAAAGCTATGAGGAAACAAACGAAGGCACAAATGAGTATGTGAATGAGGATGTGACGGAACCGGAGCCAGAGCCGGAACCGGAACCACAGCCGGAGCCGGAAGAGCAGCCACAGCCGGAAGAAACGGAGCCGACAGATAATACGGATGCCGGAGACGTGACAGAGCCGACAGACAGTACAGATGCCGGAGACGTGACGGAATCGATGGATAGTACAGATACCAGTGATGTGACGGAGCCGACAGACAGTACGGATACAGAAGATGTCACAGGCTCGTCAGCCGACGAGGGTTCCGAAGAAAATAAAGGTTCAGAAGAAGCCGTTGATTCCGAAGAGGATAAAGGCTCTGAAGAAAATAAGGATTCCGAAGAAGAATACTCTGATTCCGAAAGCTCCACTTCTGAATTTGAGGCATCGGAGTCTGTTTCTGATGCATCTATGGAATCTGAGAGCGCTGTCTCTGAATCAGAGACCGTTACATCCGAGAAAGAAGTATTTTCTGAAACCAAGATAGAGAGTGGAAATGAGCTGTTTACTGAGTCTGAATTCACGCTTTTGAGAAGTGCAATGGCGAAAGCGGCAAGAGGTGAACAACTGACTGAGGAAGAGAGGGCGTTGCTTGAGAGGTCTGCATCAGCAAGCGAGGCGCTTTCAGAGACATATCAGTCTTTGTTATCAGACTCTACATCGGCCAGTGAAGCAATGTCAGAAACGCATAGTACTTTGCTGTCAGATTCCACATCGGCAAGTACTTCGTTATCAGAGGCATACAGCACTTTGCTATCAGATTCAACATTAGCCAGTGTATTTATGTCAGAGGCACAGAGTACTTTACTGTCAGAGTCTACGTCCGCAAGTACTTCACTGTCAGAGACATACAGCACTTTGATGTCAGAATCAGAGGTGGCGAGTACAGAGGTGTCAACTGAATTGTCAGAAACCATCTCGGAATCTGAGAGCGCATCTACGCTGATGAGTACGAGTCTGCATGAATCTGAGTCAACAGTGGATAGTTTGAATTCGGCAATGTCTGAGTCGGTTTCGCTGATACAAAGTGAGTATAATAGTCTGGCAGGGGACTATAATGAAAGCGAGAACAGGCTTGAGAAACTGGCAGCTTTGAAAAAGCAGATTGAGGCCCAGGAAAGGCTTGTAGACACAATACGAAAAGGGGCTGAAAACACTTGGCACAAGGACCTGAGTGAATATTCATATAATGGACTTAAATATTATAATGAAGCAAATACGCTGGCGGAGCTTTTAATTCAGTATAAAATGCTTAGTGAAGCCTTGATAGATGATTATACAGATGTTACGGTTGTCAAAGACAAAGATGGTAACGTATGGTCGGACAACGAGGGCGATAATGGACGACATGTGACGGTACAGTATACGGATAAAGACGGCAATCAGCAGACCAGATATTTTGATTATGTTACGGCAAATGAAGACGGTAATGTTATTGGAAATGGAACCAAGACATATCAGGAAAACCCGTGGCTTGTTTGGACGAAGCACGATACAGCAGATGCTAGTAATGCAACGATAGTAAGATATATTTACATTGTGGAACTTTTCCTGAATGAGGCGGGTCAGATTGTGGTAGACCCAACAAAGGATTTCAAAGGTGGCGATAGCTTTTTTGCGGAAAAGGATTTTGTTGATGGCAAAGATGAATATCAACAGGAGTATGAGTCAGAATATCAAGAAATATCACAAAAGCTAAGCGAAGCAAAGAGCGAAAGTACATATGAAAGTGAATCACTTTTCAGTGAATCACAGAAAGCAAGTACAGAAGTCAGCACAAGCCTCTCAAATAGCCAGAAAGATTCTGAGCAACAAAGTGAAGCTTGGGAAGAAAGCGCAGAGGCATCTGAAGTAGCGAGTACGCATCTTTCAGACACTACGAGTACATCTGTTTCTGACTATGAAAGCAGGAGTGCACAGCTTTCAGAAAGCGAAAGTACATCTATTTCAACATATGAAAGCCAGAGCACATATCTGTCAGATAGCACGAGTACATCAGCTTCAACATATGTAAGTGAGAGCACACAGTTGTCGGAAAGTGAAAGTACATCTGTTTCAACATATGAAAGCCAGAGCACATATTTGTCAGAGATTGCGAGTACATCAGCTTCGACATATCAAAGCGAGAGTACACTTTTGTCAGAAAGCGTAAGTACATCATTAAGTGAAAGCACTTCGACAATAGTAAGTGAGAGTGAAAGCACCTCAACGGTAGTAAGCGAGAGCGAAAGCACCTCAACGGTAGTAAGCGAGAGCGAGAGCACTTCCACCGTAGTAAGTGAAAGTGAGAGCACTTCAACGGTAGTAAGTGAAAGCGAGAGTACCTCAACGGTAGTAAGCGAGAGCGAGAGCACCTCGACAGTAGTAAGCGAAAGCGAGAGCACTTCCACAGTGGTAAGCGAGAGCGAGAGTACATCTACAGTAGTAAGTGAAAGTGAGAGTACCTCAACGGTAGTAAGTGAGAGCGAAAGCACTTCAACGGTAGTAAGCGAAAGTGAGAGTACTTCCACAGTAGTAAGTGAGAGCGAAAGCACTTCCACAGTGGTAAGCGAAAGCGAGAGCACTTCCACAGTGGTAAGCGAGAGCGAGAGTACATCTACAGTAGTAAGTGAGAGCGAGAGCACATCCACAGTAGTAAGTGAAAGTGAGAGTACCTCAACGGTAGTAAGTGAGAGCGAAAGCACTTCAACGGTAGTGAGCGAAAGTGAGAGCACGTCCACAGTAGTAAGTGAGAGCGAGAGTACCTCAACGGTAGTAAGCGAGAGCGAGAGTACTTCCACAGTGGTAAGCGAGAGCGAGAGCACGTCCACAGTAGTAAGTGAGAGCGAAAGCACTTCCACAGTGGTAAGCGAGAGCGAGAGCACTTCGACGGTAGTAAGCGAGAGTGAGAGCACTTCAACCGTAGTAAGCGAGAGCGAGAGTACTTCGACAGTAGTAAGCGAGAGTGAAAGCACTTCCACAGTGGTAAGCGAAAGCGAGAGTACTTCAACGGTAGTAAGTGAGAGCGAGAGCACTTCGACTGTGGTAAGTGAGAGCGAGAGCACCTCGACGGTAGTAAGCGAGAGCGAGAGTACCTCAACAGTAGTAAGCGAGAGCGAGAGTACTTCCACAGTAGTAAGTGAGAGCGAGAGTACTTCCACAGTAGTAAGCGAGAGCGAGAGCACTTCGACTGTGGTAAGTGAGAGCGAAAGCACCTCGACGGTAGTAAGTGAGAGCGAGAGTACCTCAACGGTAGTAAGCGAGAGCGAGAGCACTTCGACTGTGGTAAGTGAGAGCGAAAGCACCTCGACGGTAGTAAGTGAGAGCGAAAGCACCTCGACGGTAGTAAGCGAAAGTGAGAGTACTTCAACCGTAGTAAGCGAGAGTGAGAGCACTTCAACCGTAGTAAGCGAGAGCGAGAGTACTTCGACAGTAGTAAGCGAGAGTGAAAGCACCTCAACCGTAGTGAGCGAAAGCGAGAGTACTTCAACGGTAGTAAGTGAGAGCGAGAGCACCAGTACCGTAGTGAGCGAAAGCGAGAGTACTTCAACGGTAGTAAGTGAGAGCGAGAGCACATCCACCGTGGTAAGTGAGAGCGAAAGCACCAGTACCGTAGTGAGCGAAAGCGAGAGTACTTCAACGGTAGTAAGTGAGAGCGAGAGCACATCCACAGTAGTGAGTGAGAGTGAGAGCACTTCCACCGTAGTAAGTGAAAGTGAAAGCACTTCCACCGTGGTAAGCGAAAGTGAAAGCACCTCGACGGTAGTAAGTGAGAGCGAAAGCACTTCAACGGTAGTAAGTGAGAGCGAGAGCACTTCCACCGTGGTAAGCGAAAGTGAAAGCACCTCGACGGTAGTAAGCGAGAGCGAGAGTACTTCCACCGTGGTAAGCGAAAGCGAGAGTACTTCAACGGTAGTAAGTGAGAGCGAGAGTACCTCAACAGTAGTAAGCGAGAGCGAGAGTACCTCAACCGTAGTGAGCGAAAGCGAGAGTACTTCAACGGTAGTAAGTGAGAGCGAGAGCAC
>OFGP01002032.1_pt1 | contig 12784 bp, 11 predicted proteins | sample 1521781 | NCBI WGS metagenome assembly OFGP01 (sample SAMEA3504113, study PRJEB24116) | mouse gut metagenome | biome: mouse gut; feature: mouse-associated habitat; material: faeces | place: Denmark | collected 2011 | reverse complement strand
GATTGATATGAAAAAATAAATTGTGCAGACCGTCTGCACAAATGAATTAGAAAGAGTTTTCTTTTAAACTAGATGCTCAAACAAGAGCAGGAGAGTATGGTACAAACTTTCATGCAGAAATTAAGTTAGAACAATTTGTTAATTTAAACACAGGTGTGTTTGCTTGAATTTGCCAGTAAAGGTTAAAAATACTGATATAAGGTGGTAGTGTAATGCCATATTTTGAATACAGTAAATCTGTAAAGGACATCGAATATTACGAAATCCTGGAAAATCTCATGAAACGTTGGGAATATGAGATTGTAGAATTTAAGGAAGCTAAAGGCGGCTACGATACAGATAAAATCGGCAGATATTTTTCTGCAATCAGTAACGAAGCAAACCTGCGCCAGCAGCAATACGGTTGGCTCGTTTTTGGTGTTGGTGAGGAACAGAAAACTAAGACAAAGAAAATTGTAGGAACAGCATACAAAAAGGGTGATAATAGCCTGTTGGAGCATTTCAAATATGAAATATCCAAAGATACTACCAATGGAATGACTTTTTATGACATTATCGAGGTATTTCCAAGTGTGAATGGGAAAGAGTATAGAGTGCTTATGTTTAAAATTCCTGCGGCGGCAACGGGAATACCTACCGATTGGAAAACAAATTATTATGAGCGTGCCGGAGAGAGTCTTGTGCCGTTAAAACAGTATAAGATAGATGCAATCCGTTCACAGGAGCGCAGGGATTGGTCAAAACAAGTGCTGGAACAGGCAGGCATAGAGAATTTAGATAAGGACGCGGTTGCTTTAGCAAGGGAAAAGTACAAGGAAAAAATGAATCAGGAACACATTTCTGAGGAAGTGGATGCCATGAGTGATGAGCAGTTTTTAACAAAGTTAAAACTCATGATAAATGGCAAAATCACACACGCAGGAATGCTTTTGTTAGGCAATTCAGATTATGATTATATGTTTCAGTCTGCGCCGGGCATTATGTGGAGGTTATACGGCGCTGATAATATGGACAGGGATTATGCTATTTTTAAAATCCCATTTATCAATGTGGTAGACAAAGTATTTACAAAGGTAAGGAATCTGACATATAGGTATATGCCGAATCAGATGACGTTGTTTCCTATGGAAACGGAGCAATACGATAGCTGGTTGATGCGCGAGCTGCTGAACAACTGTATTGCACATACCAATTACCAGCTAGGCGGCAGGATTTATGTCAATGAATTTGAGGATAAGCTTAAATTTACCAATCCGGGCGATTTTATTCCGCAGAAAATTGAGAATGTTTTGGAAGCAAGCTATAACCCGCCATTTTATAGGAATCAATTGTTGGCAGAATCTATGGCGGCATTTCATATGATTGATACTGCAACATTGGGAATCCGTCGGGCATACAACATTCAGAAAGCAAAATACTTTCCGATGCCGGATTATAATGTTTCATCCGGAACACAGGTTGAAGTGACAATTTATGGAAAAACGCTGAATGACAGTTATATGCACATATTGTATGAACATCAGGATTTAGACTTGCAGACGGTGTTTTTGCTTGACCAGATACAGAAAGGTCTTCCGGTAGAAAAGGAAGATGTAGATAGATTGCGTGAGCAGGAGCTGGTAGAGGGGAGATTGACAAGTTTGTATCTGTCTGCATCAGCGGCTAAAAGTATTAATGAGAGTACGGCTTATATTAAAAACAAAGGTTTTGATGATAAGTATTATAAGGATTTGATTGTCGAATATCTGAAGCAATATAAAAAAGCTAAAAAGAAAGATATTCGGGAACTGTTATGGGATAAGCTGCCCGATGCGTTATCAGACAAACAAAAAGAATATAAGATAGGGAATTTGCTGGCTGTATTAAAAAAGAATAATATTATTGATACGGATTCAACTAATCAGCAGCGTTCTTATTGGGTATTAAAGTGATAGCTTGAGTAAACCTTGCGTAATCTTGAGTAAATTTACGCAAGGTTTACTCAAGAATTACTTGTTGTACTTCTAAAATTTTCAGTAGCCAGAAAAATAAGCTAATATTGAGGATAATATATATGCTATACTTGGGGCAATAAACATGAATTATTAAATATAGAGGAATGATTGAAGTGACAGAGATTAAGTTTTATGAAAACATGGCGGATGAACTGCTTAAATTTGCTGTGATATTTGCCAAAACTCAAAATAAATATGTCTTTTGTAAACACAAGGACAGAGATACATGGGAGATGCCCGGAGGGCATCGGGAGAATGGGGAAAGTATAATGGATACTGCAGAACGGGAGCTGTGTGAGGAGACAGGAGCCTTGGAATTTGATATAGAACCCGTTTGTATATATTCCGTTACAGCATCTGATAATTTGAATCATGGAGAAGAATCTTTTGGAATGCTGTTCTTTGCCGATATCAAACGTTTTGAAGCAGAGTTACATAGTGAAATTGAAAAAATCATAATAACAGACAAATTTCCGGAAAGATGGACATACCCTGACATTCAGCCTCATTTGATGGAAGAAGTAAAGAAACGAGGGCATTTGTAAAATGAATAGAAATCATATAATGAGGGAAATTTCTTTTTAAGGGTATGTAAAGCAGCAAATAACTTATAAAAGCGGACAGGATTTTATAAGTTTTTCCGGTGCATTGGAAGAAATTCTGCAGCCAGTCTATCAGTCTGCAAAGAATTGCGGATTTAAGGATTGGATTTATAAGGATATGAAAGACCATTAACTGCATCTGTAAGGAGTCCCTGATGAAAAGCATAGCAGAACTGGAAAAAAGAATATACTGCCTGGAAAAGGAAAATCAATACTTAAGACATCTGCTGGCAGATGCAGGAATTTCCTGTTCTGAAAAAGAGATTGACAATATTGTTAATGAATATGCTCCAAATCAGGGCTCAAGAATCATACCGAGAGAAATTACGGAAACAGATGCAAAAGTGTTCTTCAGTATGTTTTGGGGACGCACGGATGTATACAGTAAGCGTATGATAAAGAAATCTATCGGGGAAGTCAACTATTATACACAGTGCCATAACTTTTGGAAAAACGGCTGTCCGAGAATTACCGGAAGCAAGATAAAATGCCGAGATTGCCAGAGGCAGGCGTATAAGGAGTTAAAGAAGGAACAGATTATTGACCATTTAAAGGGAAGTTCAGAAGATGCCACAGACGTTATAGGTATTTTTCCGCTTTTGGCAGATGATACCTGTAGATTTATCGTTTTTGACTTCGATAATCATGAAAAAGATGCGGAAAAAAATGATTTTGCAAATACGGATGATTTGTGGAGGGATGAAGTAGACAGTCTGAGAAAAATATGCGATATCAATGGAATAGACGCATTGGTGGAGCGTTCCCGCTCGGGGAAGGGAGCGCATCTTTGGATATTTTTTCAAAAGCCGATAGAGGCCGGTCTGGCAAGAAAATTTGGCAATGCGCTTTTAAATAAAGGGGCGGAATCTGTAAATTTAAAGTCATTCCGTTTTTATGACCGCATGCTGCCAATGCAGAATCATCTTCCGGAAGGCGGGGGAGGAAATCTAATCGCATTGCCATTACAGGGACAGGCATTAAAGGCGGGGAACAGCGCGTTTATAGATGAACACTGGAATGCGTATCCCGACCAGTGGGAGGCGCTGTTAAATAAGAAGAAGCTTTCAAAAGAATTTATTGAGGATAAAATAAAAGAATGGACAGAGGGAAATGCTAACGATGCCGAGGATTTCAATGATATTTTTGAAAGTGATAATGAAAAGCCCTGGGACAGAACAAAACATTTTCGGAAGGAAGATGTTGATGGAGTATTACAAATTACATTGTCAAACGGTGTGTATGTGAATAAAGCAAATTTACAGCCAATGATACAGAACCAGCTCAGGAGAATGGCGGCGTTTTCCAATCCTGTTTTTTACAGGAATCAGGCCATGGGATTGTCTAATTTTGAGAATAACAGATATATTTATCTTGGAAGTGATGAGGGTGGATTTATCAAAGTTCCAAGAGGCATTTTGAAAACTATAACTGAAAGGTGTGAGGAGGCCGGTATCGAATACGAAATAGATGATAAGCGCTAGTAGTGGACGCCGGATTCATGTGGAATTTACCGGGGAATTGAAGGAATCACAGATACCCGCTGTAGAAAAGCTTTTGCAAAATGACAATGGAATTTTGAATGCTGCCACAGCATTTGGAAAGACGGTTGTGTGTTGCAATGTGATAGCGAAAAGACAGGTGAGCACACTGATTCTTCTTCAATCATCAGCATTGATGGAACAATGGCAGGGAGCGTTGGAGAAGTTCTTACATATTGATGAGGAATTACCGGAGTACGAGACTCCCACAGGCCGTAAAAGGAGACGAAAAAGTATCATAGGAAAATTGCAGGGCGCGCATGATTCCACCACAGGGATTATTGATATTGCGATGGTTGGTTCAGTATGTAAGAATGGTGAATACCACAGGCGGTTAAAGGAGTACGGGCTTATTTTGGTGGATGAGTGCCATCATGCCGCTTCCGATACGATAGTGGATATTTTACAGGAAGCAAACGCAAAATATGTATATGGGGTAACAGCCACACCATTCAGGGGCGATGGACTTGAAAAAATAAATTATATGCTTCTTGGCCCTATTCGATACCAGTATACATCAAAGGACAGGGCAAAGGAGCAGGGGATAGAGCATCTTGTTTACCCGCGGTTTACAAGAGCAGTTGCACCAAGATTTTCACAGGATAAAATGCATCCTAATGAGGCATATGAAATTATCCGCAATAATGAAGACAGAGACGAACTGATTATACAGGATGTAAAGCAATGTGTGGATGATGGGCGAACGCCTGTGGTTCTTTCCAAATATGTGGAACACTCACAGCGGTTGTATCAACGTTTGATAAATTATGCAGACAAAGTTTTTCTATTGTCCGGCAGAAATTCAAAGAAAGAGCATAAAGAAATTTTAAAACAGATGAAACAGGTGACGCCCGGGGAGAGTATGATTCTTGTTGCGACAGGTAAACTGATAGGGGAGGGATTTGATTATCCGAGGCTGGATACGCTGGTTATGGCAACACCTGTGGCATGGAAGGGAGTCGTGGAGCAGTATGCCGGACGGTTAAACAGGGATTATGACGGAAAGAAAAGCGTGATTATCTATGATTATGTGGATAGCCATATCTCCATGTTTGACAGGATGTATCATAAGAGGCTTAAGGCATACAGGCAAATCGGATATAATATCTTTTCAGGCGACGAGGCACAGAAACAAATAAGCAACGCAATTTTTGACATTGATAATTATATTGATGTATATCAGGCTGATTTGCTTACCGCAGAGAAGGAAATTATCATTTCAAGCCCGGCTATCAGCGGCAAAAAAGTATATAGCATGATTCATTTGCTTAAGGAAAAGCAGGAAGCAGGAGTTAAAATAGCCATTGTTACATGGAAACCGGACTGCTATGGATATGGAGACAGTGCATACTGGCAGGAGCTGCAGGAACAGATGCGGAGAGCGGGATTTGAAATGAATCTTGCGGAGGATTATTGCGAACATTATTGCATTATAGACCGTCAGGTGGTCTGGTATGGAAGTATGAATTTTCTGGGGAAAGAAGACGCAGAGGATAATCTGATGCGTATCACAGATGGGAAAATTGCAAACGAACTGCTTGAAATGACATTTGGAAATGAAAAGTATCAGGGTGAGACGATGTAAGGAAAAGGATATGGAGGTAAATCAAATGGAACGAGTGGTAAAATTTTTAAAAGATGCAGGAGTTTATTATCTGGCAACGGTGGAGGGAGCTCAACCAAGGGTGCGCCCATTCGGTACGGCACATATCTTTGAAGGTAAACTTTACATACAGACCGGTAAAGTCAAGAATGTTTCAAAGCAGCTGCTGGCGAATCCGAAGGCTGAAATATGTGCCTTTAAAGACGGTGAGTGGCTCCGCATTGCCGGAGAACTGGTCGAAGATGACCGTGTGGAAGCAAGACAGTCCATGCTGGACGCTTACCCTTCTCTGCAGGGAATGTACGCTGCGGATGACGGAAATACTCAGGTACTCTATTTCAGAAACGCTACGGCAACCTTCAGCTCTTTTACACATGAGCCGGAAGTATTTTGTTTTTAAGCGTGCTTATATCAGCCGATTGACCAGATAAAAACTGGAATAAAATTAAAAAAGATGTTGATATTACCTTTCGTATTTTAGAAACGCTAAAATGTATTATAATAATTGAAGGAATAGATAGAAGAAAGGACGGAACTGTAGAAAATAGCTTTAACTGAAAGGGATTTTGTGGATAAAATGAATGATTATAACGCAAATCAACAGCAAAATCAGGAGACACAACAAATGGAATGGAAAGGGTCATGGCAAGATGAGTTCCTAAAATGGTTGTGTGGATATGCTAATACGGATGGCGGCATTTTACATATAGGAGTAAATGATGATGGCTACGTGGTCGGAATCAAAGATTCCAAAAGGATGCTTGAAAGTCTGCCGAATAAGATTAATGATAAGCTGGGGATTATAGCCAGTATTAATATTCATCAGGCAAAGGGAGCTGAAAATGTCCGTTATGGAAATTGTGTTCCTACTAATATTTCAGAAAAGCTAATTAACCAATATGTTTGTGGAAAACTGAATTCTGAAAGGATAAAAAGTACCGATAAACGTTATAAGTCTCTTGTAGTGATTGAAAGAGAGAATAAAATATGGGAAGGCGCGGATGGAACAAGGGAGTATATATCCATAGAAATTATAAAATATCCCTTTGCCATTTCATGTGATGGCAGATATTATAAACGTTCCGGTTCGACATTGCATGAATTGAATGGTTTTGAACTGCAAAATTTTCTGTTGGAGCGCGCCGGAAAGACGTGGGATACAGTTCCTGTTCCAGAGGTTAGAGTGTCAGATTTAAGTAAAGATGCATTAGACGCATTTAGAAAGAAAGCAGTTAAAAGCAACAGGATGACAGAGAGTGAAGTAAATGTTTCTGATGAGCTATTGTTGCGCAATTTGAAATTATTTGATGGCGAATATTTAACGAGAGCGGCAATTCTATTGTTTCATCCGACACCGGAACGTTATGTGACAGGTTCCTATATTAAAATCGGATATTTTTCATTGGTAGGAGCTTTTGGCGAAAATGCGGAACTGATTGAGGACTTGCAGTATCAGGATGTTGTGGAGGGACCACTTCTCTTACAGGTTGATAAAGCGATTGACCTGATTTTTACCAAATACTTTAAAGCATTGGTAGATTATGAGGGCATTCAACGTACAGAAACTTATATGCTGACTGGAGGTATGATTCGCGAATTGCTTCTCAACGCAGTTAATCATAAAGACTATGCAACGGGTGTACCGGTTCAGGTATCCATATATGAAGATAGAATCGTTATATTCAATATGGGCTCATGGTCAAAGCGAGTGCCTACTGATGAGAGGATATATGATAAACATGAATCTGTACCACATAATCCTAAAATTGCAGATGTGTCTTTTCGTTCAGGGGATGTGGAGGCATGGGGCAGAGGCTTTTTAAAGATAAAAGCAGAATGCAGAAAAGTAAATGCGCCGCTTCCGCTCATAGACGCTGAAAACGGGGGTGTTTCAATCAGTGCGTCAGGGTGTGAAAAATATATGTCTGTGCTGAGATACGGTCAGTATGGACAAGTAGGCGCAGATGGTATTTGGCGTGATAAAGAAAATGTAAGCAAGAAAAGCGGCGATAAAAAAGCGGCGATAAAAAGCGGCGATAAAAAAGCGGCGATAAAAAGCGGCGATAAAAAAGTGACGAAAAAGACTCAAATACAGTATGATAAAATTCTTGCATTTATGGAAGAAGGAAAAGAGTATGGAATTTGGGATTTCTGCGAGTTGTTGAATTTGAAGGAAAGCCGCACGAAGGTTATTTTACAAGGCCTCTCAGATGATATTGAGGTGATTGGAAGTAATCGGACCAGGCGCTATAAGAAAAAGAGCTAATGGATTACGACAAAAAAGAAGTAAAACTGTTCATTATAATACAACTAGAAAAGAAATTGATATAATAGATGTCAGGAGGCTCTGTAATGATATTTCAAGATAATGTAATCAGGGAATATTTAAAAAATGTTTATTTTATAACCGGAACACCTTGCGGCGGAAAGACAACGATTTCACGGGAGCTGGCTAAACGGCACAATTTATTCGTTTATGATATTGACGAGCAGTTTGCAAATCATCAAAAAATTTCGAATTCTGCTTTTCAACCATCAATGAATAAGGTTTTTAAAGATGCAGATGAGTTTTTTGGGCGTACTGTAGAGGAATATAAGAAATGGCTGATTGATAACACAAGAGAACAGTTAGATTTTGTGCTATTGGATTTGATTCGTCTTTCACAAAATAAAATTGTATTGTGCGACTGCCATTTGACGGTGGAAGAGGCTGAAAAATATACGGATGCATCTCGTATAGTGTTTTTGATAAAAGAACCGTCAAATCTGATTGAGGATTACTGTAATCGCCCTGACCATCAGGGGTTTAGTGATTTTATTAACAGCGCGTCTGATGTTGAAAAAGCAAAGGCGACATGTAATCTGACCTTAAAAGCTCTCAATGAGAAAAAATGTAATGATATCAGAGGCAGTAACTATCTGTGGATTGAAAGGACTGAAAATAGTACGATTGAGGAAACTGTAAGAAAAGTAGAGCGGCACTTTGGTTTGTGATTGTGGAAGAAACTATTCAGCATTATGTAAGCGGGCAAAGTATATCATCGCTGCGGGAATACAGGAACGCCGCATCACACAGGCGTTCCCACCTCAATCAAATTACCGTCCAAATCGTAAAAGCGGATTACCTTTTGTCCCCAGCTATGTGTCATAAGCCGATTGACGTCTTGCACCTCGGGATATAAATTTCCCAGCTTTTCAATAAACGCTTCTATATTTTGTTCTTCGAAATACAGTTCACAGGAATTGTTCTTCGGAGTAATATCTTTTCCCAGAAACTCTCTCCAGATTTTTTCATCCTGGAGTACAAGACCCTCCGTTAGAATCATATTGCCGTCGTTGTCAAGCACCATATCAAGACCAAACAAGTCATGATAAAACCGTTTGGATTTCTCAATATCTTTGACAACAATCAAAACATTTTTTAATTTCATTGCCGGTCACCCCCAAGTCACGATTTATTGCTTTGATTATAAAATATATTCTTGCCGCCCGCAATGCAATTTGCAATTCCTAAAGGAGGGAAAGTTAAGGGCGCGACTGTTGCCATGCCTGTATTTTTAGTGACAGGCAGAGCGCAGAAGTGTTATAATCAAGTTTGAGAAGCCAGGTTGGCTTTGCACAACAAAGCAGCGCAGAAATGAGGGAAAACATGGAATATAGAAAAGCGATGGCGGATATGGCCGATGCGGTTTACAATGTTTTACAGACAACCATAAAAACGGTATATCCGAAGTATTATCCGAAAGAAGTTACAGATTTCTTCTGCCGGCACCACAGCAGGGAGCATGTCCTGGAGGGTATCGCTTCCGGGAACATGGGCGTCCTGGTGGAGGGAAATGCGATTGTGGGAACAGGCTGTTTTGACGGCAATCATATCACTGGGGTATATGTGCTGCCCGATTACCAGAAGCGGGGCTGTGGCTCCCGGATTATGGATTTTCTGGAAGCAGAAATTGCACAAAAGCATGGAATTTCCATACTGGACGCTTCGCTCCCGGCGGCATGTTTATATGAGCATAGGGGATATAAGACTGTGGGGCACGGCGTTTATGAGCTGGAAAACGACGTGAAACTGGTTTATGAAATTATGGAGAAAGAGTTGAACCGTAAGCCGGATGCCCCGGCAGATTGCTGTAAGCCGAATGCCTTTTCGGATTGCGGCGGAGCTGATGAACAGATGAAAAGCCATAGGGAGGGAACAGAAATGACATGCAGAATAAGAAAATGGGAGGCGGCGGACGCAAAGGATTTAGCCGCGGCGATTTCCAACAGAAAGGTGATGGATAATCTTCGGGACGGGTTACCTTACCCCTATACCGAAAAAGACGGAGCGGATTTTATTTCTTCCATGCTTTCCGCGGACGAGGACGAGACCTTTGCGTTCGCTATTACGGTAGACGACAAAGCGATTGGAAGCATCAGCGTTTTCCGTCAGGGAAATATTCACAGGCAGACCGGGGAGCTGGGATATTATATTGGCGAGGAATACTGGGGAAAGGGCATCATGACCGAGGCGGTAAAGCAAATCTGTAAATATGTTTTTGAAAAAAGCGATATCATCCGTATTTTTGCGGACCCCTTTGCATATAATGCGGCGTCCTGCAGGGTGCTTGAAAAGGCGGGATTCCGGTATGAGGGAACATTGAGAAGCAATGCGGTCAAGAACGGGAAGGTTGTGGATATGAAGATGTATTCCCTGCTAAGGGCAGAGCTCTCTTGATATGAAGGTTTAATCATATTCACAAAAAATTTACATTTCAGGGCAAAGAAATAAGACCAGGAACCTGTTTTTAGATTCCTGGTCTACGGGTTTGCTATGCTGTCCGCTCTGCTTTCAGTTTTTTTACTTCGTCAAGTGGAAGTCCTGCGTATTCCGCAATTTTTTCAAGTGTCAACATTCCATCTGCTAACATTCTTTTAGCAGCCTCTTTCAAAGATTCATTTCTCATGTCTTCCATCATTTTACACATTTCCTGAACTCCTTTCGGGTTTTCTTTCAAATATCTTGTTCGTTCTGCCATCAGTTCAAAATTCATATCAGTTGCCTGGGTACAGTTAAAATCGTGCATGAGTTTTCCTATATCGGATTCTCCACGATATTCACCATTCACATAAAGGATATGCTCCCCATCTTCAAAAGAATTACCCGTTGCAAGGTTGATTCTCTCAATCGGATAAACCGCTTCACCCTGACCATAAAAATCTTTTTCAATGATAAAAATTGTATATGTGTCCGGCAATTCTTTAAATTCCTGTCCGGAATGGAGATTCTCTATATCCATTACACTTGAATGGTATCTTGCCCTGTGTGGGTCTGCTCCCTTGTCCTGCCTCTGGACCTCCAAATCATATTTTTTTCCGGCTGAATCCGTTCCATATGCGCCCAGACAGATAGAACGTGCGCCAGCAAGTCTTTTCATATCCTTCTGTGTTTCACAATCAGTAATAATTAAATCTGGTTTATCTGTGATAATGCGCAACACAAATTCAGCCAGTGGAATATTGTCTTTAAAAAGACAACGCATGAAATCATCATCGATTGGTCGTAAACCTCTTAAACGCTGTAAATCTTCCTGATATTGCTGTTCCGTCACAGTCAATCTTCCCACCTGCTTTCCCTTCCGTTTTCGCATCTCCATACTACCATAAACCTCCTGATTTTACAAGCCGGGCTCATCTTGCTAAAATGAATCCGTACAATGTAGGTAATCCGGCCAATCTCCTTGGCCGCCGCGTTGGTCGCCCTGGCTCCTTCCTCCCGGAAATTCTTTCCGGAAAGGAGAACCGGCGCACACCGTTCCAGTATGCGTTCATAAATCCTTGCGTGGGCAAGGTCTGGCAGGTTCTTGATTTCTTTCCTGCATTTCGGGCAGAAAAGCGGAAAATTCAAGAGTCCCTTACCCATTTATGACAGTTCCTGTTTTTCCGGCGTTCCTGACTGTAAAGCCATACAGGATTCTTCAACGGACAGTTTTTTATGAAGATTCAAAGCCATAAAGACAGTGATAATGGCGGCCAGAACATCAGCAACCGGCTGGGCGTAAATGACACCGTTTAATCCTAAAATCCCTGGCAGGAACCAGATAACCGGCACAAAGCAGATTCCCTGTCGGCAGGCGCCGAGAAAGCAGCCCTCTTTCGCTTTTCCCATTACAAGAAACAGGAAGGAGTACACGGTATAAAATCCAAAAAGGATAAATGACAGACCATTTGCCCGTAACGCTGCCGCGCCAATCCGAATCATTTCGGTATCTCCTTTTGTAAACAATGCCATAATCTGTGACGGGAATATAGCGGCTGTCAAACCAAAAACCGCACAGAATATGGTTGACCACAGAACAGAGGTTTTAATCGCTTTATACAGGCGGTCAAACTTTTTTGCCCCGTAGCTGAATCCGGCGATTGGCTGAAATCCTTTCAGGAAACCAAAAACAATCAAAGTTCCCATAGACATGATTTTTGTAAGCGGCCCCATGGCGGCAAGGGCGGAGCCGCCATATTCTTTTGCCCCATTGTTTATCATGCTGATTGACATACTGGTCAGAACCTGAAAGAGTAATGTGGGAATCCCTATTTTCAAAATTTCCGACATTATTTCCTTTGAAAAACAACAGTCTTTCATACGAAAATGGAATATGCTCTTTTTCCGAAAGATATAACACAGGTAAACCACCGTGGAAATCATTTGAGAAATAGCGGTGGCAATGGCTGCGCCGGCAACTCCAAGATTCAGGACATAGATAAAAATGGGGTCTAATATCACGTTCAGGACAGCGCCGGCCATTAACGCACACATGGCCGTCTTTGCGGCGCCCTCACTGGACACAATATTATTCATGGTGACATTGAAAACATTAAAAATGGAAAACGTGATGTAAATGCCGGTATAGGTAATCGCATAAGGCATGACGCTTTCCAATGCGCCTATCTGATTTAATATGGGTTTCAGAAATATGACGGAGCCTATAATAACAATCGCCCCAATCAATACGCTGCTGTATAAAGCTGTACTGGCTACCTTATCAGCGGTATCTTTATCCCCTCGCC
>OFGP01002027.1_pt1 | contig 12811 bp, 10 predicted proteins | sample 1521781 | NCBI WGS metagenome assembly OFGP01 (sample SAMEA3504113, study PRJEB24116) | mouse gut metagenome | biome: mouse gut; feature: mouse-associated habitat; material: faeces | place: Denmark | collected 2011 | reverse complement strand
AGGCCAGCCGGAGGCTGGACACCCCCTTTGGCATTGTGGATTTGTCCCTGGCCCCCACCCCCGCAGTAGGGGACAGCGTGGCCCGGATTCTGGAGGAGATGGGCCTGGAGGTCTGCGGCACCCACGGCACCACCGCCGCCTTGGCACTGCTCAACGACGCGGTGAAAAAGGGGGGCGTGATGGCCTCCTCCCATGTGGGCGGGCTGTCCGGTGCTTTTATCCCGGTGAGCGAGGACGAGGGCATGATTGCCGCCGCCGCATCCGGGGCCCTCACACTGGACAAGCTGGAGGCCATGACCTGCGTGTGTTCCGTGGGCCTGGATATGATCGCCGTCCCTGGCGACACCCCCGCCGAGACCATCTCCGCCATCATCGCCGACGAGGCAGCCATCGGTATGGTCAATTCCAAGACCACCGCCGTGCGCATCATCCCCGCCCCCGGTTGTACCGTAGGGGACACGGTGGAGTTCGGCGGCCTGCTGGGCTCTGCCCCCGTCCAGCCTGTCCACCCCTTCTCCGCCAGAGACTTCGTGGCCCGGGGCGGCCGCATCCCCGCCCCCATGCAGAGCCTGAAAAACTGAATGTCCTCCAAAGGCTGCCTTTAGGGCGGCCTTTGACACCCCGTCTACCAAATGTCTACCAAAAAAGCCGTCGATCCCCTGCGGTGCAGGGGGTTGACGGCTTTCCATATTTTAGGACGTCTACCGGATGTCTACCAGTTTTACTTTTTTACATGGAAAGGGGCGTCTTTGACGGATTTTCTTCTCGGTTTCGCAACTTTTTACCCCCACGCAAGGGGCGTGACACGGCGGTGGCAGGGGCGAAATGTTGAAAAACCTCGAAATTTTTGGATAAAACGGCGAAAATTGTTTCAAAAAGGTTAAATCTTCGGAGACTACCAAATGGGACAAATTTCCACCTTTTATCCAAATCCCGGCCCCTCTCAGGCCGAAAAATTTTGTAAGGAGGAAATCCGAATGAGAAACCTGAAGCGGGCCCTCAGCCTCACTCTGGCCTCTGTCATGCTCCTGGGCATGATGGTCATTGGCACCAGTGCGGCTGTGGGCTACTCCGACGTTGACGCAGACGACAACGTCGAGGCAATCGAGGTTTTGCAGGCCGTTGAGGTCATGGTCGGTGACGACCGTGGCTTTGGTCCTGACCGCCCTGTCACTCGTGCTGAGATGGCAGTCGTGATGGGCAAGCTGCTGAACCTGGATTACAACTACTATGTGAGCACCTGCCCCTTTGCCGACGTGAGCGGCAATTTTGACTGGGCCAAGGGCTGGGTCGGCGCCTGCGCCGCCAACGGCATTGTGTCCGGCCGCGGCGAGGGCATCTATGATCCCGCCGCCACCGTTACCGCCGTTGAGGCCGCCTCTATGATGATGCGCGCCCTGGGCTATTTCCGCTATCAAAACGACTATGCCGACGGCTTTATGGTATCCACCGTCCGTCAGGGCACCAAGATCGGCCTCTTTGAGGGTGTAGGCACTGACGCCGCCACCCCCATGACCCGTAACCAGGTGGCCCAGATGGCTCTGAACGCCCTGAAGTCCGGCATGGTGGAGCCCGACGGCAACACCATCAACCTGACCACCCCCGACGGCGCTGTGTTTACCGGTAAGGTCAACTACGTGTTCGTCACCAGTGCCAAGCCCTACGCCACCGCCATCAGCTCCGTGCAGGCCACTGCCGTGGGCTCCCAGAACGGCGGCCCCATCGTGGAGCTGGGCGAGCAGCTGTACAACGGCAGCCTGAAGCTGAACGAGGGCACCATGGACGACTTCTACCGTCCCACCCGGACCTGGGAGTACGACAGCAAGACCATCGGCTCCTACGTGAAGCAGGAGCTGCTGAAAGCTGAGTACACCGACAAGGTCACCGGCCGCATGCTGTATGATCTGCTGACCAAGGGCGTGATTGAAAACTACGATTTCGAGATCGCCATTGACGGCGTGAACACCGGCGACGCCGGCGCCCGCAGCATCCTGACCGATTTGGACGGCGACGAGTCCTACTTCACCACCAGCAGCCTGGTCCGCTCCAACACCGACGGCGTGGGCCGCACCGGTAAGGGCGTGCTCACTCAGGTCTTTGTGGACGACAGCAAGGACGTGGAGAAGGTCTACATTGCCGTGATTAACACCTACCTGGCCATCGCGGACAAGGACTACGACGCCAAGCGGGACGAGGTCACTCTGACCGGCTACAACATGGACAAGAAGGGTTCCATCTACATCAAGGACGAGGATGATGACGATAAGCTCATCGTGGACGGTGAGGACTTCGCCATCGAGGACGTGAAGAAGGACGACAAGTTCCTGGTCACCGTGGCTGACGGCAGCGTGCAGTCCATGATTAAGCCCGAGGTCCTCTCTGAGGTCACCATCAACGCCTTTAAGCGGGACACCTGGGTCAACGCCGACGGCACCCAGTATGACCACGCCACTACCGCCCGTTACGACGCGGAGGTTCTGGACCAGTACGACAATGTGAACATGAAGGAAGTCACCTACAATGTCGTTCTGGACGAGTACGGCTACCTCATCGGCCTGGAGCTGAATGAGAAGGCGAACCAGTATGTCTTCGTCACCGGCACCGACGACGGCGAGAGCAATCTCACCGCCAAGAACGCCAACGTCAACGTCATCTTCCTGGACGGCACCATGGACACCATCGTTGTCAACACCAGAGACAGCAAGGTGGACTGGAAGGCCGGCGGCAAGAACGCGTCTCAGGTGAACACTTGGTGTACCTACACCAAGAACAGCAACGACGTCTACACCCTGAAGGAAGTGGGCATCGACTCCACCAACACCAGCACGAGCTACAACTTCCCCAAGAAGATTGCCCAGAGCGCCATGGACGCTAACGGCGGTTCCTTCGACATTAACACTAAGAACGTCTCCCTGGACGGCGCTAAGGTAGCCAAGCCTGGCCCTGCTCCCGCCCCTATCGGTGACTACACTCGTGTCTACGGCAACGACGACACCGTGTACATCAACACCGAGATGGAAGAAATCACCGTCAAGGATGGCAGTAAGAAGATGGTCATCGTCAAGGATGTGGACTCTGTCACCACCGGCGTGAAGAACGTGGACTTCACCGTGGTCAACCACACCAAGACTGCCGCAGTGGGCCATGAGGAGTGCGCTGCCAACGAGGCCTACATCCTGTACAACAAGGACGGCTATATCATCGCCGTGGTTACCCTGGCCGCTGACGACAAGGGCACTTCCGCTCAGTACGCCTACATCACCGGCGACGTGAAGCGGGAGGAGTACCTGGGCAACGACGAGTGGAAGTGGACCCAGGACGCCATCATCAACGGCAAGAAGGTAGAGCTGACTGAGGTCGATGACAACAGAGCCTGGCTGGATACCACCGAGATTGGCAATTGGTACGAGGTCCGGTTCAACTCCAAGGGCGATGTTGCCGGTCTGAAGGAGAACGTCCTTGTTGCCGGCGGTACTGGCGCCAGACCCAGCACCGAGGTGAACAACATCTACTTCGACTTCACCAAGGACCGCTTCATCAATGACATGAACGAGATCGTGAACGCCGTCAACGGCAAGAACGGCTACGAGTCCTCCAAGACCGTTCTGCTGTTTGTGGACTACTGCACCAACAACACTGGCACTCACGTCGCCGCTGATTCTGCCCGCGCTGACCTGAGCTTCAAGAACGGCACCCTGTACACCGACACCGCTCGGACCGAGGGCTTCTCCGTGTCCCCCAACGTCAATGTGGTGCTGGCTCTGGCCGCTAAGAACCACGGCGACGCTTTCGACGACGTGGACGACAACTACACCGGTTACACCGGCGTGGAGACCGCTCTGAAGAATCTGGACAAGTCCGCTGGCAAGTTCGACGGCTTCCTGTGCGCGGTGATCGAGGACGGCGCTGCCACCTCCATCATCTTCGACGAGCGCGCTGGCGCGAACCGCACCAATCTGGAGCCCCTCAAGCCCATGAATATTACCATCAACAAGGTGGGCAACGACGGCAGCACCTGGAGCCAGGCTTTCTCTTGGGATGGCACTAAGGCTCTGAGCGTTTCCAATTACCCCGCCATCACCGTGCCCTCCGGCTACACTGACGCTGGTGACTCTATCGCTGTCGCCGGTAACTTCGTCGAGGGCGGCACCGGCACCTTTACCCTGAAGTTCGACAAAGAGACAAGTGGAGTCAGAATTACTCTGGAACTTGGCACAGGTGTTACCAGCGTCGAGGACAAGGCCGATGGTAAGAGCTATGTAAGCGGCAAGGTCTTTACTGGTGAAAAGGGCGATGCTCTGGTTATGACGCCTGTAAAGGCGGCTGGTGTTGCAAACATCGTTGTTCGTTTTGCTCCTGAAACCGACCCGGCCAACCCTGTCGTTCTCACCGCAGATGCAAATGGTGACTACACTCTGCCCTTCAACGTAAGCGGTAAGGTGTACTTTGCTCAGAATACAACTGAGATCCAACTGAATGAGCTGAAGGCTGCTATTACAGGTAATCCTTTCGACCTGTGGACCGTGGTTGTTAACGGAAGCCACATCATCTACTACAGTAACGATCAGGCTGACTCCCGTGACGATGCCTGGAGCACGCGTAATCCTTATGCTACGGGTAACGAGATGGGTAGAGACGTTTGGTATAATAATGATGTGGAGCTGGCCGCTTTGGCAGACTTTATCAACGATAAAATTGCCAATACCGGTTTTGTCTCTGGAACTGATATCGCTGTGGATACCACAAGCTGGAGTGTCCGCCGTGGCCCAACCATGATTGGCAATACTGAGCGGTATACCCGTGAGGCCGTCGTATATGGCAAGACAGCCAGTGGTGCCATTGATACCGGCAACCCGGTAGGCCGAATCACTGTAACCTATGATATCACTGAGCTCAGCAACGACGCAAGGACTCCCGCCGCGCCCGCTCCCACTCCCTAAAGATAGACTCCGTCAAAACACTATCCCCCGGGCCAACTGGCCCGGGGGCCTTTTACTTACTGATCCGCAGATAAAAATGCAATGACCCTATAGGAATAATTTGCGGTATTCAGTTCCTGGATTCCTTGAAAAATTTGCAGATTCGCGGTATTTCCAGACCAGGTGATGGTGGTCGCAGAGCCATTAAAGGAGCTGCCATAGTTGGGATTGTGGACATAACCTGCAAAGCTGTTCTGCCCGCTGGCGCAGTCCGCCACCAGCAGACACCTGGGTCCGATGATGATGAACGCCACCGGCTTCGCGGAAAAGGGAATGGAGACATAAACGCCGTCACCGTTCTTGCCCGTTCCGGTGTAGGACCGGGTTTCGATCCGGCAGTTACCCTTCTTGGCCAGCGCCGCCGTGTGCGCAGTGAGCGTATCGGTGTGCGCTCCCAACGCCGCGTCGATCTTGGCGTTGTCGGCGTTGAAATCCTCCATCAGGACCCGGTTGTCCCGTTCCCATTGGTTGAGGTTGTAATTTGGTGTGTGGTTGGTTGGCATGAGTTTGTTCCTCCTTTTAAAACTCCCTCAGTCAGCCTGCGGCTGACAGCTCCCTCAGAGAGGGAGCCGTTGAGGTGTGAAAATAGCCTCCCTCCTTGAGGGAGGTGGCACGGCGGAGCCGTGTCGGAGGGAGTTCCCTCCACCCATACCGTGCACTCCCCCCAAAGTGGTACGTTTCCATACACTTTATGGAAATGGCGGAAAACTGCGCCCATTTTTGGCAAAAAAGGGCCCGGCATCGAAGGATGCCGGGCTCGTAATGTATTATTCCCAGGTGACCTGCGCGGAGGTCCCCACAATATTGATGTAGCTGGGTCCGACGGCCAGGGGGGTGTCCTGCCCGGAGGCACGGTCCAGGAAGCGGAGGCAGTCGGTGCGCTTATCCCGCTGCCAGGTAATCTCCTGCAAAACCCCGTCCCGGAGGAGGAGGCCGTCCCCCGTCCCGGTGGTGCGCACGCTCATGCGCCCGGCCGCGTCCCCCTTCACCAGTCCCACGTCGGTGAACAGCACCAGCACGTTGTTTACCCCCACCGCCTCGCCGGTCTGGCCGTCCACATAGTCGATGGGGTCGGAGCCGTCCAGGCTCTGGGAAATGAAGTATTGTTTTTTATCCGTGTCATAGGCGAAATAGCCGGTTTTGTATTTGGAGTAGGGGACGGTCATTTTGGAGGCCGGCTGGCCGATACGGGCAGTCTCCCCAGCGAAGGCCCAGGGCACCGTAAAGCCCTCCTCATGGTCCAGGCGGAAGCGGCTGGGCATCTGCTCCAGCACCCTCTCGCTGGAGGTGAGCAGGGAGTGCTCCAGCCCGGCGGACTTCCGCCGCTCCGGGTCCCGCCAGCACATGTCGCCGTAGGGGCCGTTGACAAAGTCGATGTGCGTGACCTTCCAGTTGTCAAAGGCGTCGTAGGCCTGGGGGCTGCCCCCGGCGTGGATGTAGATGGCGTCGTGGCCCAGGGCCAGGCTGACGTAGTAGTCCCGGGCGGAGCGGATGCTGCCCAGGTCGCCCACCCCCTCCAGGTCCTGGTAGAGCCCCATCATCCGGGTGATGCCCCCCTCAGCGACGATCTCATAAATCACATCCGCCTGGGCCACCCCGATCTGAGGCAGGGCCTTTCGCAGGTTGTTGAACATAACGGCAACGGGCCGTTTTCCGCTGATATCCTCGTTCAGCCCCTCACCGGTGAGTGGGTTGGTGTAGGGGTAGACCGGCTCCGGTTCGGGTTCCGGCTCCACCGGGGCAATGACCGAAATGGAAGGCTCCTGGGGCGGCTGGGAGGAGGAGGCCCCTCCAGGGTCCTTTTTCCCGCAGGAGGCCAGGGGGAGCAGCAGCAGTCCGGCCAGCAGCAGTGAGGTCCAGCGTCGTTTGTTCATCAAAATCCCTCCAATCGTCCCTCTTATCATACGATATGGATTGTGGAAAGTCAACAAAAATGTCTGCTCTTTTTGTCCGTCACACCGCCTTTAAGCAGGCGTCCATCTGCTTTCGCAGTACACTGTCGGCCTCAGTCAAGTAGTCGCAGAGTGCGCCGAAGCCCTCCGCGTATGGGTCGATGGCCCGGTTCAGCCCCAGCGACATCAGCTGAACCGCATTGACGCCTTTGGACATGCGGTAGACCGCCGTCTCCAGCTCAAGCAGTTCTTCACGTAAACTCATAACTTCCTCCTTGATTTTTTCCCGGCGATGTGACATAATCAGATTTGCCATTCCTCCGGGTTTGGTGAATAGGAACAGTCCGTTGCTTTTAGAGGGGTGGCGGGCTGTTTCTATTTGTTTTGACCGAGTTCTTCGTGGATTTTTTCCAACAGCCACTGTTTCTTTGTTTTCTGCGTTTCTTGGAGGCGTTGGTTCAGTTTTTCCGCCAATTCCGCATCAATATCTACGAAAAATACTTTTGTGGCTTTTCGGCGCTGCCTCATATATTCGGCCCTGCTCTTAGGAGAAATATTCATCACCTCCTTGCAACATGTTACCATTATACTAGGTAACATGTAATAAGTCAAGAGGTATTTGAGGTTAATAAAAAATAAGGTCAGCCCAATTTGGGCCGACCCGCTCAGACGGTGTATTTGCTTATTCCGGAAACCTAAAAATAATCTTTAAACAGTTATTTTCCTTCATTTTCTCAAATTCCCGGGTATAAGTAGTATACCTCCAGCGTTCCTTGCCGGCAGAAAAAGTCTACAAATGACCGTTTCAAATCCGGTGTCAGGGCGTAGCCCTTGAGTTCAAGAAATTTGCCGTTTTGGAACATCCGGTTTTCCGTGTCAGCCGCTTTCAGTGCGTCGCAATACTTTTTTGCAAAGCGTTTGCAGAGCCTGCGAAGCTTGACAGGATTTTCTGTACGTACAACTGCGATCACAAAATAGGGACAGTTAGCCAAATGCTGTGTCGTCATAGAGCCGGATTCATCAATGTAAAGATATTGCATGGCGTCCTCCAAAAGAAAACGGGAACGAGCTTTCGCCCGTCCCCGTCTCTACCACGTGTTGTCAATCGCTTGCGGGCGAGGCCGGTACACGGCCCTTACCTGAAAAACGGCGCCTGAGCAAGACTTACTGTTGACAACACAATCATAGCATATTCCCAAGAAGCTGTCAATATACCAAACTCTATTGGGAGTGTCCTACCGCGCATTTTATCACAGTCAGGGGAATTGGCACGATTTGTAGGGGCGCACAGTGTGCGCCCGCGGGCGGACAATGTCCGCCCCTACATAAAATCCCTCAATGAACACTTCTCTGCAGGCAACAGTCTTTACAAACCGCCCCTGTTATGCTACAATACCTCCTGACGAGTTCTGAACCATCTCGTCCAAGCGCCGGAAAATCTGCAATCCGGCGTTCGTTCGGCGGTTTTCCGCCGTTCTCTAAACAAAAAATGGAGGTTTTTTTATGCGCAAATTCACCATCCGCGACCTGACCCTGGCCGCCCTCATTGCGGCGGTCTACGTGGTCCTCACCTTCGGCCTGCCCCTGCCGCCCTTCAGCGGCATACAGCTGCGGGTGGCCGAGGCCATGACGGTGCTGCCCTTCCTGTTCCCCGCCGCCACGCCGGGGCTAGTTGTGGGCTGCTTTCTCGTCAACCTGTTTTCCCCCTACTCCCTGGACCTGGTATTTGGCACCCTGGCCACCCTGCTGGCCTGTCTGCTCACCCAGCGTGTGCCCAACCGCTGGCTGGCCCCCCTGCCTCCGGTGCTGTGCAATATGGTAATCGTGGGCGCGGAGATCGCCTGGTATCTGGTGGGCTTTGGTCCCGGCTTTCTGGCCGCCTATGCCCTCAATGCCTTCACCGTGGGTGTGGGAGAGCTGATCGCCTGCGTAATTCTGGGGCAGCTGCTGCTCACCGCTCTGCCCAAGGTGCCCGTTTTGCGGCCTTTCATTCCGGAGCGCCGGCTGGCAAACATCTGAAAATGATCGAGGCCGCCCCGCCGGGCGGCCTTTTGTTGCCTTTTTCCCCCGTCTGTGGTATATTGAGGGAAAACAAGGGGGGCTTCTTATGAAAATTCTCCGGGGCATCGCCCTGTTTCTCCTTCTGTCCGCCGCACTGACCCTTCCCGTCTGCGCCCAGGAGGCGGACTGCACCGGCGCAGACTTTGCGGCAGAGGGCTTTTCCAACCCCGGCCGCCTCTGGGACGGCAGCCGGGACAGCTGGAGCTCCGCCCAGGACGGAGGCCGGGTGACGGTCTCCCGGTCCGACGGAATCGCCGGGCTGTACATCGAATTTGACCGCCTCCCCCAGCCCTGGACGCTGAACGGGGACATCCCCTGCGGGGAGGAGGGGTACCTCCACCAGTACGTGGACCTGTCTGCCCTGCTAGGGAGCGCGCCGGCCGAGCTCACCCTGGACTTCCCGGCGGGGACGGCCATCGGGGAAATTTACGCCTTTTCCCCCGGCCGGCTGCCCGACTGGGTCCAGGTGTGGCAGCCCCCACTGGAGGAGGCAGACCTGATGCTGGTCTCCTCCCACTCCGACGATGAACAGCTTTTCTTTGCCGGCCTGCTCCCCCTCTACGGACCGGGCCGGGGGCTGGACGTCCAGGTGGTCTATTTTGTCCAGCACTTCCAGGCCAACGGCCAGGCCGACCACAAGCGCCCCCATGAACAGCTGGATGGCCTCTGGACGGTGGGGATGCGCCACTACCCCATCATCTCCCACTTCCCTGACCTCTATTCCGAATCCAAAAACCGGCAGACCGCCCTGAACAATGCCCTAGCCGTCTACGGCCGGACGGGGGCGGAGTATGAGGACTTCGTGGCCTATCTCACCGCCTGCATCCGCCAATGCAGGCCGCTGGTGGTGGTCAGCCATGACCTGGACGGGGAGTACGGCCACGGCACCCATGTGCTGTGCGCCGACGCCCTCACCCGGGCGGTGGAGGCGGCCGCCGACCCGGCCCAGTTTCCCGGCCACGGAGCGCCCTGGGCGGTGGAGAAGCTCTACCTCCACCTGTATGAGGAAAACCCCGTCACCCTGGACCTGGACACCCCTCTGGACAGCCTGGGGGGCAGGACCCCCTTCCAGGTGACCCAGGACGGCTTCGCCTGCCACAAGAGCCAGCACTGGACCTGGTTCTATAAGTGGATCTACGGCGCCAAGGACCGTCCCATCACCCGGGCGGCGGACATCCGGAGCTATTCCCCCTGCCGCTACGGCCTGTACTACACCGCGGTGGGCCCCGACGAGGTGGGCGGCGACCTCTTTGAGCATATAGAGCCCTACGCCGCCCGTCGGGCCCGGCTGGAGGCGGAGGAGCAGGCGGCCAGAGAGGCCCAGGAGGAGGCCCGCCGTCAGGCGGAGGAGGCGGCCAAAGCGGAGGCGGAGGCCGAAGCCCGGGCCCAGGAGGAGGCCCTGGCCGAGGCCGCCCAGCGGGAGCAGGCCCGGCGGCACACGCTGTTTCGTATGGCGGCCGTCATGGCCGGCGTTGTTCTGGTGCTGTGCGTCAGCCTGTTTCTTCTGGTGCGGCGAAAACATCCATAAATCGGAAACTTTGCAGGTAGAGAAGTTCGCTTTTGAGTAAGCCGAAAGAATGCTCAATTACGGCATCTGTCCTGTTCCCCACCGTCTGAATTTTAATTGTTTTTTAATGGCCGCTGAGTTGTCAGCGGCCATTCTTTATGCTATGCTCTACCGGTGAAACCAAATAAAGGAGATCGACCGCCATGCCAACTGAACAGACCGCCGCCCCCAAACTGAAAACCAATCTGGACACCGACTTTCTCAAGCTGATTGCCATCCTCTCTATGGTGATCGACCATGTGGGCAGCGCCTTTTTCCCCCAATACCCGGTGTTCCGCTGGATCGGCCGGCTGGCCTTTCCCATCTTCGCCTACTGCCTGACGGTGGGACTGCTCTACACCCACGATATCAAAAAGTACCTGATCCGTCTGGGCATTTTCGCCCTGGTCTCTCAGCCTTTCTATATCTTCGCTTTCCACCCCTGGGACTGGCAAGCGGAGTGGATGAATATGAACATCTTCTTCACGCTTCTGGTCAGCCTGCTGGCGATGTGGGGTCTGCACACCCAAAAGTGGTGGCTGTTCATCGCCATGTTTGTACTGGCCAGTCTGGTGAATTTTGACTACTCGGCCAATGGCATCATCCTGATGCTGATTTTCTATCTCTGCCGGAACTGCCCCGCACTGGGGGCCGGGCTCTGTATTCTGTACTGGCTGCCCGCCCTGTGGAATGGGTATATGGAGGACCCCAAGTCCCTGATCGTAGCGGGACACGCCATCAACTGGACCATCTTCGGAATGCTGTCTGTAATTCCCATCTACCTGCCCACCCGAACGGGTATCAAAATTCCCAAGTGGTTCTTCTACGGCTTTTACCCCGCTCACCTGGCAGTCATCGGCGTCGTCCGCTTAATTTTGAAAGTATGAGAGAAAATCCCGCTCCGGCACAGCCGGGGCGGGATTTTTTCCAGTTACAGCTTGTCGATCTCCTCCTGCTCCACCACCTGGATGCCCCGCTGGGCCAGGGCGGACGCGGCGGCGGCGTTGTCGGCCACCCGGAAGATCATATAGGCGTGGTCCGTATCCCTGCCGCCCAGGAAGGCGTACATATACTCCACATTCACCTTGGCGTCGGTGAGGGCCTGAAGCACCTTGTTCAGCCCGCCGGGCACGTCGGGAATGGCCACCCCCAGCACGGGGGTAATGTTGTGGACGTAGCCCGCATCCTTCAGCACGGTGGTGGTCTTATACACGTCGTCCACGATGATGCGGGCGATGCCGAAGTCGCTGGTCTCAGCCAGGGAGAAGGCCCGCATGTCGATTTTGTTCTGGGCCAGCACCCCGGTCATGGCGTAGAGCGCGCCGGGCTTATTTTCCAAAAAGACGGAAATCTGCTTGATGCTCATGGTTTTCCCTCCTTAAATCTTCCGCTTGTCGATGACCCGCACGGCCTTGCCCTCGCTGCGGACGATGGTCTTGGGGGCCACCAGGGTGACCTTGGCCGCCAGGCCCAGCATGGACCGCAGGCCGTCCACCAGCTCCTTCTGCCGCTTGGCGATCTCACCCATGTTGTCGGTGAACATTTCCGGAGTCATCTCAACCTGGACGTCCAGAGTGTCGGTGGACTTGACCCGGTCCACGATGATCTGGTAGTTGGCGGGGTAGCCGTGGTTGAGCAGGACGGTCTCGATCTGGGACGGGAAGACGTTGACGCCCCGGATGATGAGCATGTCGTCGGAGCGGCCCATGGGCTTGCACATCTTCACATGGGTGCGGCCGCAGGAGCACTTCTCCCGGGTGAGCATACAGATGTCCCTTGTGCGGTAGCGCAGCAGGGGGAAGGCCTCCTTGGTGATGGAGGTGAATACCAGCTCACCCTTGGTGCCCTCGGGGAGGACCTCGCCGGTGTCGGGGTCGATGATCTCAGCGATGAAGTGGTCCTCGTTGACATGCATGCCGCTCTGGGCGGAGCACTCGAAGGACACGCCGGGGCCGGACAGCTCAGTCAAGCCATAAATATCATAGGCCTTGATGCCCAGGGTATTCTGGATATCCTGCCGCATCTCCTCCGACCAGGCTTCCGCGCCGAAAATACCCGCCTTCAGGGGGATCTGGTCGGGGGTGAGGCCCATCTCCTTCATGGTCTCGCCGATGTAGGCGGCGTAGGAGGGGGTGCAGCACAGGATGGTGGCGGACAGGTCCTTGATAAACATGATCTGCCGCTCGGTGTTGCCCGAGGAGGTGGGGATGGTGAGGCAGCCCACCTTGTGGGACCCGCCGTTGAGGCCGGGGCCGCCGGTGAACAGGCCGTAGCCGTAGGACACCTGGCACACATCCTCGTCAGTGCCGCCGGCGGCCATGATGGCCCGGGCG
>OFGP01002023.1_pt1 | contig 12830 bp, 12 predicted proteins | sample 1521781 | NCBI WGS metagenome assembly OFGP01 (sample SAMEA3504113, study PRJEB24116) | mouse gut metagenome | biome: mouse gut; feature: mouse-associated habitat; material: faeces | place: Denmark | collected 2011 | reverse complement strand
GGCTGCGGCTGTGGCTGTTCGCGGGGGCCAGCGGCACATTCCTGCTCTCGGCGGCAGTGTGCTGGGTCTGCGACACCGCCCTGAACGGGGCTCTGTCCTGGTCCCTTATTGTGGACCTCTCTTTGCTGCTGGCCTGGTTGGTGCTCCTGCCCCTGCTGACCGCCCGGCGGCACGCCCTGCCCCTGGCCTTGGGTGCGCTGTCTGCCGCCATCCTGCCCTACCTTAATCTGCTGGGCCGGCTGCTGGGGGACCCCCGGGTGTTTCGCTTCGGCCTGCCCATCGCCCCGGCGGCGGCGCTGTACCTCTGGGCCGGCTGGGCCGTGTGGCGGAAGCTCCGGCGCCGCAGGCTGTGCGCCGCGGGGACCGTCCTGCTGCTGACGGCGGGGCTGAGTCTGTTTGTCAGCGCCGTCACCGGCGCCCTCACCAGCGGCGGCAGAACCCTCTGGGGGGACAGCCTCTTTACACTGGTTCTGGCCGCCGCCTGCTTCCTGGCGGACTATGTGCTGCGGAACAGGTCATAGGGATGATGAAAAAAGAGGGAGTGGCCCGCACGGGGCGGACGACTTCATCCGGCGGAAGCGGGCGCCTGTGTACGGGCCCGTCCCTTCTTCAAAACCGCTTTGCCTGTCCGGCAAATCTTTCAGAACTGTTAGATTTCAGAAAGATTGTGGAAAGATTCCTATGATAGAGTCTGTATTGTCGAAAGGCATACAGACTTTTTCCCAATGGAGGTAATTTCACATGAGCGTTTTAGAGACAAGGGATCTGCGGAAGGTCTACGGCGCCGGGGACACGGAGGTCCGGGCCCTGGACGGCGTGGATCTCACTGTGGAGCAGGGGGAGTTCGTGGCGGTGGTGGGCACCTCCGGCTCCGGCAAGTCCACCCTTCTGCATATGCTGGGCGGCCTGGACCGCCCTACCAGCGGCACCGTCTCTGTGGACGGGCGGGACATCTTCTCCCTGAAAGACGAGGAGCTGACCATCTTCCGCCGCCGGAAGATCGGCTTTGTGTTCCAGAACTACAACCTGGTGCCGGTGCTGAGCGTATACGAGAACATCGTTCTGCCCATCCAGCTGGACGGCAGGCAGCCGGACCGGCGCTATGTGGGGGAGATTATCGAGACGCTGGGTCTGGAGAGCAAGCTGCAAAACCTGCCCAATAACCTCTCCGGCGGCCAGCAGCAGCGGGTGGCCATCGCCCGGGCCCTGCCATCATCCTTGCCGATGAACCCACCGGCAATCTGGACAGCGCCACCACCCTGGACGTGATGAGCTTGTTGAAAACCACCAGCCAGAAGTTCAGCCAGACCATTGTCATGATCACCCACAACGAGGACATCGCCCAGATGACCGGCCGGATCATCCGCATTGAAGATGGCCGCATTGTGGTGCGGGGGTGAGCGCCATGATGAAGGTATCCAACGGCAGGTGCGTCCGCCATCTGGGCATCCGGTCCATGGCGGCGGCCCGGACCCGGAACATCGTGGCGGTGCTGGCCATCGCCCTGACCACCGTGCTGTTTACGTCCCTCTTTACCATCGCCTCCTCCATCAACTACTCCTACCAGCAGGAGAACTTCCGCCAGGCGGGGGGCGACATGCACGCCTCTGTCAAGGACCTCACCTGGGAACAGGTGGAGGAACTGCGGGGGGACCCCCTCATCCGGGAGAGCGGCGCCCGGATGTTCGTGGGCATGCCCTCGGAGCCGCCCTTCAACAAGTCCCATGTGGAGATCTCTTATCTGGAGCCCGGCGCCGCGCCGCACTACTTCTGTCAGCCAGTCGAAGGGACCCTCCCCCGGGAGGGCACCGACGAGGCTGCTACGGACACCCGCGTCCTGGCCCTTCTGGGGGTGGAGCCAGAGGTGGGCGCGAAATTCACCGTTTCCTTCTACATTGACGAAAATACCCCCAGCCGGCAGCTGGTCACCCGGACCTTCACCCTCTCGGGGTGGTGGGAGTACGACAGCGCCGTCGTTGCAAACCACGTTCTTGTGCCCCGGTCCGCCGCCGAGGAGATCGCCGCCCTTGGCAGCGGGAACCCCTATTCCATGACCGGCAAGTGGAACCTGGATGTGATGTTCAAAAACGCCCTGCACATCCGGGAGGACATGGATCAGGTTCTGGAGAACCACGGCTGCCAGAGCCAGGACCCCCAGGCGGAGAACTACCGGAAAATCGGCGTCAACTGGGGCTACTCCGGCGCCCAGCTCTCCGACAGCTTTGATGCCTCCACGCTGCTCGCCATTGCGGTCCTCCTGCTGCTGATTATTTTCACGGGCTATCTCATCATCTACAACGTCTTCCAGATCTCCGTCACCAACGACATCCGGTTTTACGGCCTTTTGAAAACCATCGGCACCACCGGGAAGCAGCTGAAGCGCATCGTCCGCCAGCAGGCGTGGCTCCTGAGCCTCATCGGCATCCCCATCGGCCTTCTGCTGGGCTTTGCCATCGGCAACAAGCTCACCCCGGTCATCATGACCCAGCTGAGCTACAAGAACGCCTTCGTCTCCTTCAACCCTCTGATTTTCATTGGAGCGGCGCTGTTCGCCCTGCTGACCGTGTTCCTCTCCTGCGCCCGTCCGGGCCGCATGGCGGCGAAGGTCTCCCCGGTGGAGGCCGTGCGCTACACCGAGGGCGGCGGGCCGAAAAAGGCGGGGAAGCGGGAGAAGGTCCGCAAAGCCCAGAGCGGCGCGTCCCTTCCGGGCATGGCCTGGGCCAACCTGGGCCGGAGCCGGGGGAAAACCGTGGTGACGGTCATTTCCCTGACGTTGGCGGTGGTGCTGGCCACGATTACCTACACGTTCTCCACCGGCTTCGACATGAACAAGTACCTGACCCATAAGGCCGACGTGGACTTTATCCTGGGGGACGCGGCCTACTTTCAGACCAGCAGCGGTTTCCGCACCGCCGATCAGGCGGTGCCGGAGAGCATCATCTCCGACGTGAGCGCCCGGAGCGGCGTGGAGGAGAGCGGACGGGTCTACGGCGGCGTCTCCGCCATAAAGCAGTTTGTCACCGAGGACTGGTTCCGGATGGGCTATGGAACGTATAATACCCCGGAGGTTGTGGATGAAATCATCGCGGGAACGGCCCGGCTGCCCAGCGGGCTTCTGGAGGCCGGCGTGCAGATGTACGGCATGGAGGACTTCCCCCTGAGCCTGCTGGACGTGCTGGAGGGAGACCTGGCCCCCCTGTCGGACCCCAGTCAAAAGGCCATCGCCGCCGTGTACCTGTCCGACGACTATAACGCCCCCCAATGGGGCAGCAATTGGGCCAAGCTGGGGGACACCGTGACGGTCCGCTATATCACCGAGATGGAGTATTTCTACCGGGACACCGGGGAGACCGTTGAGGACCTGGACGCCGCCATCGAGGGAAACCGCCCCTGGGGAGAGCGGGCCAAGGTCTATGAGGACATCGACTACACCGTCTGCGCCCTGGTGCGGATTCCCAACTCCATCTCCTACCGCTACCGGGTTCTGGGTTCGGATGAGTTCATCCTGGGGGCGGAGCGGTTCAAACAGGACACCGGAACGGACAGCGTCATGACCTATCTCTTCAACACCGCCGACGAGGCGGAGGGGGACATGGAGTCCTTCCTGGCGGAGTACACGGAGAGCGTCCAGCCCCTCTACGACTATGAGAGCCGGGCCAGCTATGAAGCCGAGTTCGAGGGCTTCCGGGGCATGTTCATGACCATGGGCGGAGCACTGAGCTTCATCATCGGCCTGGTGGGCGTGCTGAACTTCGTGAATGCCGTCCTGACGGGCATCCTCACCCGGAAGCGGGAGCTGGCGGTGCTCCAGTCCGTGGGCATGACGGGAGGACAGCTGAAAACCATGCTGGTGTACGAGGGGCTGTACTACACCCTGCTGTCTTTGCTGGTGTCCCTGGCCATGACGGTGGTCCTGGGACCCCTGGTGGGAACCGCCGTGGGAGAGATCTTCTGGTTCTTCACCTACCGGCTGACCGTCGTCCCCATTCTGGTGATCCTGCCGGCCTTCCTGGCCCTGGGGGGCCTGGTGCCCCTTTGGACCTACCGGTCCGTGGCAAGGCACACCATCGTGGAGCGCCTGCGGGAGGCGGAGGGCTGAGGACCTGTGCATAAAACCTCCTCCGGCGGGCAAACTACCCCCGGCGACCCCAAAACACCTTCTAAGGAGGAGAGCAACTATGCCGAACTGCACCAACAACGGCTGTGCCTGCACACCCAACAAGTCCATCAAGTGCACCGTCCAGAACTGCGCCCACCACTGCAAGAACGAGCAGTACTGCGGCCTGGACACCATCCAGGTGGGCACCCACGAGGCCAACCCCACCATGGACCAGTGCACCGACTGCCAGAGCTTCAAGCTCCTGGGCTGATGCCCCCAAGGCCGCCCTTTGGCGGCCGTACATAGGGGGGAGGGCGTATACTGTGACAAAACGGACGAAAAACCGCATCGCCGGGGCCTCCGGCGGGCTTGTGAACGGGCTCTTCGGCGGAGGGGGCGGGATGGTGGTGCTCCCGCTCCTGACCAGGTGGAGCGGCCTGGACCCCCGGTGCGCCTTCGCCACCTGCGTGGCGGTGATCCTCCCCATGTGCTGTGTGTCGGCGGCGGTGTACCTGCTGCAGGTGCGGCCCTCGCTGTCCACCCTGTGGCCCTACCTGGCGGGGGGCGTGGCGGGGGGCGTGATCGGGGGCATGACCTTCGAGAAGGTGCCGGTGCGGATTTTGAAGATCATTTTCGGCCTGTTCCTGCTGTACGGCGGCGTGAGGTATCTGCTATGGTAGACTGGCTGTTTCCCTTCCTGGCCGCCCTGGTTACGGGCGCGCTGTCCAGCTGGGGCGTGGGCGGCGGGACGCTGCTGCTGGTCTGCATGACCCTGCTTCTGGGGGTGGACCACCGGGAGGCCCAGATGATCAATCTGCTGTTTTTCCTCCCCACTGCAGGCATCAGCCTGTTTTTTCACCGCAAGAACGGCTTTCTGGACAAGGAAACCTGGCGGCAGGCCGCACTGCCCGGAACTGTTGCCGCGCTGGCGGGGGCGGTGATTTCCATGATGCTGGATGTCTCCCTGCTGCGCAGGCCCTTCGGGGCGCTTCTGCTGTACGGCGGCGCGTCCATGCTGCTGAGTACGCGGAAGAAGCGGGAGGACCTGGCAGATTAGCGCGCCATTGAAAACGCAGGCTGCGATTTTCCGAGTGCGGGAACGGCACAGTACGCCCGCCTTATCCAACGTCCAGCTTCCCCGCCTCCTCCGCCATCCGGCGCAGGAGGCGGTTTTTCTCGTTCATGGGCCCGAACCGCTCCACTGGGCACAATACCCGGCGGCACCGGGCCATAACCTCCGCCGCCTGCCGGAAGGAAGCTTCACCCACCGGCTGGAAGGGCTCCTCCGAGACGACCTCCGCAGCCAGGGCCCGGGCCGCAGGGTAGTCCAGGTCGTTCTCCTGGAGGACCCCGGCGGCGAAGGGGACCCCCTGCCGCTGAAGCTTCCGGTACGCCGGGATGCCGGCCCCGCCGCCGCCGATGACGAATACCTCCGGCGCGCCGCTGACCGCCTCCAGCTCCAGGGAGCCGAACAGGGCGTTATAGCTGCCCCGGGCTGCCCCGTAGAGGGACATGATATAGTCCGGCGTGAAGATCTCCTCCGGCGGGCCCTGCCGCTCCACGGCGTCCCCCCGGACGCAGACCACGTAATCGCTGACCTTCTGGGCCAGGTCCAGCTCGTGGAGGCTCATGAGCACCGCCAGATGCCGGGTGCGGACCATGTCCTTCAAAATCGCCAGCAGCTCCAGCTTGTGCCGGATGTCCAGGAAGGATGTGGGCTCGTCCAGCACCAGCACCTCCGGTTCCTGGCACAGGGCCCGGGCCAGCAGCACCCGCTGGCGCTGTCCGTCGCTGATCCGGGAAAAATCCCGGTCCGCCAGGTCGGAGGCGTGGACCAGCGCCAGGCACTGGGCCACCTTCTCCCGGTCCTCCCGCGTCAGAATGCCCAGACGGCCCGTATAGGGGTAGCGGCCTGTGGCCGCCACGTCGAAGCAGGTCATGAGCTCCGGATGGATGTGGGCGGTCATGAGCACGCTCACCGAGCGGGACAGCTCCCCCTCGGTGAGCCCCGCCATATCCCGGCCGTCCAGGCGCACCGTGCCCCGGACCAGGGCCAGCTGGCGGATGATACTCTTCAAAATTGTGGATTTTCCCGCGCCGTTGGGGCCGATGAGGGTCATGATCTCCCCGGGGTGGAGAGACAGGGCGATCTCCCGGATGAGGGCCTTCCCGTTGTAGCCTACGGAGAGATTTTCCGTTTGCAGGCGGACGTCCTTCATTGGCCGCTCCCTCCTCTCGCCGCCGCGCCCCGCCGGGAGGCCATGAGGTACAGCACGATGGGCGCGCCGAACACGGCGGTAACGGAGCTGATGGACATGTCCCGGGGGGCGAAGGCGGTGCGGGCGATAAGGTCGCAGAAGAGGCAGAAGGCCGCGCCTCCCAGGAAGCAGGCGGGGATGATGACAATGGGCTTGGCTGTGCGGAAGAGGGCCTTGATGAGGTGGGGAGCCGCGATGCCCACGAAGGAGATGGGCCCCGCAAAGGCGGTGACGCAGGCGGAGAGGACGCTGGAGAGCAGGATCAGTTCCACCCGGAACCGCTTGATGTTCACACCCATGCTCCGGGCGTAGACCTCCCCCATCTGGTAGGCCCCGATGGGTTTGGACAGCAGGAAGGCGAGCCCCAGGGAGACGCCTGTCACCAGGGCCATCAGCCGGACGTTCTCCCAGCTTGTGCCGGAGAAGCTGCCCAGGGACCAGTTGTGGAGGTTGACGATGTTGGAGTCGTCGGCGAAGGTTACCACGAAGTCGGTGACGGCGGAGCAGATGTAGCCGATCATCACCCCGCTGACCACCAGCATGCTCATCTGCTTCACCCGTCGGGAGAGCAGGAGGATGAACCCCATGGAGGCCATGGACCCGATAAAGGCTCCCAGGATCAGGGCCATGGACCCGATGACCACCCCCCGGCTGAGGAGGAACACCATAGCCAGGGACACCGTCAGCTTGGCCCCCGAGGAGATGCCCAGCACGAAGGGCCCCGCGATGGGGTTGGCGAAAAAGGTCTGGAGCAGAAAGCCGGACACGCTCAAGGCCCCGCCCAGGATGGCGGCGGCCAGCACCCGGGGCAGGCGGATGCCCCAGACGATACCCTCCTTCGGCCCGGCCAGCAGAACGGAGAGGACCTCCCCCGGCGAGAAATCTACGCTGCCGGCATTGATATTCCAGATCAGCAGGACCAGCGTCAGGGCGGTCAGAAAAGCAAAGCAAAGGACATATCGAACGCTCACGTTTTTCATAACGCCCTCCCGCTACGCCAGCCGGTGGAGGTAGGTCAAAGCCTCGTCCGGCGGCGGCTCTTCCGCTAAAATGGCGTGGATGTCCAGGATGATGTCCCCCACCGCCTGGGACTCCTGGAACATGCTCTTCCCGGTACACCATACGTTCCCGTTCTGGACGGCCTTGAAATCCGCCAGGGGGGCGCTCTTGTCCACCAGCTGGCTGATCGTCTCCAGGTCGGCGTCGATGGCGCTGTTGTAGATGAGCACGTCCGCGTCCCTGGCCTCCTGGTAGAAGGTTTCCATCTGGATGTTCATGGTGGACAGGGCGTTTTCCTCGTCCGTCAGATCCTGGAGGGCGTACACGCCGCCGGCCAGGCCGATGGCCTTGGCGATGTAGTCCCCGGACTTCCGGACGCTGACCGCGCCGTTGGAGGTGATGTAGAAGAAGGCGACGGTCCTGCCGGTGTTCTCCTGCTCCAGGACGGGGGCCAGCTTCTCCAGCTGGCGGTCGAAGTAGGCTTCCGCCTCCGCTTCCTTCCCCAGCAGGACGCCGTAGAGCTTAATCCACTCCATCCGCCCCAGGGGGTGGCTCTCATAGCTGGACCGCTCCACCAGCACCGGCACGCCGAACCGCTCCAGCTGCTCCTTCACCTCCGGGTTGTGGTAGATCATGGTGGAGGTCAGGGCCAGGCCGCAGCCCTGGGAGAGGATGAGCTCATAGTCCGGGGCGCTGTATTTCCCGGCGTAGGCTATTTTCCCGTCCTCCATGGCCTGTCGGGCTTCCTCGATGTACCAGCCCTCCGCCTGGGTGCCGGAGAGGGTAATGGCGTCTATGGCGTCCAGCTGGCGGAAGCAGTCCATGGCGGCGGTGGCCTGCAGGTAGATGTTTTGAAGAGGCCGGCGGAGGACGGTTACCTCCGCCGGCATGTCCGCAGGGGGCTCCATCCCCTCCGGAACCAGCAGGTAGGTTTCCTGGCCAATCACGATCCGGGCGAAGCCGTTCTCCGCATACTCTGCGGAAAAGCTCTGGGCGTAGTCGAGCTCCAGCCGGCGGTCCCAGGCCAGCTGGTCCCAGGAGAGGGGCTGGGCGTCCGCCTGAGGCGGCGGGGCTTCCGGCGCGGAGTCCGGCTCCGCGCCCTCCCGCCCGCAGGCGCAGAGGGCCAGCGCCAGCAGAAAAACAAAAATTTTCCAACGTTTCATAGAGATTTCCTCACTGCTTGGTCAGGGAGGCGGAGTCGAAGGTCAGGGTATACTCCACCTCGTGGGGCTCGCTCATGGCGATGGTGTCGGCGGCGACGTCCAGCGCCTGGTCGAAGGCGGCCACAGGGATCTCGAAAACGGAGTTGCCGCCCGGCTCGCTGATCAGCTTATATTTCTCCCCGTTCACTTTCATGTAGTCAAAGTTGGGGCTGCTCCATTCGATAATGGCCCAGAACTGTCCGTCCTCGCACCGCAGCTGGGCGGGAGACGTCACCGAGGCCCGTCCGGTGCCGCCCTCCAGGGTTACGTTGGCGGTGTAGGCTCCGTCCTCCCAGACATCCGGCTCGGGCTCTGGGTCGGGAGCTGGCTCCGCCGGTTCAGATTCCGGTGCGGGTTCGGGGTCCGAGTCAGGTTCCGTTACGGGGTCCGGCTCCGGTTCCGCGGGCGCAGGCTCCGGGTCTGCGCCGGCAGGGTCGGTGAAGGCTCCGCCAGGCTGGGCTTCCCCGGACGCGCCGTCCTCGGGCTGGGTTGCCTCAGGGGCCGCTGCCTCCGGCTCCTTCTCTGCAGGGTCCTCCGGCAGGGTAGGCTGGGCTTCTTCCTGGCTGGGCTGGGCCGCGCCGGGGGCCGCAACAGGCTCATCCTGCCTGCCGCAGCCGGCCAGGAGGGTCAGGAGCAGGATCAATCCCAGCAGCAAACCGGAGATACTCGTTCCATTTCTTTTCATAGATGGTTCCTCCTCAAAAGGGCGTATGCGCCAAAGGAGCGCCGCAGGGCATTTCCCCCTGCGGCGCATTGGCGATGCGCGGAAAATTTATTGCGCCTGGGCGGTATCGGAAAGGAAGGTCAGGGTGCGGTCATACCAGGTATCCTTCTTCACGCTGTGGGCAGCGAAATCCAGGGCCTTGTCCAGGGCCTCCACGGGCAGGGTGAAGGTAGTCTTGCCATCGGCCTCCGCGCCGTCCGCGATGCCGTCAGACGCAAGCCCCGCAGCGGCGGCGGTTCCGGCGAACATTTTGTCGAAGCTGGCGCTGCCCAAGGTCAAGGCGGCGGTCATTTTTCCGTCCTTCACCGTCAGCAGGCAGCTGTCGATCTTGAACATGGACTGCTCGCACTCCGCCTCGATGGCATATACGCCGTCGGCCAGGACCCCGCCCTCCGGTCCGGCGGGCTCTTTTTCCTCGTTGTCGGGGTTCTCGGGGTTGGGCTGGCTGACGATGCCGGTGTCCGCCAGGTTCACAGCGGCCTTGGCATGGTCCACCAACAGGTCGCGGACAGCCTTGATCTCACCCAGGCCGTTGATCTGGCACTCCACTTCCAAGCCGGCGGCGGTGAAAACAGAGTACCAGGACTCTGGATCGTTCACGTCGGCCATATCATTATTGGCGTGGTCGCCGGCGACGATCATCATGGGACGGAGGATCGCTTTCTCATAACCGGCCTCTTTCACCATTTTTACCACGTCCTCGGCCATGGGCTCGGCCTCAACGGTGCCAATAAAGTAGTTGTCATACCCCGCAGCCCTGAGCTCTTCCTGCATCCTGGCATAGATGTTATGGGAATCGGCAGAGGTGCCATGACCCATAAAGCAGACGGCGGTCTTATCATCCTTGACGGCGTCCTTGGTTGCGTTCACCATAGCCAGAGCCACCTTGGTGAAATCCTCATCGCTGGTCAGCAGGGGCGCGCCGATTTTGATGGACTCGAACTGATCCGCATACTTTTTCTCCAGCAGGCTGCGGAGGTCGCCGTACTCATAGCCGTTCATCAGGTGGGTGGGCTGGACCAGCAGGTTCTTTACGCCGTTTTTCACGGCCTGGTCCAAAGCCTCCTTCACATCGTTGATTCGCTCGCCGTCCCGGCGATAGATGTGCTCAATGATGATGTTGGCGGTAAAGCCCCGGCGGACATCGTAACCGGGAAACGCCTTTTCCATGTCATCCTCAATGGTTTTGATGGTGGCTGCCCGGTTGTCGTTGAAACTGGTGCCAAAGCTGACTACAAGCAGCTCGCTGTCTTTGGTGCAGTCTTGATTGCGGGGATTGTCTTTGGATGCGTCCCCAGTGGCGTTATCGTCCAGATAGCGGCAGAGGATGGCGGCGGTCTGGGCGCGGGTAGCGGAGCCCGCAGGGTCCAGCTTACCGCCGTCGGCGCCGGTGATAAATTCGCTGGCCACCGCCCAGTTCATGGGCTCCTTGGCCCAGGAGGCCACGTTTTCAGCGTCAGGATAGCTGGCAAGGACGTCCTTGCGGTTGGTCAAAGCTTCCTTTTTCGCCTGTCTGGCGGCGAAGATGTTGAGAATTTTTGCGATCTCCTGCCGCTTCACATCTCCGTCTGGATCAAAGGTATCCGCGCTCTTGCCGGTGACGATGCCCTGGGCGTTGGCCCAGACCACGGCGTCCCTGCAGGCCGCGTTGTCCGCCACGTCGGCGAAGGGATTCTCCCCGCTGACGGCGGGCTCGCCGGCCAGGCGGTACAGGGCCAGGACCAGGTCGGCGCGGCTCGTGTTCTCGTTGGGGGCAAAGGCGTCGGCGGTTTTGCCGTCCATCAGGCCCAGCCCCGTTACCCGGGCGACGTACGCTTCGGACCAGGAGCCTTCTACATCGGCGTAGGTCCCGGCGTCCGCCTCCGCGGCCAGGGCGGCGGCGTTCATGCCGAGAGCCGTGACGGCCGCCAGCAGCAGCGATGCCAGCTTCTTCCAGTTTTTCATGTGATTGATTCCTCCTGTTTTTGTTTGATTTGGTTGGGAACCCTCTCTCGTGCCCGCAACGGCCAGAGGTCCGTCTGGATTCTGTATGGGGGCCAAGCGGACCTCCGGCGTATGGAGCGGATGAGAAAGTGGAATATTGTTTCCCGGCGCGGCCCCATCCGCGCCGGAGGAAACACGGGAAAAACCGGTCCGCATGCAGTCAATCGCTTCGACAAAAAAAGCGTCCCGGGCCGATGGCACGGAACGCCTTCGGCCCCGCTGGAAAACAGCGGGGCCGAAGCAGAAAGCGCACTTCCGGTTTCGGCAGAATGCGGCCAGCCGTCACGTATCTGACTTATCCCCTCACCGGGGCATCACAGTGACCGACTCGCAGGGCGTCTCACCCTATTCCGTGTACCGAAAAACGGCTGCGGCTGGCGTTTATTTATTTCTAAGATAAAAATAACATGGCTTCCGGCGTTTGTCAAGCGGTTTTCGCCGGATTTCGCGCCGGGAATCAGCGCGTCCGCCCTCAGTTGTTCACGCCCCGGGCCTTCACCCGCAGGCGGTTGAGGGCCCGGGCCAGGGTGGCCTGGGCCACCTGGTACTCCTGGCGGCTCTTTTTCTGCAGGATGGCCTCCCGGGCCTGGTCCGCCTCCCGGCGGGCCCGGGCCTCGTCGATCTCCTCGGGCCGCTCCACCGAGTCCACCAGCACCAGGACCTCGTTATGCTCCACCTTTACCATCCCCGGAGAGACGGCGGCCAGCTGGACGGGCTGGTCCGGAACCTGATAGCGGAGGGTTCCCGGCTGCACGGCGGCGATCATGTTGCTGTGGTGGGCCCAGATGCCCTGCTCCCCGTCGCTGGTGGGGATGGTCAGGCTCACGCAGGGGCCCTCGTAGAAGGTCTTGTCCGCCGCCAGAATGTGTACCTGGAAGGTTTCCATTACAGCTCACCCGCTTCCATGCGCCGCGCCTTCTCCACCACGTCCCGCCAGGAGCCCACATTGTAGAAGGCCGCCTCCGGATACTGGTCCAGCTCCCCGTCCACGATGGCCCCGAAGCTCTCCAGGGTGTCCTTCAGGGGCACGTATACGCCGGGAATGCCGGTGAACTTCTCCGCCACGTGGGTGGGCTGGGCCAGGAACCGCTGGAGCCGCCGGGCCCGGGCCACGGTGTTCCGGTCCTCGTCGCTGAGCTCGTCCATGCCCAGGATGGCGATGATGTCCTGGAGCTCCCGGTATTTTTCCAGAATTTCCTGGACCTTCCGGGCGGTGTGGTAGTGCTTTTCGCCCACCACGCTGGCCTCCAGAATCCGGGAGGAGGAGGCCAGGGGGTCCACCGCCGGATAGATGCCCTGCTCGGAGATCTTCCGGCTCAGAACCGTGGTGGCGTCCAGATGGGCGAAAGTGGTGGCGGTGGCGGGGTCCGTCAGGTCGTCGGCGGGGACGTACACCGCCTGGACCGAGGTGACGGAGCCCTCCTTGGTGGAGGTGATTCGCTCCTGGAGCTCCCCCATCTCCCCGGCCAGGGTGGGCTGGTAGCCCACGGCGGAGGGCATCCGGCCCAGGAGGGTGGACACCTCGCTGCCCGCCTGGACGAAGCGGAAGATGTTGTCGATGAACA
>OFGP01002016.1_pt1 | contig 12873 bp, 13 predicted proteins | sample 1521781 | NCBI WGS metagenome assembly OFGP01 (sample SAMEA3504113, study PRJEB24116) | mouse gut metagenome | biome: mouse gut; feature: mouse-associated habitat; material: faeces | place: Denmark | collected 2011 | reverse complement strand
GACCTTGTCACGCTAAAGCGACCGCACTCGGCGCAGCAAACCGTCCAGGTCTCTCATGAGTGAGGGATTCAGGGAGTTAAAGCGGCCCTGTCCGCTTTGTTCATCTTCTTTTCTTTTATTTCATAAGCAAATCCATCAGATAACCATATACTTCTTCATTCTGTTTTTTCCAGTTGGAGCAGACGGCTTCCGCCTGCTCTTTCGTTCTGACCGTAATAGTCAGATCTATCAGAGAGCGTTCTTTTTCTTTGATACGGCAGCGGACAGCGTATTCCTGAAAAGTGGTTTTATCATAATCTGCCAGAACAGAAATTTCCTGTTTTAGCTGTATTTTATTCTGTGCGAAATAGGAGAGCACATCTGTCTTAATGGCGTCAGATATTTTGTCCGGAAAATAGGAAAGAGTTTCTCTCCCTGCGGGGGTAATATGGTAGCAGGTGTTGTTGTGGGTGGATTCCGGCTGAACCAGTTCGGCGCTGGTCAGTTCGCTGATAGCCTGCTGAATGGTAAAATAGGTGGTATATTCATTTTCCAGGACAAAATTGGAAATCTGTGTGTTGGTCAGTGGAAAATCCACATGGTCCAGCATATATAATACAATCAGTTTGTATTGAGTCAGGGCTTCTGCCATTTTTTTCACTCCTTATGAATTGGAACGTAATATTTTCCCTGCCAGGTATCCCGGCATTTTAAAGTTTTCTGAATCTGATTCAGAACGCTGCGTTTGGCGCTGCTCCATTCAGGAGCAATCAGCAGGTTTTTTGGTCCATCTCCGGTAAGCCGGTGTATGGTCATGGTTTCCGGCAGAATTTCCAGACAGTCTGCAATCAGTTCACAGTATTCATCCTGAGAAAAAAGCGGAAACGGATGTTTCTGATATAATATGCCAAGGTCGGTATCAGACAGTACGTGCAAAAGCTGCAGTTTGACTCCGAATACAGGCAGGCGAGCCACATGGGAAACAGTCTCCAGCATCTGTGCTCTGGTTTCAGTTGGAAGTCCGAGAATGATATGAACGATGACGGGAATTTTCCGCCGGGCAAGGCGCTGTAAAGCATTATGAAAACATTCCAGTGTAAATCCGCTGCGGATAAAGCGGCTGGTCCGGGGATGGATGGTCTGGAGTCCCAGTTCAATCCAGACAGGTTTCCGGCGGTTTAATTCATCCAGCAGATTTAAAACCTCATCCGAAAGGCAGTCCGGCCGGGTGGCGATGGACAGGATTACCACATCCGGGTCAGTAATGGCTTCTGTAAAAATCTGCCGCAGGTATTCCACCGGGGCATAGGTGTTGGTGTAAGCCTGAAAATAGGCAATAAATTTCCGGCAGTTCCGCTTTTCCTGCATCTGTTTTCTGGCAAGGGCCAGCTGTTCCCTTATGGGAAGACAGCCTTTCTGGGCGAAATCACCGCTTCCCGCAGAACTGCAGAAAATGCAGCCCCGGCTGCCCAGTGTGCCGTCCCGGTTGGGACAGGTCATGCCTCCGTTTAAGGACAGACGATATACCTTTTCGCCAAAAGTACGTTTGAGATAGCAGTCCATGGAATAGTAGCGTTTTTTATCCCAGAACATAATGTTACCTGGAAATATGGGATTTTACTGCCTGACTGACTGCCTGGGCAACCCGCGGGTCAAAGGCTTCCGGCATAATGAAATCTTCACTGAGCTGATGTTCCGGTACAAGATCTGCAATTGCTCTGGCAGCAGCCAGTTTCATTTCTTCCGTAATCTGAGAAGCCCGTCCTTCCAACGCTCCTTTGAAAATGCCTGGGAAAGCTACCACATTGTTGACCTGATTGGGAAAATCACTGCGGCCTGTGCCCACAACTTTTGCCCCGGCAGCTTTTGCCAGATCCGGCATAATTTCCGGCACCGGGTTGGCCATGGCAAATAAAATAGCGTCCTGATTCATGGAAGCCACCATTTCCGAAGTCACAATGCCAGGAGCGGAAACCCCCACAAAAATATCTGCGCCTGCCAGAGCGTCTGCCAGTGTGCCGGTTTTTCCTTCCAGATTGGTGAGTTCTGTCATTTTCTGCTGCATCCAGTTTAAATCAGGATAATTTTTGTGAATGATACCGTGGCGGTCGCACATGGTCAGATGTCTGAAACCATAAGTCAGAAGCAGTCTGGAAATAGCGATTCCTGCGGAACCTGCACCATTTACCACCACCCGGCAGTGCTCTTTGTCCTTTCCTGTTACTTTCAGGGCGTTGATAATGCCTGCAAGGACCACGATGGCTGTACCATGCTGGTCATCATGAAATACCGGGATAGACAATGTCTGTTTCAGACGTTCTTCTATTTCAAAACAACGGGGGGCAGAGATATCCTCCAGATTAATGCCGCCGAAACCGGGAGCCAGATAAGTGACAGTTTTGATAATTTCTTCCGTGTCCTGGGTGTCCAGACAGATTGGAACTGCATTGATGCCGCCAAATTCTTTGAACAGGACGCATTTCCCTTCCATAACAGGCATGGCGGCATAAGGGCCGATATTGCCAAGGCCGAGAACGGCGCTTCCATCTGAAACTACAGCCACGGTGTTGGCCTTCATGGTGTATACATAGGCATCTTCGGGATGTTCCGCAATCAGTTTGCATGGTTCCGCCACCCCAGGGGTATAGGCAATGGACAAATCTTCCCGGTTTTTCACGGGAGATTTGGAAGTGGTCTCGATTTTACCGTTCCATTCTTTATGCAGAAAAACTGCTTTTTCACTGGTTGTCATAATGAACCGCTCCTTTTCTTTCTGTTAAAATTTCCATTTTATCCACTCCTTTTAGCATAGCATGAAAAAAAATACAAATCAAGAAAAAAGGACTTCCTATTTGCAAAAAGATAGTGTATAATGTAGCTTATTGAAATTTGCTTTGCGAGTTCTTAAGCAAAGTAAAATCGTTGTCTGGTCTGACAGAGATTCCCAAATAACGGCAGTCAAAAGGAGAAGGAAATGAGAGAAAAGTATGAGAGTTTATCAGTAACGGTGTTGCGGGAGGTAGCGAAAGCGAGAGGCCTGAGGCATCTTTCCGGATTGAAGAAAAAAGAACTGGTGGAGTTAATGCTCAGAGAAGATGAGAAGGCTGCCAGTGAAAATCAGGAGGATAATACGGAAGAAAAGCAGATACAGACAACAGAAGACGGGAAAGAAAAACAGATACCGGAATCAGAGGACGGGAAAGAGAAGCAGACACAGATAACAGAGGTCGGGAAAGAAAAACATATATCAGAGGGCGGAAGAGAGAAGAAGAAAGAGGATAAAAAAGTGCAGGCTGTCGGGGAACGGAAAACGAGGAGTTCCGAAGAACGGAAAGAGCAGCCTCCGGAAGAACGCAGGGTTCAGCCGCCCGAAGAACAGAGATTGCAGGCTCCGGAGGAACGAAGACAGCCATCGGAAGAACGGAGAATACAGGCTCCGGAGGAACGAAGGCAGCCATCGGAAGAACGGAGAATGCAGCCCAGGGAGACAGAGCGCCGACCTTCCAGGATTATTACTGTTGATGGGATTGAGATTGACAATCCTGAGCTGGACAGCGGAGTCAGCGCTCATGGAATTCTGGAAGTTATGCCTGACGGATATGGATTTATCCGCTGTGAAAATTATCTTCCCGGAGATCATGACGTTTACGTTTCTCCCTCTCAGATTCGTAAATTCGGACTGAAAACCGGAGATATTATTCATGGTAATACCAGGGTAAAGACTCAGCAGGAAAAATTCAGCGCCCTTTTGTATATTAAAAGTATCAACGGAAATCATCCGTCGGAAATCCTGAAGCGTCCCAATTTTGAAGATTTAACACCCATTTTCCCCAATGAGAGAATCCGTCTGGAAACAGACAGGAGTGCTGTGGCCATGCGGATTATGGATGTGGTTTCTCCCATTGGAAAAGGCCAGCGCGGTATGATTGTATCTCCGCCGAAGGCAGGAAAAACAACACTTTTAAAACAGGTGGCCAAGGCTGTGACCCGAAACAATCCCAATATGCATTTGATCATTCTGCTGATTGATGAACGCCCGGAGGAAGTGACAGATATCAAGGAAGCCATTGAAGGGAGAAATGTGGAAGTTATCTATTCTACTTTTGATGAATTGCCGGAACACCACAAACGGGTATCTGAAATGGTAATTGAGCGGGCCAGGCGTCTGGTAGAGCACAGGAAAGATGTGATGATTCTTCTGGACAGCATTACACGTCTGGCCAGGGCATATAACCTGATTGTTCCGCCCAGCGGAAGAACTCTGTCCGGCGGTATAGATCCGGCGGCCTTACATATGCCGAAGCGCTTTTTTGGAGCAGCCCGTAATATGCGTGAGGGCGGAAGTATTACGATTCTGGCAACGGCGCTGGTGGATACGGGAAGCCGGATGGACGATGTGATTTACGAAGAATTTAAAGGAACCGGCAATATGGAACTGATTCTGGACCGGAAACTGTCAGAGCGAAGGATTTTTCCGGCGGTGGACATCACAAAATCCGGTACCCGGAGAGAGGATTTGCTGTTGAACCGGGAAGAACAGGAAGCAGTGGAAATCATGCGCCGGGCAATCAACGGCATGAAGGCGGACGAAGCGGTGGAAAGTATACTGAATCTGTTTGTGCGTACCGGTAATAACCGGGAATTCTGCCAGATGATAAAGAAAACGAAACTTTTATGATAATACGTTTTATCAGAGGGCAGACAGAACTGTCATTAATTTTACAGGAATTTTTTAAAAGAACTTGCATATATGGAAAAATTATGATACAATAACAAAGCTGTTGTGTAAGCAGTATTAAATGTGAAGAATCCATGAATCAGATTTAAAATACAGTGTGAAGAGGTGAAAATCATGAGAGAAGGAATCCATCCAGAGTATTATCAGGCAACGGTGACATGTAACTGCGGGAATACATTTGTTACAGGTTCTACCAAAAAGGATATTCATGTGGAAATTTGTTCCAAATGCCATCCATTCTATACCGGACAGCAGAAAGCGGCTCAGGCTCGTGGACGTATTGATAAGTTCAATAAGAAATATGGCATAAATAATCAGTAAAATCACTGACAGGGACCGTGAGCAGTTATGTATGAGCGGTAAAGGGAGGATGTCTTTTTATAGGACATCCTCTGTTTTTATCTTATAGGAAAGACCTTGTCACGTTAAAGCGACCGCACTCGGCGCAGCAAACCGTCCAGGTCCCTCATGAGTGAGGGATTCAGGGAGCTGAAGCGGACCAGTCCGCTTTGTTTTTCTATAATCGCACTGCGGCGAATCTTGCCATATGGTATCGTGTATGATATATTTTTATCAGATGATTCAGAAAGACAGGGTGAAACACATATGATACTCTATCATGCAGGTAAAGAAATGGTGGAATTTCCGGAAATTCGGAAAACAAGATATACAAAAGATTTTTCGTGGGGATTTTATTGCAAAATGCAGAAAAGGTGAAACACATCCCTATGATATTGTGGAAGGCCCTATGGCGGATGACACAATATGGAACTATGTAAATGACTATCTGACAGGGAGGATAAGCCGGAAACAGTTTTGGGTTCTGGCTGAATTCAGGTATCCCACCCATCAGATTAGTTTTCACACCTTATCGGCATTGGATTGTCTGATATTTGAAAGGAGTGAATCTGTATATGACAGAAAAGGAAAGAAATGATTTTTTCTATGTTTGTTCGCTCATTGAATATACGGCCCGTCAGACCAGGAATAAACGGGGAACAATTACAGAAGCGCTGGGCAGAGAAGGCATTGAGAAACAGCTGTATGATGCCCAGGTAAATCACTGTCTTTCTTTTGAACAGGTGAGTGATGAGGTGATTGAACAGTATAAAATTCCGGAAGGGGATTTTGACACCATTACAGGCTGCAGATATACGGTTCCGGAATTTACGGACATTGGAAAGCTGTACAGCATTATGATAGAAGACTGTGCGGAACCAGGAAAAGAAGTGGATGAACTGATGAAAATTTTTTCTTCTTTTATCAGTGAGGAAATATCTGATTTTAATACCGATGTTTATTATCAGAATCCCGATTATCTGGAATGCTCGTACCGGGCCGGATATCTGCTGGATTAAAGTTGAAATTTTTGCCGCTGACATGGGGTAATATTGCAAAAAAATAACTTTCATATGCAAAGAGATCCTTTGCAGCACAAAGACAGGAGGAAAACCATGGAGAAAAATTATAAATTAAAGGATATCCCTTATGTAAAGATGGATTTTCAGGAAATCCAGAGGAAACTGGATGAATTTGCAGAGCGGATTACCCAGGCAGAAAATTATGAGACCGTAAAAAAGATACTGTTGGAGAGCCAGGAACTGCAGCGGGAAGTAAACGAGAATCATACTCTGGCCATGATCCGAATGTATCAGGATTCTACAGACGAATACTATGCAAAAGAGGCCATGGAACAGGATCGGGAACTGGCGCTGCGAGACAGCAGTAAATTAAATCAGGCATTAATTTCTTCTCCTTTTGTGGAAGATATCAATCGGGAATTTGGAGAAGAATTTCTTCTGATACTGGATAAGGACAACCGGCTGCTCTCAGAGGGCAAAGAACTGCAGGTAAAAGAACAGGATCTGATGAACCGTTACCAGAAGCTGAAAGCAACGATGAAGTTTGAATTTCAGGGAAAGACACTGAGCGAAGGGGAACTCAGGCCCTTCCGGGAAGACCCTGACAGGGAGGTGCGCAGGGAATGCCTTAAGGTGATGTATCAGGGCTATCTGGATAAAAAAGAGGAATTTGAAGAAATTCTGAATGAGCTGGTGAACACCCGCATCGGGATTGCAAAGGCAAACGGATTTGACAGCTATCTGGATTACAAAAACCTGGAAAAGGGAAGGCGGGAGTATGGGGAACCTGAGCTGGCTGCTTTCCGGAAACAGATAAAAGAAGAAGTAATTCCGCTGATGAAGGTATTGTATGAGCAGCAGAAAGAACGCCTGGGGCTGGACAAACTGACGGTTTGCGATTACAACCTGATTTTCCCGGATGGAAATCCGAAGCCCGCCGGGAAAATTGAGAACCTCTGCCGGGCAGCCGGAGAGATGTACCATAAGCTGTCTCCGGAAATCGGAGCATTTTATGATGAAATGCTGGCGCATGAACTGATTGACGCTGTACAGTCTCCCAACAAAATTACCGGAATCGGATTCTGTACCACTCTGGATAAAACGGGGATGCCCTTTGTGTTTGCCAATTCCGATGGCACCATGACGGATGTGTCGGTGCTGACCCATGAGATGGGCCATGCCTGGCAGGCATATTGCAGCATGAGAAAGCAGCCTCTGGAGGAATATTACTGGATGGCCAATGATCTTGTGGAGATTCCCTCCAAAACCATGGAGCTGTTTGCTTATCCATATGCAGAAGCATTTTTCGGAAAAGACGCAGAGAAATTCCTGTACATGCATCAGTACGGAATTATCAGTGAACTGACATTTTATACCATGGTAGACGAGTACGAGGGCTGGCTGTATACGAACCCGCAGGCGGCCATGAAAGAGCGGTGTGAGAAATTGGAACAGCTGTTCCGGGAATATAATCCAGGTGTGGATAACAGTGAATTTTTGGAAGAAATCCTGGCAGGCGCCATGCTGTTTGGAAATATGGGCGTTTACATGTACCCGAAATATCTGATCAGTTATGTGCTGTCAGAAATGTGCGCACTGGAGTTTAAGGAACGGATGGATGAAAATCCCGGACAGGCATGGAAAGATTATAAGCTGTTTTGCGAAACAGGAGGCTCCATGGAGTATGTTTCCATTCTGAAGCAGTCCGGTCTGTCACCGGCTTATGTGGATGGCACGGTGGCCCGTGTTCTGACAGGACTGAAGCAGCGTCTCGGAATCTGAGTCAGGAAGCAAAGGAGGTGACGTTATGATTTCAAAGCAGATGCAGCGGGAAATAGCAGGCAGTTCTGCCATCCGTGCCATGTTTCTGGAAGGAAAAGAGCTGGCCCGGCAGGTGGGCGCGGAAAATGTCTACGACTTCAGCCTTGGAAATCCCATGACGCCTGTACCGGACTGTTATAATCAGGCCATTGTCAGAGCAGTGCAGACAGAAAGTTCCCTGGAGCTTCACGGATATATGGATAATGCAGGTTATCCGGAGACCAGACAGGCAGTTGCCCGCAGCCTGAACAGAAGGTTTGGAACAGAATTTGAAAAAGAACATATTGTGATGACTGTGGGCGCCGCAGGCGCCTTGAATGTGGTGCTGAAAACGATTCTGGATGCGGGCGACGAGGTGCTGGCGCTGGCTCCTTATTTTGGAGAGTACCGGGGGTATGCAGCCAATCATCAGGGGATTTTGCGGGAAGTAAAACCGGATATTCCAACCTTTCAGCCGGATTTTGCAGATCTGGAAGCCAAAATCACGGAGAAAACAAAAGCTCTGATTATCAACAATCCGGTAAATCCCACCGGGGTGGTATATTCTGAAGAAACCATCCGGCATATTGCCGCTCTTTTGGATGAAAAACAGAGAGAATACGGTCATGAGATTTACCTGGTATCAGATGAGCCTTACCGGGAACTGGTTTATGATGGAACAGAGGTTCCTTTTCTGACAAAATACTATGACAATACCTTTGTGACTTATTCTTTCAGCAAATCCCTTTCCATTCCAGGAGAGCGGATTGGCTATATTGCAGTCTGCCCCCGGATGGCTGATGGGGAGCAGGCGGTTCAGGGACTGTCGGTGGCAAATCGGATTCTGGGCTTTGTAAATGCACCGTCGCTGATGCAGAAAGCCCTGATTTCTTCCCTGGACGCCAGGACAGACGTGGATTATTATGACAGGAACCGAAAGCTGATATACGGAAAACTCACCGAACTGGGCTTTACCTGTGTGAAACCTCAGGGAGCTTTTTACCTGTTTATAAAATCTCCGGAGCCGGAGGAACAGAAATTTGTGGAGGCAGCCAAAAAGCATCACATTCTGCTGGTGGGAGGAAAGGCTTTTTCCTGTCCCGGTTATGTGCGTCTTGCCTACTGTGTTTCTTATGAAATGCTGGAACGTTCCCTGCCTGCGTTTGAAAAGCTGGCGGAAGAATACGGGAGGGAGTTAAAATGAAGCCATGGGAAAAAAATGTGCGTAAGGTGGTTCCCTATACACCGGGAGAACAGCCTGACCGCCCCAATATGATAAAACTGAATACCAATGAAAACCCGTACCCTCCTTCTCCTGGAGTGGCCAGAGTATTAAAAGAACTGGACCCGGACAGCCTGCGGAGATATCCGGATCCCGGGGCGGAGGTTCTGGTTCATGCACTGGCAGAATACCTTGGGGTATCAAAACAGCAGGTGTTTGTGGGTGTGGGCTCCGATGATGTGCTGGCCATGAGTTTTCTGACTTTTTTTAACAGCGAAAAACCCATTTTATTCCCGGATATTACTTATTCTTTTTATGATGTGTGGGCGGGACTGTTTCAGATTCCCTTTGAATGTCCGGCGCTGGATAAGGAATTTCGGATTTGCACCGAAGATTATTTCAGAGACTGCGGCGGTATTGTGATACCTAACCCCAATGCCCCTACCGGACTGGAAAAGAGCCTGGAGGAGCTGGAGGAAATCATCAGGAAAAATTCGGAAGTAATTGTGATAATTGATGAAGCATATATTGACTTTGGAGGGACTTCTGCGTTATCATTACTCCCGAAGTATGAAAATCTGCTGGTGGTTCAGACTTTTTCCAAGTCCAGAAGCCTTGCGGGCATGAGAATCGGTTATGCCATTGGAAATGAGAAGCTGATACAATACCTGAATGATGTGAAATATTCCTTCAATTCTTATACCATGAGCGCTGCGGCTCTGGCAGCAGGCGTGGAAGCCGTCAGAGATGATACATATTTCAGAGAAACCCTGCAGAAAATAATCAATACCAGAGAACGGACCAAAAAAGAATTGCACAGGCTGGGATTTTCTTTTCCCGATTCCCGGAGTAATTTTATTTTTGCCACCCATCGTGACTGTCCGGCAGAAGAATTGTATGAAGCCCTGAAACAGGCGGATATATATGTGCGCTATTTCCGAAAACCGGGAATCGACAATTATCTGCGCATTTCCATCGGAACAGAGGAACAGATGGATGAACTGATACGTTTTCTGGAACACTATTTAGGAGAGCGTTTATGATTCGAATGATTTTGAAAGGCATTGTCATCGGGATTGCCAATATTATTCCCGGTGTCAGCGGCGGCACCATGGCAGTTTCCATGGGTATTTACGACAAGATGATTCATGCGGCCACCCATCTTTTTTCGGAATTTAAGAAAAGCATGGAAGTGCTGATTCCCATTATTATCGGAGCAGTCATCGGCGTGGTGGCACTGGCACGGATTATTGAAATCATGTTTGAAAAAATTCCCCTGCAGACCAATCTTTTGTTTATCGGCCTGATTGTGGGCGGTCTTCCGGCCATAACCAGGAAAGTAAAAGGCAAAAGTATCCGGCTGGGCCATATACTGTCCTTTCTGGTATTTTTTGCTGTTGTGGCAGGAATGGCAGTTCTGGGCGAACAGGAAGGGGCGGCGGCAGATCTGAGTTTCAGCCTGCTGAATGTGATAAAACTGTTTTTTGTGGGGGTGCTGGCTTCGGCTACCATGGTAATTCCCGGCGTCAGCGGCTCCATGATGCTGATGCTGATTGGATATTACAATCCGGTATTAAGCGAAGTAAACCGTTTTATCGACAACCTGCTGGATTTTAACGTACCGGGGATTCTGGATGGCTGCCTGGTGCTGGTGCCTTTTGGAATCGGCGTTGTTATCGGCATTTTTGCCATTGCCAAAGTCATAGAAATTATATTTGAAAAATTTCCGGAGCACGCATACTGGGCGATTATCGGCCTGATTGTGGCTTCTCCCATTGCAATTTTACTGATGAACAGTTTCGGAACCATAAGTCCTGTGACAGTTTTAACAGGAATTGCGGCTCTGGCTGCAGGCATTGTCATTGCCCTGAAACTGGGAGAGGAATAAAGGGAAGGCCGTAAAAGCTGTTGTATACGGAATATGGAATTCAGGCCGCAGGAGGCCGTCTGTACGGTATATAAACTTCATTTTGCGGCATTCTCAGGGAAAATTTCAGTATCAGATTACAGGAAAATACAAAACATATACAGAGGGAAAGCGGGGTGCAGATACCCGGAATGGAATACATACCAGTGATATATCTGGCCTTTGTGAATCTGGCGGGATTTTTCCTGATGGGGCTGGATAAATGGAAAGCAAAACATAAGAAATGGCGGATTTCCGAGAAAACTCTGTTCTTAGCCGCCATTGTCGGAGGCAGTATCGGAACCTGGGCGGGCATGTATGTTTTCCGCCATAAAACCAGGCACTGGTATTTTACGGTGGGAATGCCTCTTATCCTGGTTCTGCAGGCCGGTGCGGTCTGGCTGTTGACTTTTGGAAGATAAAGTAATATCATAAACAGGCGTATGGATGGAAGGTTACCGGTTCCACAGGCGTACAAATCGGATAATTTCATGCTTTTGCAATTATCTGTTACATAAAAAGAGAAAGGAAATGAACCTATGTACTCATTTGATGAAGTGAAGAAAGCAGATCCTCAGGTGGCTCAGGCCATTACAGAAGAAATGGAGCGGCAGAACAGCCACATTGAGCTGATTGCCTCTGAAAACTGGGTCAGCAAAGCTGTGATGGCAGCCATGGGAAGCCCCATGACCAATAAATATGCGGAAGGATATCCGGGCAAACGTTATTATGGCGGCTGTGAATGTGTGGATGTGGTGGAAAATCTTGCCATTGAGCGTGCCAGAGAACTGTTTGGCTGTGAATATGCCAACGTACAGCCCCATTCCGGCGCTCAGGCCAATATGGCAGTGCAGTTTGCCATGTTAGAACCGGGAGATACGGTAATGGGAATGAATCTGGATCATGGCGGACATCTGACCCATGGCAGCCCTGTGAATTTTTCCGGCACATATTTCCATATTGTGCCTTACGGCGTCAATGACGAAGGGTTTATTGATTATGATAAAGTAAGAGAAACGGCACTGGAGTGCAGACCGAAACTGATCATAGCAGGAGCCAGTGCCTATGCAAGAACCATTGATTTTAAGCGGTTCCGCGAAATTGCCGATGAGGCAGGTGCATATCTGATGGTGGATATGGCCCATATTGCAGGGCTTGTGGCGGCAGGACTTCATCCAAGCCCCATCCCCCATGCCCATGTGATAACAACCACTACCCACAAAACGCTGCGGGGGCCCCGGGGAGGCATGATTCTGGCCAGCCAGGAAATGGCGGAAAAGTTTAATTTCAACAAGGCTATTTTCCCAGGAACCCAGGGAGGCCCTCTGATGCATGTTATCGCTGCAAAAGCAGTATGTTTTAAAGAGGCCCTGGAGGACAGCTTTAAAGAGTATCAGCAGAATATTGTGAAAAATGCCCAGGCTCTGGCAAAAGGCCTGAAAGACAGACGAATTAAACTGGTTTCCGACGGAACGGATAACCATCTGATGCTGGTAGACTTAACTCCATATGACCTGACAGGAAAAGCAGTGGAGAAACTGTTGGATTCCGTTCATATCACCAGCAACAAGAATACCATCCCAAATGATCCAAAATCCCCCTTCGTGACAAGCGGTATCCGTCTGGGGACGCCGGCTGTTACATCCAGAGGGTTTACAGAGGCCGATATGGATAAAGTGGCGGAGTGTATTGCTAAGATGATAAAAGAGGGAGAAGCTGCTTCGGAAGAAGTACGCGGAATGGTCAGAGAACTGACAGAGAAATATCCCCTGGAATAAAAGAATTACCGATAAAAAAGAATCCGGCAAAGCCGGATTCTTTTTTATCTTATAGGAAAGACCTTGTCACGCTAAAGCGTGAAAGTGTT